>Ga0207049_1010_pt1 | contig 11381 bp, 10 predicted proteins | sample Alteio_BWMinCont_63_FD_153305 | JGI IMG/M metagenome (GOLD analysis project Ga0207049, IMG submission 153305) | Enriched cells from forest soil in Barre Woods Harvard Forest LTER site, Petersham, Massachusetts, United States -... | ecosystem: Environmental > Terrestrial > Soil > Temperate forest >... | reverse complement strand
AGGCGCACTTGACGGCTTCATCGATGGCCGAGCGGTAGGTCTTGCCCATCTCCGTGGTCATGAGCTTGGCGATCGTTTCTTTTTCGCTCTCGAGAATCTCCGCCGCGCGATTCATCATTCGCGCGCGGTCGGCGAACGACAATTCCCGGAACGACCGGAACGTTTCCGTCGCCTTCTGTATTTTCTGATCGACTTGCGCATCCGTAAGCGCGTCGAAGGTCTTGATCGTTTGTCCCGTTGCGGGATTAATCGTTGCAATTGCCATGGCTCTGCTCCACCTTAATTGTAGGAAATATGAATCCGGGCTGCCGCACAAGGCAGCAATCCCCACCCTCATCTATCGGATGATTCGACTTAATGTTTTACCACGTTTCCGCGGCATTTGCCCGCGCAGGGGATCGCGATCGCGGAGCCTTCGTTGCGGATTCTACGTAAGCGGGGCGCGAACGTTCGAGCGAACACAGGCGTAGCCGACCCGGTCCGACACGTGCCGCGCCACCGCGCCGGCATTTCTGGCGGGGGCAGGGAGCCGCAAAGATCGCGGACTGGGAAGATGTCAGATCGAAAACGAACTCGCACTCGGCGCCTGACGCGAGCCGAGTGCGAGTTGGAAAATCTACGATCGATTACTTCCCGAGCTGCTGCACGATCGCCAGGGATTTCGCGACGTGCTGGTCCGGTGAAAGGCCGTCGTCCTTGGATGAGAACGCCGCGATGACCTTGTGGTCCTTGCCGATGACGAAAGTTACGCGCTCGATAAAGTCATGGTCGATCGCGTCGCCTTTCACGTCCATCATGCCGGATTTTGCGGGGTTTGTCGCCAGATTGTAGGAGGCGGCGATCTTCTTGTCCGCATCCGAGGCTACCGGAAATTTTCCGGCGCAAAAATCCGGGTCGGCGGAAAAGCGATTGAGGCGGGCGATGCTGTCAGCCGATACGCCGATAATGCTGGCGCCGGCGGCGTCGAACTTGTCCTTCTCCTCCGAAAACGTATGGGCTTCGAGATCGCAGCCCTTGGTATAAGCAGACGGGAAGAAGTAGACTACCACGGGCCCCTTCTTCAGCGCTGCTTGCAGGGAAAAATCGAATTCTTTTCCGCCCAGTGAACCGCGAGCGGAGAAATCGGGCGCCATATCGCCGATTTTGAGCGCAGCCAAAACCGGCAAGCTAATCACCAAGCAAACCGCAACACCCAGCACGAACTTTTTCATGGTATATGCCTCCTGGCCATCGAAGTGGGAAGAAGCATATCACAACCCGGCACCCTACGGATTATCGGATGGCGGCCGGCAATTTTCATTCGCGCGGCGTGCGCTGCCGGCCAGACGGCCGCTCTCGTCGGCAACTTTGTCTGACAAGTCTGATAGAATCGCCTCCGAGGGGCTGTAGCTCAGATGGATAGAGCGGCGGTTTCCTAAACCGTAGGTCGGGAGTTCGACTCTCCCCAGCCCCATTTCTGCCCATTTCCGGACGTGGAAGTCAGAGGCTAGCGGCTGGATGCCAGTTTAATCCCCGCCTCGAGCTCACGACTGACGCGAACGTCTTCGCCACGATCGTGCGCCATTAAAACAGAACGTAAGTTCAGCTCAATTCGTTGGCGTCAATTGTGCTGTTTTGGCGCTTGCCGGCGCGCCTTCGTCCAGGAACGTTTGCACTTCGCGGAACAGCTCCATCCGGTTGTTTTCCATCATCACGTGGTGAGTGCCTTCGCCGATCATGACGTACCGTTTTTCGGGCGCGTTCACGAATAGCGGAAAAAGAGCGCGAGACATGTAGGGCGGTGTGTCATGATCCCATTCGGCTTGAATGAGCAGCACCGGCACGGTAATTTTCGCGGGATCGTACGTCGATTTTCCCGCGGACCAGAATTTTTGTCCGTCTAGAACGGTTCCACTCGGAGCGCGAAGCACGGGCGGGTCTTGCTTGGAGCCCACCGGGTCGGTCGCGAGCGTCGCATTCCACCACATGTCGAATCCACCGGCGGGAATGAGGTTCGCTTTTTTCTCTTCCGCGACGCCGGTCATCCAGCGGTTCAGCGCGGCCTCCCGAGTCACGGTTCGGTAGGCGCCGATCGGGCCATTCGCCTGGACGAGCCCGGGCGTCTCGCGATGCCAGATGGCGGCATACAGCACGAGGCGCGAAACTTTGTCCGGGTGCGAGGCCGTGTAGGTCGCCATCGTCGAAGTGCCCCAGGACCAGCCCAGCAGGTCGAGTTTTTGCAGTTTGCGGCGGGCGAGGACGTAATCCACGACGGCGCTGATGTCCCGGACCGCCGTTTCCGTATCGGCGATGGGCGGGTTTTGATCGGGCGGCTCGCTCATCTGCGGAGGGCGAGTTGAGCGGCCGTATCCGCGCACGTCCATGAGGTAGACGTCGTAGCCGCGCCGCGCGATGTAGTCCATCCACGAAATTCCTTCGAGAGGCAGATCGAAGGAAGTCTCGGCCGGGTAGGTGGCGCCGTGCACGAAGAGCACGGTTTTTTCGGGAGTAAAGACTGTCTGCTCGTCGAGGTGCTTGTTGCGGACGTAAATCTGAATCCCAGGATCTTTCGCCGGCACCATCGTCTCTTCCATCGCGATGCTCGAGTCTCGCGGGGCAGTGGCTGCTGTTCCTTCGCGAGCTGCGCTCATGTTCTGCGCGAGCGCAAAGGCTGGGAGAACGAGAAACGCGATGAGCGCAAGTGTCAGTTTCATCGAAATGCCTCCAGCGGCTTTCAGCGGATGTTCACGACGCCGCGAGGGTAGCTCGAACGCGCAAGCTTGCGCAAGCGCCGCGGAGCCGCACAAGAAACTACAAACGGATTGGTGATGCCAGACACAGAGTTAGTGCTACAATTTTGTCGCTCGGGGGAGTCAAAAAGTATTTCCCGTGTCATGAACGGTGAGTCCTGACACGGGCCGCCGGCAGTTGCGTTTTAGGTGATCCACAAGACTGTCACAATTTCACGGGCTCATCCCTGTTACGGCTTGCGAATCCAAAGCGCAGCGAATTTCCGTTGGCAGTCCTGAATGGCGCAGCACATTTAATCCAAAGGAGCGTTTCCATGAAGGTTTCAAGTCTTGGCCGTTTTGCGGCCGTTCTTTTCATCGCCATGTTTGGAGTTTCTTGTTTGACCGTTCTCTACGCTCGGCCGAAGCCGGCGGAGTCCGGGTACCACTTGCTGAAGACGGTTTCGTTGCCTCCCGCTGCGGGCGGCGGCGAATATTTCGACTACATTTCCGTCGATCCGGCGGCGCGCCGCGTTTACATCTCGCACGGCACGGAGGTCGTCGTCCTCAACGCCGATGATTACAACGTAGTCGGCAAGATTGAAGGCCTGTCACGCTGCCACGGCGTTGCCATCGCCAGGGATCTTGGCAAGGGTTTCATTTCAGACGGCGACGGCAGGCCCGGCGCCCCGGTGCAGGAAGTCGTGATTTTCGACTTAAAAACTCTGAAGGTTACGGGGAGAGTAAAGACCGATCAGCCGGATACGGACGCGATCATTTATGAGCCGTTCACCAAGCATGTCTTCACCTTCAACGGCGACAGTCATAACTCCACTGTGATCGATCCGGCCAAGGAAGCCGTGATCACCAACATCGACCTGATCGGCAAAGTGGAATTTCCGGCTGTGGACGGCAAGGGGATGATCTACGACAACAATCCCGAGAAGAACGACATCGTCGCGATCGACGCGCGCACGAACACGATCAAATCACGCTGGCCGACCGCTCCGGCGGGCGCGCCGACTTCGATGGCCATCGATCAAAAGAACCGACGGCTCTTTTCTGGGGGCCGCGGGCCTCAATTCGTCATCATGATGGACGCCGACAGCGGTAAGGTGCTCGCGTCGTATCCAATCACCGCCGGAGTCGATGCCAACGCGTTCGATCCGGGCACCGGGCTGCTGTTCGTCGCGACGCGCGAAGGCATCCTGCACATCTATCGCGAGGATTCGGCCGACAAACTGAGCGAAGTGGAGTCGGTCAAGACCGAGTACGGCGCGAAGACCCTGCAGGTCGATACCAAAACGCACAAAGTTTTTCTGACCACTTCGGACTTCAATCCGCCCGCGGCTCCCACGGAAAAGCAGCCTCATCCGCTGGCGACAGCCAAGCCGGGAAACTTCCGCGTGCTCGTGTACGGGCAGTAGCTCGCCCGTGGTGTTCGTCGCGCAGCGAGCCGCTTGTGCTACAGACCTGCGCAGTTAAGGCCGCCGGCAGGACAAAAGAGAAAATCAAACCCTCCGCGCCCGCCGTTCCACTTCGGCTGACGCGGAGGGAAGCATCTGACTTCGTGTTGTTCCCTATTCCGACAGATTCAACGTCCAGACCAGAAACAGACTGGTGACGTCGTCAACCGCGGCAAACTTCGCGGTCTCTCCGGTGGTTTGCACGGCGAGTCCAAACGATCCGCCCTGGGACGGATCGACGGAAATCTCCTTCACAAACTTTCCTCCGACCGTGAATTCCACGATTTCACTCGGCTGCGTGGCGTCTGAATTGATGACGTCGTTGTTGGTGACGAGCAGGTGGCCGTTCGGCGCCATCACCATTCCCAGCGGGCCATGAAGGTGTTTAGCATCCGTGTAGATCAATTTTCCAATGCCGCCGTCATGCTTGCGATCGCCAGCGTCGGAGACCGCATAGACAGCGTTGTCGGCCGTCGAAGCCACGTAGAGTACGTCGATTCTCGGATCGTAAACAAGGCCGGTAGGCGCATCCACGAATGTGACTGCGTCACAAGCGTGTGTGTATCCTGAAGCGATTTGCGTCGTGCCTACGACGGTGACGCCCTTTACCGGATCGACCGCCAGATCCAGACGAACGACTGTCCCGCTCAATCCGTTCGCGACGAAAAACTTCGCTTTCGTTCCCTGATCAAACAGCGCGGAATCCCACGGGCCTTGAATCGCGCTGCCTGAAATGCTCGAAGAGAGCGCCCCAGTTTTGTCGATCACGAGAATCGATCCCGACGACGCGTTCCCGCACGTTCCGTCGGAGGACGGGAAATTGCCGACCAGCACGAAGCCTTCCCGCAGGATGTTCAATGCCGTGGTCAGGCCGAGAGGAGCCGTACCCTGGAAGAAAATCGAGACGGGAGTGCCAGGCGGCGGAGGGGGCACAGCAGCTACATCCATGATTGTTGTGCCGGTGCCCTGGAGATTGCTCGCGGCATTGAAATTCGAAACGAGAATATCGCCGGGATTGAGTGGACCGCCTGACGGAAATCCCGGCGGCACGAAAGCCACACCGTAGGGATTCTGATCGCCGGCGGATGGACCTGTGGTCGGAACGGTAGAAACCGGACGAACCGGAGCGGGAAGGAATGCGTCATCGGCCGCCATTACGGCGCCCGAGCCTACAACGCAGGCCAAGCCTGCCGCAAGTAATTTCAAGGTTCCCAGCTTTGCTGCTGTGGACAAAGACCGCGCGCGCGCAATACGACGTACTCGGGCCAGTGGCTGAATCATCTGAACTCCTTTCAAATTGGGCCGCCGGTCACAGAGGACGCGGGGATGGTCTTCCTGGGCGACGGACTCCCGAAGATCGAACTACACCGACTGAACATCGAAGTTCGAGGGCATCAGCCTACGCGGAGGGTTTTTGGGGAGTGTCATCGAGCGATCTGAGTCTTGTCAAAGAATTGTAAAAAGTTGGGGCTGCTGCAGGACAGCCAAGAGTGGCTGTCCTGCTTAGTTCGCCGCGCCGGATTGGAGCGCCCGCATGAGCGTGACCTTCGGTCTCGACGCCACGGAATTGCCGGAAGCGGTTGTACAGTTCGTCGTACAGATCGAAAAAGATTCGGGCGACCTGCGGCCAATCGAAGTTTGCCGCCGTTCGGAGCGCCTGCTCGACCTTTCTCGACTTGCCGGCATTGTCAGAAAACACTTCGCGAACTCCATTGGCGAAATCGCTTCCTTCCGCCCTCACCAGCCAGGAGTTGCTGGCATTGGCATAGGAGAGAACCCCCCCGGCCCTGGGTGCCACCACCGGAAGACCCGAGGCCATCGCCTCTAGCGGGGCGATACCGAACGGCTCCCTCGGATTTGGATGAACCAGGGCATCGCAATTCGCGTACAGGTTCGCCAGATCTTCCCGGCTCGCGATGTGTCCGAGCAGGTGAATTCTCCCTGGCGCTTTTTGGGGCGCGATTGATTTGAGCCACGGCGCGCGCGGTCCGTCACCCGCGAAGAGGACGTGATATTGAGCAGACTCATCCGCCGCCAGAATTTCGATCATGTCCACGAGAACCTCGATGTTTTTTTCCGGAGAGATCCGCCCGGCATAAAGCAGGAGGCGAGGGCTCTTCGTTCCCGCAGGCGCAATCGCCAAACGGGAGAGCAGCGCTTCGCGCGCGGACGCGGCACGTCGGGCCGGGCTGAAACTGCTGCAATCGACGCCCATCGGGCGGACGTGCACCTGAATCTCCGGACGATTGGCGAGCGCCTGCACGAGTTCGCCCGCGGTGTATTCGGAATTGGAAATGTGGCAGTCGAATCGCGTCACGTACATTTTTTTCAGGTACCAATTCGCCAGGCTCTTGGCGATGGGCCGCTCGCTGATGTACGCCGAAACGTTGTCGTCCAGGCGCTCGCAGCTCATGCCAACGAGGACAGCCGGGGCGACCCCTTTGATCCAGTGCCGTCGCAGCACGCTCGGGACGCAGCTGAGCGCGAACTTGTCGCACACTTCCACGAGGTCGGGCTGCTCCTTCTGAAGGATTCTCCGCAACGCCGACGGATACGGCAGCGCGTAAAGATGCGGCAGCAGGAGATGATATCGCGAATCAAACAGGGGACACGGCGGCGCGGCGATCGTATAAATTCGCCCGAACTCTCCGACTTTTTCAATGGAATCCTTTGTGCCGGGAACCACGAGACAAACTTCGCGCCGGTGCCGGTCGGCTGCCTCGAGGAGCGCGTGGTAGAAGACGCGTATGCCTCCCGAGGAGGGGTGGTAGTGATTCGTGATGTGGAGAGTCTTGATCGCCAACCTCACCTCCGCGCCGATGATAGGTGATTCATCTGGCCCCGAGCCCGCCCCGGACAAATCGAAGAATTGCGCGCGGGCCCGCCAGCAGAAACTGGCCGAGCAGCGGCAACAGCAGCGCCAAGTCCTCGCGCAGCGATTTGCTGCGGGCGCCGACGGTCAGGACGCCGTGCCGCATTACGTACAAATTGAACGACGTCGATAACGCGGTGAACATCACCGAGGCCGTCATGCTCAGGCCGAGCTTAGGCGTGCCTCGCAGCCAATGCACCAAGAATTCCAGGGAGTGGTTCGCGAGCGGCAAGACCACCAGCGCGGCAGCCATCGCGGACCACACGGGCCGTGCCTCGGAAAATGCCTCCGTGATCGCGCCATAGAAACCGGACGTAGCCGCGCGCAGCGCCAGCTCCGCAAAAAGCGCGCCGACCGCCGCGTGCCAACCCGCCACCAGGTTAGTGAAGAAAAAAATGCCGGCGCGAAGTAGCGAGCTCAACACCGCGGCTTTCCAGTTCCATCGCTCGATCAGGAGCCGCGACGGATGGCGAAGGAGCTCCTCAATGACAGCGCCAACCGTGGGCGCATCGGGCACTTGCGCCGGCGCGCTTGGCGCGACGGGATCGCAGTCCTGTGGCTCCAACCGCGAGTCTTTCGGCTCCTCCGCGATCGCGGTCTCCATCTGAGAGATCTCCATCTACTTATTCGGCCACAGAACGCGCAGTCGGACATCGGCAAAGTGAATAAGATTTCGCTAATGTGCACCTGGACCGCAACACCTGAACCGAGGAGCAGGTTGGGCGATCCGACGCCTCGCTGCTTTTTACGTAGTCGGCGTCAGGACCGCGCTCGCGGGCTGGAGCGCGGATTGCCACATGCAAGCCTGGTAAGCCTCATGCAAGTCTTCCAGAACGCTCTCCCAGGATTTCCGGCACGCCGCCAGGCGGCTCGCGGTTCGAAGGGAGCGGAGAAGCTGCGGCGCGGCCATCGTTTGCTTGATCCGGGCGATGAAGTCCTGCTCGCTCGTTGCAACGAACCCGCTCACGCCGTTCTGCACCTGGAATTTCGGACCGCCTTTGGAGGTCACCACGGCCGGAGTGCCGGAGGCCATCGCTTCCATTACCACATTGCCGTAGGTATCCGTCTCGGACGGGAACACAAACAGGTCCATGTTGGCGTAGGCGCGCGCAAGCGCTTCTCCAAAGAGCTCGCCGGTGAACTCTGCCTGCCGCAGCCTGCCCTTGAGCCAGGCCCGCTCGCTTCCATCGCCGACGATCACGAAGCGATAGTTGCTGATGCCGTCGCGCCGCAGCGAATCTTCGATTTCCGCCAGAAACCGCACATTCTTTTCCGGGCGCAGCCTGCCCACATATCCCAGCCGGAAAATCCGGTCCGAAACATCGCGCTTGACCGGCGAAAACAAATGTGCATCCACGCCGCGCTGCATGGGGAATACGGGTTTGCCTGTGCTCGCGCCGATCAGCTGGATGTGCTCCTGGTTCGGCGCGAGGATGACCTGAGCGATGCCGTAGAAACGGAGGCACGCCTCGAGCACATATTTCTGGGTGAGATAGGTCAAGCCCTGCCGCGGCGCTTCCGGAAGCAGCGACGCAAATTTCCAGAGCCGCTGCGCGGCAAATTCATGCAAATTGGTGTGCCAGGAAGCGACCAGAGGAATTCCCAGTTCGTAGGCGACACGCGCCCCGGTGATCCCCACGTCGCCCGGGCCCGTAATATGCACGACGTCCGCCCGAAATTCCCGGACGGCGCTCAGAACGTGTTGATAGTGGCGGGGGAAGAGGAGATCAAATCGCAGGTGCAAGTCGAGGGGAAAGGAAACCGGCCCGCGATCGAGCTCGAGGATTTCGACCGAGCCATCCTGTGAGTGCGAATTTTGCTCCGCCGCATGCACCGCCAGAAAAGGCAGTCCGCGCCGGCGAGCCGCCAAGATAATATTGCGGCACGTCGTGGCCACACCGTCCACGCCGTGGTAGGAATCCGAGAAGAACGCCACGCGAGGCCAATTCTTCATAGCATCACGCTCACGTCGGCCAGGTTTGCCAGGCGGCCGACCGTGCGCATGGGAGTGCTGGCCAGGAGACCGATCACGTTCAAGCAGGGATCGATCCATCGCGGGGCGCCCTCAGTCCAGATGTGGGAAAGGGGGCGCTCGATTCCGTCCTCGCAGCGCACGAATACGCGCGCGATCCAGCGTTGCCGCTCGAGCTGCGGGTGTTCGCGCACCGCGTCCCAGGCAGTCAGAAGGTGGCGCAGATAAAGCGGCTCGCCATACTGCGGCAGGATGGCGATGTCACTGGTGCGTTCTTCGCGGATTTCGCGAGCGAATTGAGCAAAGTTCGCCGCTCGGGTCAGGTTGATCGTCGCGTTGGGCTCCAGACCGTGTCGATCGCCTCCCGACACGACAGGGTGACCCGATTCCTGCGCCAGATGAACCACGCCGAGGTTCTCCCGCCAGCAGCGCAGGCCGTTGATCTCGACGGCGTGCATGCGCTGCCCGTAAGCGCGTAGAAAACACTCCGCAGCCGCAACCGTGGGCCGATGGCCGATTCCGCGCATGTCCCAGAGCGGGTGATTGAAGACGATGAGTATGTTCGGGTCGGCATCGAGTTCTTCCAGCAATTCCCCCAGCGCCTGCACGGAAGGCTCTCGCGTGTACGAAGCCATTCGCTGCATCAGGGAAGGCGCGCGATCCGCAGCCATGTTGTGGATGCCAACGTGGAAATAGGTCGGCTCGAATGGAACGGTCCACTCGACAGAAACGGGCGCGTCGGCGACGATGCCGTCGGCCCGGAGCTGAAGGCCGGCTTCGATATTGTCGTGGTCGGTCAGCGAAACAATCGCGGGCAGGTCCAGCAGCTCGATTTGGCGCCTTTCCAGTTCGTGCGCCGAATGCGCGTCGAGGGGACCGCGCCAGTACGCGCGCGAGAAATCCACCGGCTGGCCCGTCTTGGCCCGATACCGTTCCATCTCGCGGTGCAAAAAGTGCGAGACGACGGGCATCCGCTCGAGGTGCCGGGGCAAGCCACTCAGTTCTTCCTGCGAGAGCTCGGTGTGACTGTGCAGCGAAACGCCCGTACGAAAGGCGCGAAGCACCGATCGATGCGACGGTAAGAAATGAATCTGGGTACGGACTGGGTTCATTCCTTCCTCCTTAGGTATTACCCAAGTTATTCGGCGCGTGTTACAAAGCGGTGACAACGAGATAAACTCCCGCTAACTTCGTTCCTTTTTGGACACAATTTTTAGACACATTTGCTGACTGGGGGAACTTTCGGCATTGGCAGCGCCAGTTCCCCGATTGGAAGAAACAAACTGAAGTGTGCGGCCTCCGAAACCGACTCAGGTCCAGGGCAATTTGTTCACTTCATCTCGATTGATCGTACCGAGGTTGAGTTTTCTTTTTTGCGTTACACATAGAGAATGGTATTTTCTGAACAAGCGGCCCGAGCCGGCAGGCGCACCCGAAGCGGCGCTACGGTACGTACATGAGTTGGGGAACTAGCGAGGTAGATCGGAATGCTGAGACTCGAAACGGAAACCGGATGGTGGCTCATCACTCATCCCGACCACGCCAGGCTGGCTGGGGCCTTTGCTCAGCGCTGGGGCAACGATCGATTTCCGCAGCCAGAGCCGCGGGAGCACGTCCTGCGCGGGATCGCGCGGCATGACGATGGGTGGACCGTGCGCGACGCCGAGCCGCAAATCACCCGGCAGGGCAGGCCAAGCGCCTTTTCGACCGAGCTTGTCGGAAAATATTCGGGCTTCGAGGAGATCGATCTCGTCGACTACCTAGCTGTGCGGGATCGTGCGGTGCGTTCGATCGGAGTGCAGGACCCGTATGCCGCGGTCCTCATTTCCATGCATACCTATAGCCTGCTGAACGATCGCTCGGACCGCTCCACGATCGCGCCCGCGCAACGGCCTTTACTCGACGAATTCCTCAAAGCCCAGCTCGCGCTGCAGGATTCCTGGCGAAAGGAAATTGCGTCGAACCCGCATTTTCGGCCGGAGCACAAGAGCGGCAACACGATTCTGGATCATTTTCGATTGCTTCAGGCCAACGACTATCTCTCGCTCCTCACGTGCGTGGATTATCAAAAGCCGGTGGACCTGCTTCATCCGCTGCCGATGCGCGACGGCCAGTACGCTCCGATCGAGGCGCGGCCGGCGGGGACTCGCCACTTCGTGCTCGATCCGTACCCGCTCGCAGAATCCTCACTGACTTTTCAATTCCCGGCGCGGCACATCAAAGGCAAATTGTTTTCGGAGTCGAAAGAATTGCAGGATGCGTTTCAAGCCGCCCCGGTGGAAATGCTCTCCGTCACGGTCAGCAGCAGCTGATGGATCTCAGCCCATGGATTCGCCATGCGCCGCATCCAATTCATCGAGCTT
>Ga0207049_1154_pt1 | contig 11508 bp, 13 predicted proteins | sample Alteio_BWMinCont_63_FD_153305 | JGI IMG/M metagenome (GOLD analysis project Ga0207049, IMG submission 153305) | Enriched cells from forest soil in Barre Woods Harvard Forest LTER site, Petersham, Massachusetts, United States -... | ecosystem: Environmental > Terrestrial > Soil > Temperate forest >... | reverse complement strand
GGAGAGATTGTCGATGCGCCGGGAATGGTAAGCCCGGCGGTCTGGCCACAGCTTCAGTTCATCGAATCCCCATTCTGCAAAACCTGTGGCATGCCCTTCCACTTCGAGATCGCGAATGATGCCATGTGCGCCGCGTGCATGGATCACGAACCGGTGTTCGACGCCGCGCGTTCTGCTGTCATTTATAACGAAGCCAGCCGCAAGATGATCCTCGCCTTCAAATACGGCGACAGGCTGCACGCCGTCAAAACCTTTACGCCCTGGGTGATACGCGCGGGACAGGAATTGATAGACAACGCGGATATGATTATTCCTGTTCCCTTGCACAATCGCCGTCTGCGCGAACGGCGCTTCAACCAGTCGGCGCTGCTGGCGCAGGAAATCGCGACAACACGCGGTAAATCATACATTCCCAATCTGCTCGAACGCACCCGCCATACCGTCCCGCAACAGGGGCTTAATTACAAAGAACGCGGCAAGAATGTGCATGGGGCTTTCGGAGTTAACAAACGCCATCTGCAGACGGTTGAAGGCAAGGTTGTATTGCTGATAGATGACGTCTTCACCAGCGGCGCGACGCTGAATGAATGTGCGCGGGTGATGAAGAAGGCGAAGGCTGCGGAGGTGAATGTGTTGACGGTGGCGCGGGTGACGCGGGAGGAGTTTTAACCACGAAATACACGAAACACACGAAATTTTACTTTCGTGTGTTTCGTGTATTTCGTGGTTCATTCCTTTCTCTATATAGAAACATTCTTGTGCCAAATCGCGATTTATGTTCAAGTACAAGGCAAGGGGAAAACTATGTCTTATACGATGCCAAAATCCATCGCCCTTACACGCTCCGGTAATAATACCGGAACAGCGGCATTTATTGCCGCCATGCACCCGGCGACCGGATCAAGACTGACGTAAGTTTTACTCCCAAACTGTCAGCCCCTTCCCCGAAAGGCTGGCAGAACATCTCCCAAATAAAAAATTTGCGATTTTCTGCCCGTCCTTCAAAACCAACGAGGCAGAAAAAATGCGTATCCAACGAAACCTGCGACTGATCGACGTTTACACCGTCGGCATGAACATGATCTTCATCCTGCCGGTGCTCCTGCCCTATTACCGGGACCAGATCGGCATCGGCTTCCGTGAATTCATGATCGGCGAGGCCTGCTTTGCCGCGACCATCGTCGCACTCGACGTGCCGACCGGCTGGATCTCCGACATCTGGCAGCGCAAGCATGCGCAGGCGCTCGGCATGCTGTTCCTGATTATCGGTTACAGCTGCCTGCTCGTCGCCCGCAGCTTTGCGATGGCCGTCATCGGCCAGTCGGTGATCGGCATCGGCATCAGCCTGTGCAACGGCACGAACACGGCGATCCTCTATGACTCGCTGCTGTCCGTCGGCAGGGAAGGCGAATACCGCAAGCGCGAAGGCCGGCGGCTGGCGCTCTGCCTTTATATGGTCGCCGCGGGCTGTGTTGGCGGCAGTTTTCTCTACACGGTAGACCACCGGTTGCCCCTTGTGCTGTATCTGTTCTTCCTGGTGACGGCACAAATCGCCACCTGCATGCTGGACGAGCCGGAGCGCCACAGGCGGCGGCCCGAGCGGCACCCCGTTCTTGACATTATCGCCACCATCAAATACGCCGTGCATGGCCACGTCGAGGTGGGCTTCGTCATTCTCTCGGCAGCCGTGTTGTTCTCGAGCACGAAGATCATCATGTGGACGCAGCAGCCCTACTACATGCTGCTCAATGTGCCAGAAGCCTGGTACGGCATGCTGATGGCCGTGGGCGCGCTGCTCGGCGGCCTTTCGAGCCATATGTCGCATGTGCTTGACGGTCGTCTCGGCGCAAGGCGCGCGCTGCTGGTCATCTGGATCGCTTCAATCACGATCTGCATCGGCGCCAGCGTCGGGCCAGGCTGGCACGGTATTGTGCTGCTGATGATGGGCGGCAGCTGCATGTTCGGCCTCGCCTCGCCGCGCATCAACGAAGTCATCAACAACAACGTCGATTCCAGCCGCCGCGCCACCGTCCTCTCGACGCAGAGCACGATGGTCTCGCTGTTCTTTATCCCGCTCAGCACGGTGATGGCCGCCGTGTCGAAGCACTGGGGGATTCAGGCGGTACTGGTGGGGATGGCGGTGTGGTTGTGCGTGACGGGCGGCGCGCTGAGTTTGCTGGCGCTGAGCAGGAAAACCCGTGTCCCCGCATAGGCGGGGACCCAGCTTTTTTTATATGGACTGGACCCCCGCCTACGCGGGAGAACGGTTCAGAACTATCCCCCACCCGCCGCCGCCCCGTAACTCTGCACCAGACTCCCCGCGATCAGATACCAGCCGTCCACAAGCACAAAAAATATGATCTTGAAAGGCAGCGAGATCATCACGGGCGGGAGCATCATCATCCCCATCGACATCAGGATGGAAGACGTCACCATGTCGATAATGAGGAACGGCAGGAAAATCAGGAAGCCGATCTCGAAGGCGCGGCGCAGTTCGGAGATCATGAAGGCAGGGATGACGACCTGCAGCGGCGTCGCCATCGGATCGGTGACTTTTGGCGTTTTGCTGAGGTTCATGAACAGTTCCAGGTCTTTGGGACGCTCGTGTTTGAGCATAAATTGTTTGAACGGGCCGACGGCTTTCTGCATGCCCTCCATTTCGTCCATCGTGCCTTCCATGATCGGCTTGATGCCCTGATCGTAGGAGGCCTGCATGGTCGGCGCCATGATGAAAAAGGTCAGGAACATCGCGAGACTGAGGAGGACGGTGTTCGGCGGCGTCGTCTGCGTGCCCATAGCTGTCCGTAAGAACGACAGCACCACGATAATCCGCGTGAACGATGTCATCATCATCAGGAGCGACGGCGCGATCGAGAGGATAGTCAGGAGAAGGACGGTCTGGATCACACGGCCGGCAACAGAGCCACCGCCGCTGCCCTCGTCGCCGCCGGCTGCGGCACCTTTGCCGCCGAGGTCGAGGGTGAGGCTTTGAGCCCAACCATGATGAGGAAAAAATAATACAAGTACGGCTACCAACAGAAAAATAAACCACCAAGACACCAAGGCGCCAAGAATAAAGCTCTTTCTTGGCGCCTTGGTGTCTTGGTGGTAAAACTTTAAGGGACTCTCCGCCGACATCTGATTAAATCTTGACATTACGCTGGTCCCTTGCAAACGAGACAACGTGGTCGCTGTCTTCCTCCGCGATGATGCCGGTCTCGACGACGGTTTCGCTCTCCGGGCCGATTACCAGCAGGTGTTCGCGGTTGTCACGGCGCACCAGCACGAGGCGGTGTTTGTGGTCGAGCGGCAGGAACTCGACGATCTTCAGCCGCTTCTCGGATTTTTGCAGCAGCGCGCCGCCCACGCCTCCCGCCTTCTTCAGCACCCACGAGAGCAGCAGCATCAGCGCAATGACAAAAACAAAACCGCTGAGAAATTTAAGATAAAGAAGCACGTCCATTATCTGGCCTCCGCCGTGATGTCGAATTTCTCCTGCTGCTCCTTGAGCATCCGCGCCAGAGATTCAAGGGAGTCGATCAGCTGGCTCATCTGGCTTTCCAGTGCCTGGCCCTCTTTTTCGGGCAGGCGGCCAATGGCGTCGCAGATATCGATGACGTTCTTATCCAGCCCCTGCAGGTCCATGATTTCGCCCTTGCCGACGCGCATCTGGCAGTCGCGCACGTAGTCGACAATTGATTTCAGGCGCTTGGCGACTGTTGCAGCATCTTCCGCTTTATTCGTCATTTTTGTTCTCTTGCAAATTATAGGTACTATTAGCTTTATAAACGTAGGCGAGAATTTCAGCAATGGCGACCAGCGCTTCGGAGGGAATATCGCTATCCAGCTCGATCGCTGCAAGTATCCGGGCAAGATCCTTATCTTCCCTCACCTTGACGCCGTTTTCAAAGGCCAGACGGACGATTTCCTCAGCCAGTTTGCCGTAACCTGCGGCGACAACCTTGGGGATAGCGTTTTCATCAATACCGAACTTTTTGAGGGCGACAGCGGCTTTTCGACGGTCTTTGTCGGCCTCAATCGAGGCTTTTTGGGCTTCTTCCGGTAAATTATCAGAGAAATCGACCATAAATTCTCCCTTTTCGTATGAAGTCTAGCAAAAGTTTACGAGATGTTAACGAGAATAATGGCACAATAATATATTGGAATACCGCTTTTGTGTTATACTCGGCGTGGGGAGTTTAGATATGACCACACAGGATTTAACCGTACTACAAGCAGCTATCACGAAGATGCACTGGAACGAAGCGCGTCAGAAAGTGCTGTCGCAGAACATCTCCAATGCTGATACGCCGAATTATACGCCGATGGACATTAAACCATTGGACTTCAAAGCATTACTCAAAGGTTCTGCCAGTTCACTTCCGGGTGCAGCGACATCGGGCAGCGTGCAGCTCTCCACGACCAACCCTACACACATTAGTTTAAACGGCGGTTCAGCATCATCCGGTATCCCTGCGGCAACAAAAGAAAAAGACCCTTACGAAATATCCCCCTCAGGCAACGCGGTTATCCTTGAGGAACAACTGTTGAAGATGAACCAGAACTATACGGATCACCACCTGACCACGACTATATATCAGAAGAATATCGATATGCTGAAAGACTCACTGGAGTCTCAGTAATTAAACCAAGCGCATGAGGTAACATATGGAACTACTTGATTCAATGGCCGAAGCGGCAAAAGGGATGAAGGCGCAGGGCGTGCGGATGCGCGTCATATCTGAAAACCTCGCGAATGCCGAAACCACCAGCACACAAAAAGGCGGCGACCCCTACCAGCGCAAAGTCGTCACTTTCAAAAATGTTCTCGACAAGACGGATAACCAGAAAGAAGTCGAAGTCGATAAAGTGGCGTCGGACAATTCCGATTTCATCATGAAATACGACCCTACCCACCCCGCAGCGGATGCCAACGGCTATGTCAAAATGCCGAACGTCAATCCGCTGGTCGAGATGATGGATATGCGCGAAGCGCAGCGGTCATACGAAGCCAACCTTGGCATTATCGATATCTCCAAAGCGATGATTTCGGAAACGCTCGACCAAATAAGCAGATAATGTTCAGCCGGTAACTCAGGGAGTATAAATCGTCATGGCCACTATCACCCAAGCCGCCAATGCCTATTCAGCCACCGCCCTGAACGCGGTCAACAAGGTTGCGGACGTGGGGTCAGCCACCGACAGCACGGGCGGCTCGGCCTTCGGCGATCTCGTCCAGCAGGGGCTGCAAAACGCCGTCGACCTCCAGCACAAGAGCGAAACAATATCCGGCAAAGCACTAGCCGGAAAAGCCGATATGACTGACGTCCTGCAGGCCGTCACCGATGCCGAAATGGCGCTCAAAACAGTCGTTGCCGTCCGCGACAAAGTAGTGCAAGCTTATAACAGCATTATGAGCGAACAAATCTAAGGTTTAAAAACCCGCACATGGACGAGACCCAGATTATCGACTTCACCCGCGAAGCCATCATGCTGACGATTAAAATCTCGGCACCGGTGATGCTCGTCGGGCTTGTTATCGGGGTCATCATCTCGCTTATTCAGGCGCTGACCCAAATCCAGGAAATGACCCTGACCTTCGTCCCGAAAATCATCGCCATCTTCGCCACCATCTTCCTCATGTTCCCCGCCATGATCACCCTCCTCTCCGCCGGATACGATTGTGGGGATGAGTTAGGGATCTTAATATTTCGGGCATAAGGAACCCATGGACAAGCTCAAACCCGACGAATATCAGGCTCTGGTCAAGGAGGTTGCCGAGATCGAAAAAAACGGACATCAAACAAATCGCTGCGCTTGAAAAGACCAGGGAAGTAAAACAGGATATCCCGCAGACAGAACAGAAGACCAATTTTAAAGGAATTAGGTGTTTAGTCCCACGATGTGCTGGAATAGATCGATGGTAAATCTTTCCGGTTCTTTTGTCCTTATTTTTATTGTTACTCGCCTGCAGGGCCAACCTTTGCGGCAAAATAGACGCTGGTAGCATGGCTTATTAAGATTTTTTTAATATTATGAATATATAATTAACTCATGGATCAAGGTGGGTAAAGTATATGTTCGAAAATGTAGGTAGATTTATATGCTCGAATATTGCCCATCACGATGAAGGCTTGCTTCGTGGGCCAGCCTTTGCTGTTTCCGCCCTGTATGGTGCCAGAGTCCCCGCCACATACATAACAAGAAGATTTGGCCGCGCTCTTAAAAAACAACCGCATAAGATGATTGATACAGCTCTTACTATGAGAGCTCTCTGCAAGTTTATGGGCGATAACTTTAACACTTATATAGGTACCTTTACACCCGAACGCATGGCTGCCAAAAAAATAAGCCTTGGCACAAAACCTTCCCCCATCGTTCAGGAAGCGCTTGACCATCCCGATAAAAAAATTAGAGGTGGCATAAAACCCGGAACTCTGAAAAAAGCCGCACGGCTTGGAATCATTAGTCAGAAAACTTTTTTTGCTTTTGCCAATCTTTCAGCGTGGGTTGCAAGAGAAGAACAGCTTTTGGCACTTGATCTGAAAGCCGAGCACGATCAAACAAAGCGGTCAAAAATCAGGGAAGATATGGTGAGCGCGAATAATGACTTTCTGATCGTCGCCGTGTGCATGACTGCACATATCCTGAACCCAAACCCCGAAATCAAGGCAGCAGAAAAAATTACTATGGAGATGTTGCGGCGCATTTATCCGGAACAGGCAAGGATCTGCGCTGGATTCACGCTGACTTACGGCAACATAGCCTGTGTCAATCGTATGTTCCTGGAAGAAGATGAACGCATTGAACCAGACCCCATTATCGCCATTCTGGAGAGTAGAGGCCAATACACTGAACAACTTGTAAAGCAAGTAAAGGCAATTGTTGAAAGTCATCTGCCACGAAAAACCATCCCTATCAGAGAATTACCAGATGAATTGCAAACAGCCATCCGCGAGAATCAGGATCGTATTTTGAACGGCATTAAGGGCCTGGACAATCCCATCCAAAGAATTTTAGCCAAGAGCCTGGCGCAAGCGCATATTTACGGAGGCTCGTCACTTCGCGTTGCTCGTGCCAGAGTGGACAAGAGTAAACGCCCGAGAAGGAGCCTGCTAAAGCTTTAGGCGCTCGGGACTTATAGAGATATATAGCCAATCTCTTTTTTAATCTTATGAAAAAATCAAAAAATCGCGTTTTAATTAAGTTCTAATAGGCTCTCCCCAATCCAACCGCTTATAATGGAGAGTGCCATTTAGAAGGACAAATAATTCACTCAATGCAAAACTTCCTCCAGGACCTGATCGTCAGCAATATCTTCGCCTTTCTGCTGGTGTTCGTGCGGTTTGGGGTGGCGATGATGCTGATGCCGGGGATTGGCGACAGCTTTGTCGCGCCGCAGATACGGCTGCTGTTCGCGCTGTCAATCAGCTTTATACTGACGCCCGTTTTGTCGGCACACCTGCCGCCCTTGCCAAATGGCAGCGGCGCGCTGCTGGCGCTGATCGTCTCCGAGGGCTTTATCGGCGTGTTCATCGGCACCGTGATGCGTATCCTGCTTTCGGCACTGGATACGGCGGGAACAATCGTTTCGATGCAGTCAAGCCTTTCCAACGCAACGCTGTTCAACCCGACGACGGCGGCGCAAACCCCTGTTTTGAGCGGACTCTATTCCTCGCTCGGCGTGACGCTCATCTTCATGACAGGGCTGGATCACCAGATGCTGGCCGCGGTGGTGGACAGTTACAAACTTTTTCCCGCCACCGGCGGCTTTCCGGACCCCGGTTCCATCTCGGAAACGATCGTCAAGACCACCACGCTCGCCTTCAGGGTCGGCGCGCAACTGGCGATCCCGTTTCTCGTCGTCGGCACGCTGGTGCAGGTCGGGTTCGGGCTGCTGGGTCGGCTGATGCCGCAGGTGCAGGTGTTTTTCCTCGCCATGCCTGTGCAGATTTACCTCAGCCTGCTGATCCTGTGGATGGTCCTCTCGGCCAGCATCCTGTACTGGCTGAGCAGCTTTGAGACAATCCTCTCCCAATCCATGATCCCGGAGTGACGCACAGTGGCTGAAGACGAAGATTCACAGACGGACGAGTCGCAGAAGACGGAAGATCCCACCCCCCGAAGGCTGGAGGAAGCCCGCAATCGCGGCCAGGTCGTCTACAGCCGCGAGATCAACAACTGGGTGGTGCTGTTCGCGGCAACGCTGCTGATCGTCATGGCCGGGCCGCATATCACAGCAGACATCAAGGATGTGCTCAAGAATTTTCTGGAGCAGTCCTACGCCATCCCCACGGACCGGGTCGGGATGGGAAACGTGATCCAGCAACTCTTCTTCCGCATCGGCGGAGACCTTATCCTGCCGCTGCTGTGTCTCTCTTTTGCCGGGGCGCTTGCCGGATTTTTGCAGACAGGGCCGATTTTCACGACCGATCCCATCACGCCGCAACTCTCGAAAATATCTATCGTCAAGGGATTTGTCCGCCTGTTCTCGGCCCGTTCGGTGGCGGAACTCGTCAAGGGCATTATCAAGCTGATTCTCGTTTCCGTTGCCGCCGTGATCGTGCTGAAACCCTATTTCAGCGGCGTCGAGCATTTCATCGGGCTTGATTTTTCACAGACACTGTTCGATATGCAATCGCTGTTCCTCAAGATGATGGTCGCTGTCCTGAGCGTGCTGTTCTTCCTCGCCGTCCTCGATTACGGATTCCAGCGGCATGAATTCATGAAGAACATGCGCATGAGCAAGCAGGACATCCGCGAGGAATTCCGTCAGACGGAAGGGGATCCGCAGATCAAGGGACGTCTGCGCCAGCTGCGCGAACAACGCGCCCGCCAGCGCATGATGCAGGCCGTGCCCAAGGCCGATGTCGTCATCACCAATCCGACGCACTATGCCGTCGCTCTGAAATATGATTCAAAAGAGATGGACGCGCCGACGATGGTTGCCAAGGGAGTTGATCTAGTCGCCGAAAGAATTAAAGCGGTGGCAAAAGAAAACAACGTTCCAGTCGTCGAGAACGCCACGCTGGCGCGTGCCCTTTACGGCTCGATGGAGATCGACCAGACCATCCCGCAGAACCATTATAAGGCCGTGGCGGAAGTTATCTCGTATGTCTTCAAGCTCAGGGGGAAAAAGGTTTAGACATGAACCCGCAACAGCCCCACGGCAGCTTCTTCCGCGAGAAGATACCGGAAAAGCAAAAACCGCCGATACGCGAGAAAAACATCAAGGCACTGGTGCTTTTTGCCGTCAGCATCGCCTATGGCCTGTTCGCTATTTTCATCATCAAGATCGGCGTGCACGAAAAGCAGGGCATATCCGTCTTTGCGCTCTATGCCTACGGCGTGATCGGCGGCTTCGTCTTCCTGCACCTGAAGCAGCTCTACACCGACACCGACCGCAGCCGCAGGATACTCACCGAAGTCCTCGAAAAAAGCGCCGAGGCGCGGGCCATCACCGACCCGGACGGCGAGACGATCTACAGCAACGCGCGTTTCAACACCCTGACGGAAGGCACGGGCGCCCCTTCCCTTCTCAGTTTCAGCCGGATTTTCGACCATCCGCAGAAAGTCGAAAAAACACTGAACGAGCTGCGGCTCAGATCAGCGCCCGACGGCTCCGCGCACAACGGCATGGCGATGACGGAATTCCATACGCGCGTGAAAAACCAGCCGCTCTGGTTTCAGGTTACCTGCCAGCATATCGCGGGCTGGCCGGGCTTCATCCACTGGCGGTTCGACGATATTTCGCCGCGCTATCACATGGAGGCCGCCATCCGTGAGGAGCGCGAAAAGCTCCGTGATTTCACCGACAACGCGCCCGTCGGCTTCTTCTCTGTCGGCGCGGACGGCAAATTCCTCTTCGCCAACGACACGCTGCTGCAACTCCTCAAAATAGACCGGCAGCGCCTGCTTGACAAAATGACCCTGCATGACTTTCTGCTAACGCCACCCGCAAATGCCCGGCCCTGCGACTTCGTCGCGGATGGCGGCTTTTTCCAGCATACCGATCTGCTGATGAAAACCGCCACGGGCCATGTCTTCAAGGCCGCCATCACCCATTCCATCACCCTGTCGGACGACCACGGGCTGATTTCGCGTTCGATCGTCTACGACCTGACCTCGGAACAGAATATGCAGCAGGCGCTGCGCGAATCCGAAGACCGTTTCGAGCGGCTGTTCGAGGAAGCCCCGGTCGGCATCTGTATGCTCAGCGCGGAGGGAATCATCAGCGACGCCAACCAGAAGCTCTCCACCATGCTGCGCCAGTCCGTCGGCGTCATCAACGGACAGTCGCTGCTCAACTATATCGGCAAGGAAGCGCAGAAGAGCACGCAGGAATGGCTGCAGCGCATTGCCAGGGATGACAGAGCGAAGCCGTTCATCGAAGTGCCGCTGAAGGGCGGGAAAGAGGTCGTCACCCAGCTTTACGCCCGGCGCTTCAGCGGCAGCGACAGCTTCGTGCTGCACTTCATCGACATGACGGAACAGAAGAACCTCGAAAAGCAGTTCACCCAGTCGCAAAAAATGCAGGCCGTGGGACAACTTGCGGGCGGCATCGCGCATGACTTCAACAATCTGCTCACCGCCATGATCGGCTTCTGTGACCTGCTGCTGCTGCGCCACAAGCCGGGCGACCCCTCCTTCGCCGACATCATGCAGATCAAGCAGAACGCCAACCGCGCCGCCAACCTCGTGCGCCAGTTGCTCGCCTTCTCGCGCCAGCAGACCCTGCAGCCGCGCGTGCTCGACCTGACGGACGTGCTGACGGAACTGTCGCACCTGCTGCGCCGGCTGATCGGTGCGAATATCGACCTGCGCATGGAGCACGGCAGCGAACTCGGACTGATTAAGGCCGACCAGGGACAGATGGAACAGGTGCTTATCAACCTCGTCGTCAATGCACGTGATGCCATGCCGAAGGGCGGCAGGCTTATGATTCATACCGGCAACCTTGCCACGACGTCGGAGCAGCCGCTGAACAGCGAGGAAACCCTGCCGGCCGGGGAATGGGTGACGGTCGATATCGAAGACACCGGCACCGGCATCACGCCGGACACGCTGCCGCATATCTTCGAGCCGTTCTTCTCCACCAAGGATGTCGGCGCGGGCACCGGTCTCGGCCTCGCTACCGTCCACGGCATCATCCACCAGACGGGCGGCTATATCACCGTCAAAACGGCTCCCGGCGCAGGCACAACCTTCACCATTTATCTGCCGCGCCACAAGGAAATCGCGGGTGAAAAACCCGCCGCTGCCGTTGCCGAAGAAAAACAGGTCATCCACGACCTCACCGGCTCGTCAAAAATATTACTGGTGGAAGACGAGGATGCCGTGCGTATCTTCAGCGCGCGGGCGCTGAACAACAAGGGTTATCAGGTCATCGACGCCCCGAGCGCCTCGCTCGCGCTGCAACTGCTGGAAGAAAAGAAGATCGACCCCGAAGTGCTGATCACCGACGTGATGATGCCCGAGATGGACGGCACCCAACTCGCCAGGATTGTC
>Ga0207049_1121_pt2 | contig 11512 bp, 8 predicted proteins | sample Alteio_BWMinCont_63_FD_153305 | JGI IMG/M metagenome (GOLD analysis project Ga0207049, IMG submission 153305) | Enriched cells from forest soil in Barre Woods Harvard Forest LTER site, Petersham, Massachusetts, United States -... | ecosystem: Environmental > Terrestrial > Soil > Temperate forest >... | reverse complement strand
TGAGACACAAGTAACGGGATATATAATCGAACAACGGTGTCGATCTATTTCGTTTTGGCCTTAAATTTGCTCAGTGGCGCCAGCATCCAAGCTGGGCGGGTAGTACTCACATTGTATGCTCTCGAGTTGGGCGCTCAGCCCCTTACTATAGGTATGCTGGCCGCGACGTTCTCAGCGTTCCCGGTCCTGCTGGCGGTGAAGGTTGGAAAATTAAGTGACCGTTTTGGCGACCGCTGGCTGCTCATATTTGGAGCCGCTGCGGGAAGCATAGGCTTGCTGACGCCAGCATTTTTCCATGGATTACCCTTCATTTTCATAGCAGGGGTAATGAACGGATTGTGCGCGGTATTTTTTTTCCTGTTGACGCAAAATCTTGTCGGGATTTTGAGCGACCCACAGCATCGCGCCAGGAACTTTAGCAACTTTAGCTTAACGAACGCTATCTTTGACTTTGTTGGACCATTGTTTGCCGGATTCTCGATAGACCATTCTGGTCACGCGGCTACTTGCCTATATCTAGCGGTGCTCGCGCTTGTGCCGTTGGTGATGTTGGTAATTTGGGGTGGCATGCTTCCCGGTGGCACGCCGCACGTCACGCGCGCACGCGGCGGAATTCTCTCGCTGATGTCGGAGCGTGGCGTGCGAAGAACGCTGGTTACTAGCAGCCTGCAGAACACTGGGGACAGCCTATACCAGTTTTATATGCCCGTTTATGCGCATGCCGTGGGCTTATCGGCTTCTGCAATTGGCGTCATACTCGCAATGTACCCGGCGGCAGCGTTTGCCATGCGTCTTGTGCTGATGCGCCTACTTGCCAAATTGAAGGAAGAAAGACTGCTCTCGTTCGCCTTCTTTGTCGGAGCAGCAAGCCTATTCACGATACCATTCTTTAAGCGTGGAGCGATACTGGCATTGATTTCCTTTATGTTTGGACTCGGTATGGGGTGCTGCGGGCCAATAGTCACGATGCTCATGTTCGGAAATGCGCCCAGGGGCCGCTCCGGGGAAGCCCTGGGATTGAAAATGACCGTAAATCACTTCACCAAGGTTGTTATCCCTATGGTATTCGGTTCGATCGCATCCGCGTACGGTTTATCACCGGTGTTCTGGATAAATGCAATAATGCTGGGTACTGGAGGATATTTGAGCTACCCGAAAAAGGAAAAATGAATGGGTTCTTCCAATAACCACCTTCGATGCCGCTGGCAATGTCCACGGAGATAATGACGTCGTGAACCGGCAACGGCCCTACCGGTTTATGCATGCCTTCTGTGCAATAGAGATTCGCATTTCGCGAATATTTCCGCATAAACCCGGAAGGACGATTCAAGTTCCTAATGGCCCCTAGTTATCGGTCGTCGTTGAACGTCAGCTTGCGCGAGCTGACGTTCACCAGTATGTAGCTAATCGACATGAATGCCGGCGTCCTTGATCACTTTACCCCATTTGACGACGTCGGCTTTTAGCTTGCCAGAGAACTCTTCCGGCGTGCTGGGACTAGCTTCCGTGCCGGAAGCAAAAAATTTCTCTTTAACATCCGTCCGGTTGATGGCATGCACAAACTCCTGATTCAACCGGTTAACGATGGCCATCGGGGTTTTGGCGGGCGCGAACAAGCCTCTTACCGCAGTCGATTCATAACCAGGCAGGCCAGCATCGGCTACCGTGGGCAGACCAGGGGCGAGCGCAGTCTGGGCGGCACCGCTGACTGCCAACCCGTGCAACCGGCCAGACTTGACGTGTGGCATGGCCGAAGATGGCGTCGCGAACATCAATTGCACTTCGGCGCCAAGCAGGCCGTTGAGCGCTGGTCCGCCCCCCTTATAGGAGACACGCACGATTTTGACGCCAGCCATGGCGTTAAAAAGTTCGGCTGCCAGGTGCGGCTCGCCGCCGGCCGCACCTTCCGCGTAATTGAGAACGCCCGGTTTACTCCGGGCCAGAGCGATCAATTCCTTAACCGATGTTGCCGGCACCGACGGATGAACGACCAGCACGTCGGGGGAGGTGTCAATCGATGTAATAGCCGTGTACGTTTTGAGCGGATCGTATCGCATTGTCTGCAGCAGCGGGCCTATCCATAAATTGTCGCCACTGATAAGCAATGTTTGACCGTCGGGATTGGCTCTTGCAACGATCTGTCCGGGAATGATGCCAGTCGGTCGGTTGTCGACGACCAGTGGCTGCCCTAGCGCTCCGCCTATCGCCTGGACGATTAGGCGCGTGGTGAGATCGCTGCCGCCACCCGCCGTGCCGGTGACAAGCCGTATCGGCCTTGTGGGATATGCCTGACCATGCGCCGTATTCGCAATCAGAATCACGAAGCCAATTGGTACGGCCAGCAAATGACGGCGTAGCTTTGTCATGTATTCCTCCATGTTTAGGTCACTTCCAATCGTCGAATACGACACACTAAACACCTCTGCAATGTCATCACCGTGTCAAGGCATGCTATCCCACCGCCGAACGCTCCACTTCGCCCAGCTCCGACACCTGATCGACAGACGGTAGATCGGGTCGGAACGTGGCACGCCACGCCTCCAGGCCATTGAGTTTCGCGATGCCACCTACGAACTGACCGATGAAATAAATCACCGCAAGAATTTCATCTGGTGAGGCGCCGGCTTTGTGCGCCGCCCACATGTGGCATTGCATGTGCGCCACCCTATCGTTCTGCGCAATACACGCGACGATAACCAGTAATTCCTTGGTCTTGCGGTCAATTATAATGCCGGGCACATCCTTTGATGACGGACTCAGATAATTGCGCTCCGTGTTGTCATTATGTTTTTTCAGCGCCTCGGCACCGCGCAGGGCGGCTACAAAATCATGGCTGCCGTGACGAAACCCACGCAGCCTGGTGCATCGTTCGCGTTCTATTTCCACTTCAGTGCTCATTTCATGACTCCTTGGATAAAATAAAGCGAAGAACGATTCTAGCATCGGTGCTTACACCAGAACCAGACTGAGGCCGCATGCTTTGCGATGCGATTGCATGCCGGGCATGGCGATATGGTTCAACCGGGGTGCGTAGACCGGATCGCTTCATGCAAGGGCAACTCGTCTCCTAGTACGGGAGGACATTGATGTCCTAGCCGTTATGAAAGATAAGCTATCACCAGTATAAGTGTTCATCACAAACATCGGCGGTCCGATCGCGAAGCACGCATTTAAGAGTGCGTCGCAACGCGCAATAAATAAATGGGTCGCGGAAGACCCGGAGAGATTCGCGGAGTGCGGCATTCGCGCGCGTATCTCAAGCGATGCGGGTACCATAGAAGATACTGCTTGATGGGGCCCAGACTCGCGTAGCCTTATCGCGGCATCCACCAACACATGATAACTAATCTCTCAATTACTTGCGTAGTTGCGAGAATAGCTGTTCATCATAGTGTGTTGGCGTTTTTTGCATAGAAGTGTGCGAGTTCTGTGCCAAAATGATGTAACAGACCTTCACACTATGATTTAGCTGTGGGAAAAGTAAGCAACTTAGCGAGATCCGAGACGTCCTCTACTTTATCTAACGCCAGCGTCATCTCGGCTATCTGTTCCGTCTGAACGCGCGAAAATATACCCGAGAAATCCATGCAATCCTGGTATTTCTTCATTACCTCATTTGGGCCAAAGCGCATATCGGGGTCTCCTCTAGCCTTGTGACAGAGCTTTGTATAGGTCTTGCCGTTCTTCAGTGTGATCGTCACGGGACTATCGAAACTAAAATGACCATCAGTCCATTCTGGATGAACGGTTAATTTCACCTTGCTTCGAGCCTCATGCCAGCGGCCGTTGCGCGCCTTTTCATCGGTGAAGCTAGGCAAAAATACCTTCTTGTCGAAGAAGCAGGCTACAGTGCAGTGCGTTAGACTGTAGCGGGATTCCTCCGCCGTCTCTGGCTGGTCGTATTTACAACTCGTCGATCTCATAAACTTGTTAATCCCGTGCTCGATGCTGGCGACCTCGTCCCACTCGATATTGTGTTCTGCAATAAGGTCAAACACGCCATCAATATTTCGTTGCATGCGGTAAGCGCAAGAGTATTTCTTGATGCCGACTCGCATGAGGCGATAATCTTCGCCAAGAGAAAGTTCAAACTCTGGGCACTCTGACCATAGGTCGCCGAATCCGCCCTTGCCTTCGAGGATGTCCGGCTGACCCGTGTACCCTAGGGAAGCGAGTTCCGCGGCACAAACTCCATTCCTTCCAGTAAAACCGGCTTGCACAAAGTGAGCGCCACTACCTCCCTGTCTTCTGATGCCCGCAGCCTGAGAGGCGGCGAGACTCAGCGCTGAAGCTGTCTGCTCCACGCTGAGCCTCAACATCTTGGCCGCAATCGCCGCATTACCAATCGTGGACAAGGCGGGTAAGTTGCCCCAGCCCCTTTCGAGCGCAACCGTGAAAACCAATCCGAGCCTTGCGGCCACCTCATACCCTATAGCTAGAGCAGCGATCATGTCCTTGCCTGAAACTTTGACTTTCTCGCCCATTGCAAACGCGGTTGGCCAATGTACGGATGAAGACATGACTTCAGGGTGACTGTCGTCTTCCAGCTCCGTCGCTTTCGCCGAGTTTCCGTTTGCAAGAGCCGCGTAATCAGCAGATGTGCGAAAACTTGCACCAAATACTCCAGCCTCGGGATATCCTGCTTTGCCATTGATATATTTGGAGACTGTGCGACCACAATCCATGGTCGAACCAGCGGTACTCATTCCTAAATAGCTGAGGGCGAGAATCATGCTATAGTCCACCACCTCAGATGGCAGGTCTTCGTAGCCAGTCTTGCAAATAAATTCGGCAATTTCTCTGGTGGTCTTGGCACGCACGTAAACTTTCCTTTTCAGATTTTCTTAATCAGCCGTGCATTCGGACGATATGATCGTTTGCAATAGTGGTGGGTTCCAGTCTCCGCATTACAGGTACGGTCATTCTTAGTTTCGCCGCAGGCACTCTCGAACATCGTTTGATTCACGCATCATGATGTCAATTGCTGGAAATGCGATAATACTCAATGAGGTCTCTCCTCGTACTAGCTCCCTGTTTGCTCATGAATTACAGAATCATCCCACTGTTTAGCAAATGTTTAATTTGTGGGTTTTTTGTGCCGCGGTTGTTCCGTGCGACTTATAAAAATGGCTAAAGGAGCCGTTGGTACAGACTAACTCACCGTATTGCGCTCTCGTGATACAGGGTGTTCCTTAGCACTCGTCCAGGAAGTGCCCCCGTGTGACGCCCTTCCTCGGTCAGCACCTGGCCATTAACGATGGTGTAACAAACGCCGACCGCCAGCTCCCTCAGGCGCCAACTACCGGCAGGAAAATCGTGCACCTTGTCCTCGGGCAGTGTATTAACGGTACCCGGATCAAAGATAGTGATGTCACCTGCCAAACCGGGTCGTAGTAGTCCGCGATCGTAGATCCCAAACGCCGAGGCAGAATCGAAAGTAAGTCGTTTCACCGCATGCTCCAGCGACATGATGCCCCGCTCGCGGACCCAGTAACCCAACAGCTGCGTACTATAACTGTAGGCGCTCTGGTACTGCACGTGAGCACCACCATCGGATAGACCAATAATTGCGTTGGGGTAATTGAGTATCTTGGCCATGATCTTGCTGTCGGCGTTGGAGGCTCCTTGCAAGAAAACTGTATCGAGATTTTCCTCGACTACAAGATCCAGGAAAGCGTCGATGATACCTTTACCCTGAATCTCGGCCAGTTCAGTCAGCGACCTGCCTTGCAAGTTCTTGTTCTTCTGCAAAACAGCATTATCGATCCAAATTGAGTCATACCATTTTGGGCCAAGACGTGGATTTCCGGGAATTGATGCCGTCCCCGAAGTACCAATCGTCCATTCCACGACTTCCTTGTGCAATTTTTTCCGCACCTCGGGATCCCTGTACGCCCGCAGCTTCTCGTCGTCCGGGGCAATCAAGATCGGGTGCCAGGTCGGTACGCCGCGAAATACTTGCGAGTTGCGCATTGTAAAGCGAAGCGTGTTGTAGGCTGGCGTACACAATGGGTTGGCTCGAATTCCCGCTCTGACGGCCTCATCAATGCGCGCCATTTGCTCTTTGTAGGCCTCAGGCTGTCGTATCTGCGGCGCCAATGCGTTATAGACTACTTGGCGGCCGGTTGCCTCAGCGAGTCGGGTCATTAATCGATTCTGTTGCTCGGCCACGCGGCCTCCACCACACTGGATCACGCCCGTTCCGAGCTCAGCCAGCACGTCGGCGAGTGCAAATAGCTCGTTTTCTTCGGCCCAGATAGCCGGTATTTGCACACCCTGAGGATCATAGTGTCCTTTTTGCCTGGACAACGACAGACCCAGCGCACCAGCGGTGATGCCTTCCCGCACGATGCCACACATGGCTTCAATTTCTGTGGGACTGGCAGCCCGACCTTGGCTCTCATTGCCCATCACGTAATGACGCACCGCCGTATGACCGATGAGGTTTCCCACATTAACCCCCAGACGCCGGTCAAGAGCTGCCATGTATTCGGCGATAGTTTCCCAAGTCACGTCCACAGTACGCAGGACATCCATAGGTATCGCTTCCACGTAGGACAGAAACTCGGCTAGCCGCTCTTCGGCGCCGGGGCGTACCGGTGCAAGGGCAAGGGAACAGTTGCTGATAATCACCGTCGTGGCGCCGTGATAACAGGAAAATGAACATATCGGATCCCATGTCACTTGCGCATCGTAGTGGCAATGGTTGTCGATAAATCCCGGAGCCACCACCAGGCCGTCTGCGTCAATTGTGCGGGTCGCAGCCCCACGCAGCCTACCTATCTCAACAATCTTACCATTACGTACACCGATGTCCCCTCGAAACGCGGGGGATCCCGATCCATCGACCACCCGACCATTTCTTATTAATAGGTCATATGCCATATTCGCTCCGGATGACTAATAGAGGAAATCTTTGTTCCAACCGAAGCTGGAAAACTCACCTCACGTAATTTATTCCAAGGATACACCCAAATCATCGTGGAATTCGGCATGCTTCGCTGAGTCAGCTATCCATATCTTCGCAACGCCACTTCCCAGTCCTAGTTGATATGGTTTAACGCAGGAATCCTTGATTACGCAGTCCCTCCTATCCAATTCTGTTTTATTTGCGGCTCCAAACTCCTTAGGCGAACTTCCCACGGACGCAACTCCACAATTAGTCTCTGGCGTTTTAAGAAACCGCACGACCTCCTGATTTAGTCGCTTTCTGATCTCATCAGGTGCTTTGGCAAGCGCACATAAGCCCATTATCGATACGGATGGATATTCCGGCAGGCCGGCGCTTCGGCCACTGCAGTCCAGAATCAGAGGAGAAGACTCTGCGCACGTTATCGCTAAGGCCCGCAGCGTGGCCGACTTCATACGCGCCCTCGCCCTCCCGGTCGTTACGAACATTAGGTGCACGTCTCCAACGGGCTTTCCCTTCGGTGACGCGGTCCAGAAACACGTTTTATCAATGAAAAGCGAGCTAGGCCGCTGCCCTCTCGTGATACAGGCTATTCCTAAGAACAGCCCCTGGCAGTGCCCCACTATGAGACCCATGTTCGAGCAGAACCTGGCCGTTGACGATCGTGTAGTGCACACCAACCGCAAGTTGTCTAAGACGCCATGCACCAGCCGGAAAGTCATAGACTTTATCTGGCGGTAGAGACTTTATCGTCTCGGCATCGAAAATTACAATATCCGCGGCTAAACCAGGTCGCAACAAGCCACGATCATAAATCCCATATATGGAAGCAGAATCGAACGTCAGTCGCCGCACCGCTTGCTCCAGAGACATAATTCTTTCCTGCCGCACCCAATAGCCCAACAGATGACTGCTGTAGCCGCATCCGTTCTGAAACTGGACGTGTGCTCCGCCGTCGGAAAGGCCAATGTATGCGTTGGGATAATTTAGGATCTTAGCCGTTACTTCCTTGTCACCTCCGAGATCTTCCCGCAAAAAAACTGTTTCGAGGTTTTCCTCGACGACCAGATCGAGAAAAGCGTCGATAATTCTTTTACCCTGCGCTTGAGCCATCTCACTTAGCGACTTGCCTTTAAAGCGCTCATTCTTCGCTAACATGGTCTCCCCCACCCAAATGAAATCGTACCAACGCGGAGCAAGGGTTGCGCCTGGCACATCTACCGTCCAGTCAATCACTTCTTGGTGGAGTTTCTGGCGTATCTCAGGATCTCGATACGCCCGCAATTTCTCTTCGTCCGGCGCTATTAAAATTGGGTGCCAGGTCGGCACACCTTTAAAAATCTGAGCATTGCGCATCGTGAAGCGATTAACAATGCTATCAGGGCTACACATTGGGTTAGCCCGAATCCCGGCATTGACAGTCTCGTCGACCAGCGCCATATGTTTTTTCCAGGCGTCGGGCTCACGGACGGAGTGAAGCAGGCTATTATAGACCACTTGGCGACCAGTGGACTCCGCGAGACGCGTCATGAGGCCGCCAGCCATTTCGGCACGCACACCCGCACCGCTCTGGATAATTCCGGTCCCAAGATCAGCCAACACGTGGCCGAGTGCAAAAATCTCGTTCTCCTCGGCCCACACTGCGGGAATACGAACGCCTTGGGGATCGTAGTGTCCTTTTTGTCTATCAATAGATAGGCCTAGGGCTCCCGCCATCATCCCATCCCGAACGATATTACACATAGCGTCTATTTCTTTGGCGTTTGAGGGCCGTCCCTGGCTTTCGTTACCCATGACATAATGGCGCACCGCCGTATGACCAATGAGAGCGCCTACGTTTACACCAAGGCGCCTCTCGATGGTCGTCATGTACTCGTCTATCGTCTCCCAATTTACATCGACCGTATCGAGGGCTTCCATCGGAATTGCTTCTACATACGACAAGAACTCTTTGAGTCGGCGGTCATTACCCCGACGCACCGGCGCTAGTGCGAGCGAGCAATTGCCGATAATCACGGTCGTAGCCCCGTGATAGGGTGAAAACGAACACAAAGGATCCCATGTCACCTGCGCATCATAGTGGCAATGCGTATCCAAGAATCCCGGGGCCACCACGAGGCCATCAGCATTGATAGTACGTGTCGCCGCTCCTTCAAGCTTGCCTAATGCAACAATCTTTCCATTGCGAATTCCCACATCGCCACGAAAACCGGGCATGCCAGAACCATCAATTACCCGACCGTTTTTAATTAAAAGGTCATATGCCATGTTCGCCCCATGAAAAGATTGAGCAATAATGAAGGACAAGTATCCCTACCTTCTAAGAAGGGCTATCGCAGAATATACCAAATGGGTGCGCACAACAATGAACATCACAAGGCTTAGATCAACTATGAAAACAAAACATATTACGACTTCAGATTGATTCTCGACGCCATAACCGTGCCAGATTTGCCGGCGAGTTCTATCGCGTCAAGCCTTCGTAACGTACATATCCTTGGGCATGCGCTAGGTCAAGCAACTAAATAACTGGAGGTGTCCAGATTGCATTCCGCCAATGGCAGCATTAAGATAATCAAGCGATGGACGAGGTTGTGCGCTGAATGGTGCTGCGTCTGCCGTGTCGACTCGAGCTATATGATTCACCAGTGCTGCTGTCGTACAAATCGAATCAGTGAAAAATGTATAAGCAAGACCTACGGAGGCGTTGTGGCGATGAGAAATGTCATGGCGTTTATATCTGTCGTTTCAGTGATGCTGAACAGTGCGGTGGTCATAGGGGCACAGAGCTATCCGAACAAGCCGGTCCGCATCATTGCGGCCGAACCCGGTGGCGGAGGCGAATTACTGGCGCGGATCATTGCACCACCCATATCAGGCCTGCTTGGTCAACCCGTCATCATCGAGAATCGGGGCAACACTCTAACTAACGGAATCCTCGCCGCGGCCACACCTGACGGCTATACGATTGGCGTTACGGGTAGCGCTCTCTGGGTGACACCGTTCCTCGAAAAGACAACCTACGATCCTATACGCGATTTCGCTCCGATCACATCATTGGCCAAGCAGCCCACTATTGTGATCGTGCATCCGTCAGTTCCAGCAGATTCGATAAAGGAGCTGATCGCACTGACCAAAGCCAAGCCCGGCACTCTGAACTACGCTTCCGGTCCTGTGGGTGGTTCATCGCATCTCGCGATGGAATTGTTCAAATTCATGGCAGGCATCAACATTGTGCGCATTCCATACAAAGGCGTCGGTTCCGCGCTCACAGCAGTTATCGCCGGGGAAAGCCAGGTGATGATCACCACTCCAGGCGCTGCGATGCCTCAGGTCAGGTCGGGCAAGCTGCGAGCCTTGGCGGTCACGAGCGCGGAACCATCCGCGCTCGTTCCCGGTTTGACCACAATGAGCGCGGCAGGAGTTCCGGGCTATGCGTCAGAAAATATCAACGGTATACTCGCGCCTGCGAGAACGCCGACGGCTGTTATTAATCGGTTGAATCAGGAGACCGTTCGAGTTCTTAGCACCCCGGAAGTCAAGGAAAAGATTTTCAACTGTGGTCTCGAGGTAGCTACCAGCTCGCCGGCACAGTTCGCCGCTATCATAAAGTCAGAAATGGCCAGGTGGGGCAAGCTGATATCCGACGCTAGAATCCAACCTGATTAGTTGCTACTGGAAGAAATTGCCAGCCTCTGCAAGGTGCAAACAGGTACGGGTGATAAACCCGGATAGTGACCGGCGCCATATCGACGCCGCAATATTGTTGATCATTTTCTGCGGAGGTGGTTATGGTTATGGCTGTAACACTTGAGGAAGCGAGGCGCAACGAGGTTCGCATAAAGGGACGCAACTCTACAGGCGGAGTGACTTCGGCCCCATTCTTCGGCTCACGTAACATACCAGATCTTCCTCTCGCCAGCCTGAACCAGCATGTTCCGGGCAACTTCGCGAAGACGCATTTCCATGTGGTGGATCAGTTCCAAGTTGTCATCAATGGCAAGGGCAAGATAGGGCGCCATCATCTGGCGCCCTATGGGATACATTTTTCGCGTGCTTATACGCCCTATGGACCACTATTGGCGGACCGTACCGAGGGCCTATCGTTCTTCGTGATGCGTGCGCATCCAGATACCGGCGGACAGCTGCTTCCCGAGCGGCTCGGGCAGCTCAAGCGCGTGCCGGATCGCCAGCCTTGGCAAATTACCCGCCAAGTCGAGGCATCATCGCTGCAATCTGCATCGGAAGGCCAAAGTGTGATGCTGCAAGCGGTGCCCGGCATCACGGACGAACAGGGGCTCGCCGCATATGCGTTGAGCATGAAGTCCAATACTAATATCAACACTCCGGACCCCTCGCTGAGCGAAGGTCAATATCTTGTAGTACTGAGAGGCAGTTTCTTTTATGGTGACAGGGAGCATAAGGCGCCGGCACTGGTATTCGTATTTCCCAGTGAGGGTCCGTTTGGCATCCAAGCAGGGGAAGAGGGACTTGGTGGTCTCATATTGAATTTCCCGCGGGTCAAGACGCGCATCGCTAGCGGCAAAACGCGGCTCGCAACAGCCGAGTCGAATAAATGGCAGTGCACGCTCTGTGCATTCA
>Ga0207049_1153_pt1 | contig 11575 bp, 11 predicted proteins | sample Alteio_BWMinCont_63_FD_153305 | JGI IMG/M metagenome (GOLD analysis project Ga0207049, IMG submission 153305) | Enriched cells from forest soil in Barre Woods Harvard Forest LTER site, Petersham, Massachusetts, United States -... | ecosystem: Environmental > Terrestrial > Soil > Temperate forest >... | reverse complement strand
TAATTTCTCCTTCACATCTGGCCCGTTCAGTACCCGCACGATCTCCTGGTTCAGGCGATTGACAATCGGCTCAGGGGTCTTCGCCGGCGCAAATATGCCTATTACCACTTCCGATGCATACCCAGGCACCACCGCGGCCACGGTAGGGACGCCGGGAAACAGCGCAGACGGCTTAGCGCTGGTAACCGCCAACGCCCTCAATCTACCCGACTTTGCATATTCGGCCCCCGCAGCTGCAGGAAAGAACCCCAGCTGCACGTGGCCGCCCATTAGATCGCTGAGCGCTGGCCCACTGCCTCTGTAAGAAATAGCCACTATATTGACGCCAGCCATGGCCTTGAATAATTCCATCGCGAGGTGACTTGGAGATCCTAATCCTGCTGCAGCATAATTGAGCTCTCCCGGTTTCCGTTTGGCCAAAGCGATTAGCTCCTGGACAGAATTGACCAGCAGCGAAGGATGCACAACAAGAATGTTGGGCGAAGTCACCGCTAGCGTAATCGGTGAAAAATCTCGCACCACATCGAAGGGCACGTCGTCTTGCAGAAACTGTGCAAGCCAAAGTGTGCTGCCGACTGCAAGCAACGTATAACCATCCGACGATGCTTTGAACACAATCTCTCCGGGAATAATCCCAGCCGGTCGATTGTCTACTATCACCTGCTGACCCCAGCTGTTTGAAATGCCTTGTCCAACCAAACGAGCGACTAAATCTGGGCCACCTCCAGCCGGAGAGGTCACAATGCGAATGGGCTTGATGGGAAAGTCCTGAGCCGAACCCATCGCTGTGCTAAGAACCATGCAACCAATGGATAACATCCGTACTACAAGTCGCAATATCAGCATATATCCTTATATGGACATCGCCCGTTTGGCCCGTGATGTTGTCGTGATGCTCGACGAGGTACTAGTTGCAATCTTATATCCGGCCTTGTTGCAGACCGAATTTTCCAGGTGCGGGCCCTGATGGAATTCGCCAAGAACATCCTCATCTCCGCAGCATGCCAGAAGGCGACAGGAATCATTCAGGTTTGCGTTCTTGCGGTCCGACCTATCTTGCCGCGACTTCTTCATCATTCTGCCCAAACAGTCGACTAATCCGTACCCTTTTCAACGTAGTTATTAAACCTATGCAGGCTTAACGCTCACATAGTCCCTTTGGTAAGTCCGACTGAGCCGTTATTGGTACCGCTGCTTGATGCGCATATCCGGCTCATTGTGCTCAATCACATTGCCGTGCTGTCCAACGGCAACGATCCCGAGGAGCTTCGTGCTGCGGGAATAGAAACCGAGCAACTTCAACATCTGAGAGACCTCTCCGCCGCGGATTCGCATTACCTGACTACTACGCACGAGTCCATAATTTATTTGTTTGATTCTAGATGTGCGCACATAGCATTTTCGATATCCTGGCAACTGAAAGCAAGGTCTCGAATCGCTTGACCAACACTAGAATTTCCGCAATGGGTCGTTGGGCATGGACACGGCCGCGAGGCCATGGAACTTTTCCTTAGTTCTGTTGACTTCGCTATAGCCGCGTTAAGATTGACCAATTCGTCGGAGCTCGCCCGCACTCTATAAGAAAAGACAAAGGTATCCGCAGGGTCGCAATTTAATTCAACCCAGAATATTGGCTCCGTCGCCGCTCTCAGCACCCTTGCTGCCGCATCGTATCGAGCAAGAACGACCGAATCTTCAATGTTAAGCTCATCTGCTCGCATAATAAATCGTTCAAACCGGTCCAAGGCTGCTTCTTCGTGTGGTTCGAAGTCCGCACCAATGTCGCGCAAACGCTCCTTGGCATTATATACTTCGTCCAGCCACATACAATCGATAGCAGTAATGAACACGCCTCGCGCAGCCTCGGCACTACTTTCATTCATCCGGCCCACCTAGGCAAATGCCTCACTGGCCTCGCGGGAATACTCCATACGCATACATAGCGTCGCATACATCAGTTCAACGGTTTGAAGCTTGGCGTAAGAATGCCCTCTCTCAAACTGTTGGGCAAACTTCTCATGATCGAAGTTTAGGGCTGCTACTATCGCGACAATTGTTTGGCCCATTGAATAATTGGATCTAGACTCGACTAAACCGAGATTTCCCGTTAGAGCCGTCGTCTAATGGAAGCCAATAGGGCAAGTATTTGTTTTAGTGGACGATCAGGGGTAAAAAGTAGGGTATCCAATTGCTCCGAACGGGTGCGAGGAGTGGTATGAGTTTTGAACTGCAGTTTAGCGATCAGGAGATCACGCCATGGGGTGGGATTTCGGTGCTTAAACGGATGCTGGAACATCTGGATTTTGAGGCGGCGTTGAAAGCAAGCGGGTTACCGCAGCCATAAAGCAATCGAGGTTACCGAGCGGAGCAGTTGATCACCCAGTTCATGCTCGGAGTGTGGTGCGGGGCGAACCGCTTCGAGCACAACGAAGTGATCCGCCACGATGCGGTGCTCAAGCGAGTGTTTGGTTTTAGTCGGATGGCGAACTTCAAAGCGCTGATACGGATGTTTCGCAAGTTTGATCAGCCCATGAACGATCGGGTTTTTGATCAGTTATATGGGTGGCTGTTTTCACAGCTAGGGTTTAGTGGTGGCGTGACGCTGGATCTGGACTCGACGGTCATGACGCGCTACGGCGCACAACAAGGCGCTGCCCGTGGTTACAACCCGGCCAAGCGCGGTCGCGCCTCACACCATCCCCTGATGGCGTTTGTCGCCGATACGCGCATGGTAGCCAACCTGTGGCTGCGCCCGGGTGACAGTCACACGGCGAACAACGCGAGCGCTTTTCTAGCCTCCACACTGCAACGGTTGGGCAACAAGAAGGTTGAGCTGCTGCGTGCGGATAGTGGTTTTTCGGATGATCGATTCTTACGGGATTTAGAGGATAAAAAGCTGCACTACATCGTGGCGGCCCGATTGCAACAGCCGCTGCAGCGGGCGCTGGTCAGTCAAGTCGGTTGGTGGAAGCTCGACGAGGGCATTGAGCTTGTGAGCTTCGATTACCAGAGCCCGAGTTGGAACACCGCGCGCCGAATAATCGGGATTCGCCAGCACATCACGCGCCGTCCTAATGCCAAAGGCAAGACCTTAAGCCTGTTTGCCGATGATCCGACGCAGGGTGTCTACCGCTACGCGGCATTGATCACGGACATGCATCTGCCAGCGCTTGAAATCTGGCGCATCTACCGTGGCCGAGCCGACTGTGAGAACAGAATCAAAGAACTGAAATACGACTTTGCCGCAGACAGTTTTTGTCTGAACAACTTTTTCGCCACCGAAGCCGCACTCAATACGGTGATGATGGCCTACAACTTGATGAGCCTGTTCCGCCAGGCTGTGCTGCGCGCCAGTCATTTGCACTCAGGTGAAAAGCGCGTCCAGCACACGCTCAAGACCTTGCGCTACAAACTCTTCGCTAAGGCTGGATATATCACCACTCATGGTCGAAGTCAGATACTCAAATTGGCGCTCGCCATGCAACACCGCGAGTGGTTCGAAGGGCTCTGGAATACGGCCAAAACCTTCGACCTTCCAGTCGCCTTTGCACCCGTTTTCCCGACGTCAAACACCTCCTAATGGAAAATCTCGGCTAAATTCATGCCGTCCCGACGAATTTGACGACGCATAAATTCCGACGGCCTGCACTTCGGCAACAGGCTTTTGAGTCGATCCAGGAGTGTTCTGACTTCGGGATTTAGTATCAGATTCGACAACATACCCTGAAACAATTGCGTTCTCCCGCAAGAGAAAATATTGACCTCACGGATTATCTTTTAAGACTACTGTGGGCGGAGTTGCAGCGGATGTCGAGGACAGAGCGATCATCCGACGTCCATGTTGATGGACCCCCCCTCCAAGGCTGCGTGGTTCACGTCAACAACGCGTGAGACTATAACTGTGCTCGAAACCGGACACTAGCGGCATAACAATCCGCGCGGTCGCCATAGACGTCCCGACCTCAAGCAGACCTCTGCACTATAAATATCCGGTTATTGCGGTATTGACCTTGTCGGGAAATGTAGTAATCATAGGTATTGTGCGCCCTCCTTCCTCGCGACTGGCGGTGTGATTTCAAAGTACTCGTTGCGATATGGTGTGAGCGTCGTGCGGCATAACCCACAATCGAATGCTCTGGTTAAACCGCCGCGAAAGAAAATATGAAAGTGAGAATAAACGGTGGACATGCGGAGAAACGTTTCATGCTGAAGCGAGTTGCTGTTACGATATTCTCGATGGGCGCGATAGTTCTGGGTGCGGGTGAGGTGTACGGCCAGGCTTTCCCGAACAAAGCTATACGCGTGATCAATGCGGGCGCTCAGGGCGGGTCCGATTTTGTTGCGCGCCTTGTCGCGCAGGGGCTTACGGGCCCACTCAGCCAGCCGGTCATAGTGGAAAATCGAGGCGATTTTAGTGCCATAGAAACGGTGCTTAACGCGCCGCCCGATGGATATACCCTGCTTTTTATCGGCGCCAATGTATACATTAAGCCGCTCTTACAATACGTTTCGTACGATCCGATCAAAGACTTTGCGCCCATTACGCAGATCAACACGTCGTCCAGTATCCTGGTAGTGCATCCGTCTTTGCCGGTAAAGTCCGTCAAGGAACTGATCGCTCTGGCCAAGGCGAGGCCAGGAGAGCTTAATTACTCATCGAGCGGCTTGGGCAGCGAATCTCACTTGGCGGCAGAACTTTTCAAGGCCATGGCTGGCGTCAATATCGCGCGGATTGTGTACAAAAGCGGATCGGAATATGTGAATGCTCTGATCGCCGGCGAAGTGCAGTTGTCACTGCCTAACGCGTCTACGGCGGCTCCGCATGTGAAGTCCGGCAAATTGAGGGCATTGGCGGTTACCAGCCCCGAGCCGTCCGCGCTGTATCCCGGGTTACCTACCATAGCGGCTTCAGGATTGCCCGGTTATGAATCGCAGAACAAACAGGGTGTATACGCGCCCGCTAAAACTCCCGCGCAGGTCATCAATCGATTGAACCAGGAGATCGTGCGGTTCCTCAAGACTGCAGAAGTGAAAGAGCGCTTCCTGAGCGTCGGATCGGAAATCGTCGGCAATTCGCCGGAGATGATGTCGGCCTACATCAAAGCCGAAATGGCTAGGCTCGGCAAGGTGATCAAGAACGCCGGCATTAAGGCTGATTAGCCGCAGATGTTGAACGTCTGGCAAATGGACTGGCCCGGCATAGCTGTCGCCGCAGGATATAGAAGATTACGGACGCAATACCCGATAACTGACGACCGCGAGATCATTGAGATGCCGTGGAATACACAGCGTGCCTCTGCCGAATGAGAAGCCAAGGATATCAGTGTGTTTATTACTCAACAGCCTCTGGGTTCCAGACTCAATGCTGCATTTTAATTAGTGTCCCTAGAAGTATCCCTCGGCGAGAATTGGATTTTCGGAAATCCCAATATGCCTTTGATTTTATTTGGTCGGGACGAGAAGATTTGAACCTCCGACCACCTGTACACCATGCAGCACCGTAATTCAATTATTTCAAGTACTTAACTTAGTTTCATCTCCGAAAACATGCCCGTTTCACCCCAGTTTCTATGCGGTTTCGCGAGTTTTTCGGAGATTCACTTTGTGCGGCATTCCACACGGACTCTCCACAGAATGGGCTAGCCAACAGCCAAGGCGCATTCATCATTCAACCAGCTCACCGACAAGATTTTGACGCTCGCCAACACGGAGGACGTCTGCTTGAAGGATGAATCGTGGCGACATGAGAAGTATGCAGCCGACGGTGACTTGAAAGCAGTCGGTTTTATCTAATAATTCGCCTACCACACCCCGAAATCCCCCGTGCAATGAGACGAGCCACGACATTTTTGCCGCCCCCTGCTCCGGAAGTAACGATGCGAATAGGTTTGTTTGGATAATTTTGTGCGTACCCCGCAGCTGCGTCCCAAGCAATTAGGCTTATCATGCAAACTCGTAATACAACATGCAGATTAAGCATCGTGATGGCTGAATCGAATATTCTTGATGATCACCGTTAAATAGGGCGTCTCGAATGTTGCTTGCGGGTCTGAACGCCATTATACCGTGTCCTCCATAACCTCATGCTAACTCCGTATAAAGGAAGAACCGGTAGACAACCATCGCAGCTACTTGGCCTGATGCCAACTACAGGATTTGGGATAATAACAAACAGCAGTCCAATCGGTGTAGCGCTCCGCCGCGTGGTCTCGCGCATGCGTGTACGGTGAAAGACCATTGCGCAGGCCGGACAATCCACCCTGGCTCGCTCGCATGTTATTGCACCGTGAGCCCGGCGTTTTTGATCACCTTGCCCCACTTGGTCATTTCCGATTTGATCAGATCGGCAAATTGGCGCGGCGAACTAGCCACAACTTCCGTGCCGATGCTCAAGAATTCTTCTCTGACTTCCTGCCGGTTGAGAAATCGGACAATTTCCTCATTCAGGCGAATGATGATGGGCATCGGTGTTCCGGCGGGCGCCCACAAGCCGAGAATCGAGGCGGACTCGTAACCGGGAAGCGTGGCGGCGATGGGCGGCAGTCCGGGGTAGAGCAGCGATGAGGCCGCGCTCGTCACGGCCAATGCGCGCAATCTGCCCTGTTTGAGGTACGTTTCCAGACTGTCGTCGTTGGAAAAGAGGATCTGCAATTCCCCGCTGATGGTATCGGAAAGTGCCGGGGCTGCGCCCTTATAAGGGACCGAAACAATGTTGACCCCCGACATGGACTTGAATAGCTCAGCCGATAAATATGCCGAGCCCCCGACGGAGGCTGTAGCCCAGTTGAGCTGACCTGGCCTGGCCTTGGCAAGAGCGAGCAGCTCTCTAACCGATTTCGCCGGTACTGAAGGATGGACCACCAAGACTAACGGCGAGGTCGCGGCGACCGTAATCGGCGTAAAGTCCTTGGCCGGATCATAGGTCACCTTGGAAATGAATGGCGCAACCAATGCCACGGTGCCGGTCACATGAATGGTATAGCCGTCGGGGGGTGACTTCGCGACGATCGAAGGAGTGATCGCGGAGGGTCGATTCTCCACAACAACCGGCTGGCCGAGGGGCCCAGTAATGCCGTGCGCAATTAGACGCGCCGCAAAATCAGCACTGCCCCCAGCACCCCCCGCAAAGATGCGAATGGGCTTGTTTGGATAATCCTGGCAAAACGCGCGGTGCGCGGTCAAGCTACACCACAGCATGAGAGCGACGATCGAAGCAACGGCGCGAATTGAGTCCATAGATCTGCAATCGTAGAATAAAGATGAGAAGCGTGGATCGAGCGATGTCATTATTCAGCGTGAATTCCAGAGTCTTTAATAATTTTTCCCATTCGCGCCAGGTCCAATTTTATGGCGGTGGCAAATTCTGACGATGTGCTCGCGATCACGTCCGCGCCTATCTTCAGGTACATTTCTTTGACCTCCGTGTTCATGATGACTTTGGCAATGGCTTGATTGAGTTTGGCGACGATGCTGACTGGCGTCTTCGCAGGCGCAAATAGGCCATACATGGCAACACATTGATAACCGGGCAATCCGGAGCTTGCGATCGTCGGTATGCCCGGTGCCAGCGCGGAGGGTTTGGCACTGGTGATGGCCAATGCTCTCAGCCTCCCGGTTCGAACATGGGCCATAGCTGACAGTGTGGACGAGAACATCATTTGCACTTCGCCCGCGATCAGCGAATTCAAAGCAGGACCGGAGCCCTTGAAGTTGACGCGAACGATCTTGACGCCAGCCATGGAATTGAAGAGCTCGGCCGCAAGGTGCGTCGAGCCACCGGTGCCCGTTGACGCATAGTTGAGCTCTCCAGGACGGGCCCGCGCCAAATTGATCAGTTGTTGGACCGAAACCGCCGCGACCGACGGATGCACGACTAAGAGATTGGGAGAGCTTACGGCCCATATTATGGGCGTGAAATCCCTGACCGCATTGTAGGGCATTTTGCGTTGAAAAAATGGCAGCAGCCAGTGTGTATTTGCGGCATGCAATAAAGTATATCCGTCCGGCGGCGCATTGCTAACGAGCTCGCCAGGCAAAACCCCGCTGGCGCGGTTGTCGACCACGACCTGTTGACCGAAGCTGCCGGACAGGCCCTTCGCGATGATGCGCGCCGAAATGTCACTGCCCCCACCAATTCCCGGAGCAATAATGCGGATGGGTTTCGTGGGATAGGTTTGCCCATGCCCCGAGTCGATGGCCGCCGCGAGCAGGCTCAGCGCACATCGCCATGTAACGAGATTCCGGATTCGCATACGCGTACGAGGCCAGTAATCGCGGCTTGCATGCTTACAACAGCGCAGCCGGGCGTTTAAGGTAAAGCTCCTTGATTGAATCGGCGGCCCAGCACGCGAGCGCACCGATCGTCCCGCTGGGGCTGTTTGCACCATTTTGCGGAAACGCGCTGCCGCCGACGACAAAGACATTGTTCACATCCCAAGACTGCAGGAATTTATTGACCGCGCTTGTGGTCGGATCCACGCCCATGATGACGCCGCCCGTATTATGCGTGCTCTGGTAGGGAACAATGCTGTAGTTGCCCTTCACAGGCGCGGCGTTGATTTTCGACGGTCCGATCACCCGTGCGATCTCTAGCGCTTTGTTGACCGTGTATACTGACATGCGCTTTTCGTGTTCGTGCCAGTCGAAAGTCAGACGGATCAGCGGCAATCCATGCGCATCTCGGTAGGTGGGATCGAGATCGAGGTAGTGCGTGCGGTAACTCTGACACGCGCCGTGCGAGGTGATCTGAAACGTGCGATCGTAGTAATGCGCCGTTGCATGCTTCCACGCTGAGCCCCAATGCGCTGTGCCTGACGGCAGCGGACGCGAGCGGATCGGCGGTGCGCCGCCGCTGTGCACCATCAGGTAGCCACCGCCGATAAAGCCCAAACCACTATGGTCGAAATTGTCGCCATTGAATTCATCAATGGACGTGCCCAGTCCGCCGCCGGCCATAAAGCGGTTGAAAATCTTGTCTTCAAAAAACAGTGTGACTTTACCGGCCGTTTGATATGCGTAATTCTTGCCGATGACGCCGCTATTGTTGACGGGGTCGTACGGTTTACCAATTGCCGATAACAGCATCAAGCGCGTATTGTTAAACGCATAGGAACTCAGGACCACAAGGTCCGCAGGTTGCTCAATATGGCGTCCCTGAGCATCGACGTATGTCACGCCCACCGCGCGCTTGCCGGCCGAATCGAGATTGACCTTGATCACGTTCGCGAGGGTGCGCAACTCGAAATTCTCATGCTTAGCCAGCGCGGGCACTACCGTCGTCAAAGGCGTTGCTTTGGCATCGATTGCACAGCCGTGGCTCGAGCAAAAACCGCCGCGTATGCACACGCCCATGGTCAGTCGGTACGGATTGGTGTACTGCTGGGTCATGTTGGCCATGGGCATCGGAAAGGGCTTGTATCCCAACGATGCGGCGGCTTGTGCGAAGAGGTGACCGGCGTAGGTCGGTTTGGCCGGTGGATTCGGGTATTCACGGGAGCGCGGGCCTTCGAACGGGTTGCCACCGGGCTGGATCTCCCCATTCAAATTGCCGGCCTTGCCCCCGATACCATACAGATACTCGAACTGGTCGTAATACGGTTCCAATTCGTCGTAGGTGAGTCCCCAGTCCTGGCTCGTACAGTCATCGGGCAGTTGTTGTTTGCCGTAACGCTCGAGAGTGCGGCTGCGCGTTTCAAAATCCCACGGCAGAAAACGCCAGATTGCACCTCCCCAGTGAACTGCTGCACCGCCCACGCATTCACCTGGCTTGAACGAACCGATCTCGCGCATTGGCAAAGCCGTTTCATTCATAGCGTTGCGAAAGGTAATGGTTTGGCGCGCCAGATTCTGGAAAATATCGCTGTGGCGGTCATACTTGAGTTCATCGTGTGCAAAAGGCATCCCGAAATCGTGCTGGCGATCGATCATGCGACCGCGCTCGAGCCCAAGCACCTTCAATCCTGTCGCCGCAAGCTCCTTACACATGATGGAGCCTGCCAAGCCGACCCCGACGACGACAATGTCGACCGGTTTTCGCTTTGTCGCCGCCATTGTCTAGCGCCTACAACAAGCCATAGAACTTGCCGACATTTTCGCAGGTGATCTTGTGCCGTACTGTGCTCGGCAAGTGTGAAAACTGGCGACCAATGTATTCCTGCGAATCCGGAAATACGCCGTCGACGTGAGGGTAATCAGAACCCCACATCACAGTCTCCACTCCCAGATCATCCAACAGCTTGGCCCCGATGCGGTCATACTGGAAGGTCGCCCTACATTGTCGGCGCCAGTAGTCGCTGGGTTTCATTTTCAATGCCAAACGGCTAAATCGATCTTCGAACTCGTAGTCCATGCGATCCAGCACATAGGGGATCCAACCGATACCGCTTTCACCAAGTACGATGCGCAGCGTCGGGTACCGTTCCAGAACACCGCTATTGATGATTGCGGCCAAAATATTCACGATGAAGAGCTGATTTCCAGCGACTTTCGTAGCGCGTCCCGCCAACTTGGCATTCTCGGACAGGCCTTCGCGGAACGGCGCTTCGGGCGGCAAGCCAATCGTATGAAAGTGCACCGGCAGCGCGACCTCCGCGGACGTTTTCCAAAACGGTTCCCAATACGGGTCCCACAGCGGAATCATGTTCCATGTCGCGAGGAAGTCCAGGCCCCCCACACCGAGTTTTGCAACCCGGCGCGCTTCGCCCACCGCTGCCTCGACCGTGTGACAGGGTATCGATGCGAGGCCCACTAAGCGCGTGCGATCAACGTTGCAGAAATCGGCGAGCCAATCATTGTAAATGCGATAGAACTCAACGGTGGCTTCGGGGTCGGTCATGCGATTTCCGGTGCTGTGCAGGCCGTACAGGATTTCTGCCTGAATGCCGTCTCGTTCCTGATCTTTTAAGCGTAACTCGGGAGTGGTGGGACGAAATATTCCACGGCTCCCATCGGTAAACAGCCCGGTTGCGGCCATTCGATCCAAGCGATCGGCCATTCCGGGGACATACTTATAGCGTCCAGGTCCGACCGAGCCAGTATTGCCATGGCCGTTGGCGTATCCCAGATCCAACCCTGCTTTGGTGCCCCAGCGTGGGCCATCGGGGCCCTGAGTGACGCAGGGAACGCGGTCTCTCATCGCATGTGATGCGTTTGAGACAAAGAGGTCATGGGGGAGCCAGGTAAGGTCCACATGACAATCGGCAGAAATGCAGCGGTATTCCATTCGCTCCTCCGAAAATCGATCCTGTGAGTGCGGTAACGCGCGGCGAATCCATTGCCTGTTAAGCGCCGCGCGCAGTTGCGCTTAGTGCGTTTTTTACCAGAAAAACGCACGACCAAGAAGGGAACGGCTTTAACTATTGTAGATCATTTGCCACGGCGTATTGGATTGGCCCAAAAGAGAGCATGAGGATTTTCCTTTGATCAGATGTAAAAGATCAGTTCTTTCATTCCAGCCATTGGTGCCATTGACCACATACGGCATGCGATCCTTCATTGCAGTTGTCGCGTTCGAGATAAACAAATCGTATGGCAGCCAACTCAGATCGATGTGGCAGTCGGCAGAAATACAACGACA
>Ga0207049_1152_pt1 | contig 11611 bp, 15 predicted proteins | sample Alteio_BWMinCont_63_FD_153305 | JGI IMG/M metagenome (GOLD analysis project Ga0207049, IMG submission 153305) | Enriched cells from forest soil in Barre Woods Harvard Forest LTER site, Petersham, Massachusetts, United States -... | ecosystem: Environmental > Terrestrial > Soil > Temperate forest >... | reverse complement strand
CTGTCTTTAAGCGCAGCCGTGCGTAAAGATGATGCCCTAATGACGTGCTGAGAGAGTTTTTAGCGCTGGCCGTGCCCGTGCACCGGGTACGGCTGATTCAGACGTGGAGTGGATCGCTTAGGCCAAGACAATACCGGGGATGTGATTGCCGTGCTTGCAGACTTTACGTGCGTAAGCAACCTGTATGCTTGCTCCGGATGTGTCAGACTGCCAGAGTCGGACAACGCAGGTCAAGAAAAGGAGGCTACAAAAATGTCGCGCAAGGGTCCAACTGCAAGGATTTGTGAGTGGGTGTGCGTAACCCGTTACCAAGACATACCAGATGAGGTGCGCCAAGAAGCACTACGAGTTCTCTACGACACGGTGGGGGGCATGATTGCCAGCTCTACCCTGGAATCGTGCCAGCCCATCGTAAACCTAGTACGCCAGTTAGGCGGCTTAGGCGAATGCACCGTCGTGGGACACCCATTCCGCGCTCCCCTGCTCAATGCTGCCTTGGCAAATGGGTCGATTGGGCACGCCGATGAGGTGGACCCTACATCGGTTCACGGCGCGGGCCATTTTGCTGCGACCATGGTTCCCACGGCATTGACCGTGGGGCAGTACGTAGGGGCTTCCGGGAAAACATTCGCGCGCGCCTTTGTGCTGGGTGCCGAGGTGGCGGCTCGTATGCAGTCCGCCATAAACGCACACAGCGACGCACGTCCTGAGTTCTATTACAGCGCCGGCGCCGCCTTGGGAGCCGCGGTCACCGCGGGCCTGCTGCTGGGCCTGGACCCGAAGAAGATGGAGCACGCCTTGGGCGCGGCGGCAATGGGATGCGCTCCACTGATGAGCCTACACCAGGAGGAATTACACCAGATCAAAGGGCTCGCCTACTCCGGTCGGACGGCGCGGGCGGGCGTGGAATCTGCGTTGCTGGCCCAGCACGATTTCCATGCTCCGCTGGAGATACTTACGACGGAAAATGGTTTCTTCCATGCCTTCGTTGGCAACCGCGAGGCCGGTCATGACGTGGTGGCGGATCTGGGCAAAGAGTACCTTATGAAGGACCTTCTTTACAAGAGATACTCGACGGGAGGCCCTAATCTCGCGCCGCTGTATGCCCTCCTTCAGTTATTGAAGTCCCACAAGATCACGGCGGATGACATTGTGAAAATTGAGGTTACGGGGGCACACGGCCGCTCGGTCGGAATCGACGACCACCATCCGTCGATACATACGGAGACCGTACTATGCCTTGCCGCCTTCTACGGGGATTACACATTCAAGCATGCGCACGACCCACGCTACTGCAAAGATCCCCGCTTTGTTGCATTCCAAAAGAGGGGTCCCGTCACCATCGTGCCGCGGGAGGGCCCAGCTGACAGAGCGCACCGGCTAAAGGCCGCAATGATAGTGCGAACCCGCGATGGCAGCGTGTTTAAGGAGGAGGTAAATTATCCCCTGATGACGCAGCCTGAAATAGAGCAAAAATTCCGAGACCTGGTGGGCCTCAGACTGGACAACGCGCAGATGTTGAATCTCGACCGCAGGTTGAAGGGACTCGAGAACATCGACAACGTGGCTAAGTTGGTAAGTGATTTAGAAATAGCCTACGAGGTAACCTAGGTTCGCCAATATGATTAGGGATATCGGCATTAAGGTTGCTCACGCGTAGCCGATACGTGCCCCGCTCGGTGATGATGTTGATGAAATATCAAACAAGACACGCGATGCTGAGTTGTCACGCCTGGGGATTGCATAATTTTCCGCGATGTGTTTTGCAAAGTGCGCCGACAGCGGGGTTCGGATCGTGAAGTCGAGTATGCCGGGGTGGCCGCAATCGCGCACCTTGGGCCGCACTGAGACCAAATCCAGTATCACTGCAAGGTGGCATTTTGGCACAGAACGCCGGCCACGTTGATTATCGCGGGTCCTAGGCCTTTTTATTGCGCACGGCAATTGAAGAATGCTGCTGCCGATGTTTTGACGCGCTTGTCGTGCCGCAATCATAGTTCAACGTTTCCCGTTTGGCGCGAGCCACCGCGATACACTCCTTAACGGTGTTTGCCGGCATAGATGGAAGTACCATCCCAAATATTCGGTGCGCGTGCCGCCAAAGTAACTGGCGAACAACCGTCACGCGATTACAAACGTTATATCGCATCGGCGATCCGAATCAAAAAAAGGCACTGGTGAAGAGAAGGATATAACTATTTGGCGCAGATATAAACGCAATTTGAGTTCCGAATAACGCACCTCTATTGCCTGCAATTACTGGCTGGCCAAAGCCATCGGATATCCTTAAGCGCTCAGGCGTGTGGGAGATTCGGCGGAACTTCTAGGTTCGCCGGTAACGACGCAAATGGACTTGTTTGCATATTCTCCGGCCCGGCGCCACACCGCACCCAGACGTCTCGGGCTGAGGGAGATTGCCCGTACAGCAAAATGCCTGGGCAAAACAATAAACCCTCCTGACGTAGAACTTTGAGTTCGACAAGCTGGCCGGAGAAACATTCTGCATCGGTGCAAGAGGATAGCATGCCTTGTTGACACGGGGAAGCTAGAAACAGAACAGACGGTCCCTTAGCGCAAACGTCGCAATTATCCAGACTCGGCTGGACACGCGAAATTACCAACGATGCGTATGATTGTCCGCTCTGACGACACCTTTGCGACAACGCAATCATTCCTCATGAATGCCAGCGGCGTTAATGACTTTTTTCCACTTGACCGTTTCGGATTTCAGCATGGAGGAAAACTGCGCAGGCGTATTTGCGATGACTTCCATTCCAGCGTTGAAGAATCTGTCTTTCGCAGTCGGCATATTAAGAAATCTCACGGTTTCTTGAATAAGGCGGTTGATAATAGGCGCGGGCGTTTTGACCGGAGCAAAAAAGCCAAATTGCGCGGAAGATTCGTAGCCGGGCACTGCGGCTGCCACCATGGCTTTGCCAGGAAAAAGCTGAGACGGTTTTTCGGTGGTAACGGCCAACGCCCTTAATTTTCCTGATGTGATATGCGCCTTGACTGAACTTTCCGCGAGGAACATAAGCTGCACCCGCCCGGTGATAATGTCGTTTATCGCCATTGAGACCCCTTTATAGTTAATGCGCACGATGTTCACGCTTGCCATGGCATTGAATAGCTCGGCAGCCAGGTGAGTCGATGAACCGGTCGCCGAAGACGCATAATTCAGTTGCCCCGGCCGGGCCTTGGCCAAAGTGATCAGTTCCTTGACGGTCTTTACGGGTAGTGATGGGTTCACGACCAGAAAATTCGGAGTTCTCACTGTCAAGCTTATGGGAGAAAAATCATTTAACGGATCCCACGGCGCCTTTCGAATGAGGGGTGAGATCCAGACGGTGTCACATTAAAGCGGCAGCGTATAACCGTCTGGCGCCGCTTTCGCTACTATTTCTGCAGCGTTAGCTGCGCGATTCTCAACGACTATCTGCTGGCCAAGCGCAGCTGTAAGGCCCTGCCCTACCGTACGCGAAACGAAATCACCGGCTCCTCCGGTTTCCGAAGTAAGCATGCGTAAGGGTTTTGTCGGATAGTCCTGGCTAAAGACCACGCCCGTGTCAAAATTCATCGTTACAACTGAAACCGCCCAAACCAAAACAAAACGCCGAAGCGACATACATCCCCCCCTTAATCTGAAATGTGGGGCCGCGCATTGTACCTGCTTTGCAAGCAGCCATCGCCGCTTTCGCACTTTACAAGAAGTCGTCAGCGCTGCGGTCCTGTATGGGCGCTCTCCGATCCAATTGTTCACACTTTCCCTGCCCGCCATTTGTTCATCAACGCGAAACGACCGATTCCGAACTCTAATTGGCGCGGATCCCAGCGTCTTTGATGACCTTGCCCATCCGTGCCATATCAGATCTTATCTCGGCATCAAACTGCTCCGGGGAGCTGCCAACGGATTCCAACCCAGCGTTGAAAAATTTTTCAATCACCGCGGGTTGAGTGACGATATGTACTATTTCCTGATTAAGGCGGTTAATAATTGCGGGCGGCGTTTTTGACGGCGCCCACATTCCATACTCCGCTTCCGATTTATACCCTGGTAATGTTGCTGCCACGGTTGGAAAGTCCGGCAACAGCTTCGACGTGACGGCGCTGGTACTCGCCAGACCGCGCAATCTGCCCGACTTCACATGTGGCATTGCCGCGCTGGTGGTGGCAAACATAAGTTGTACCTGGCCACCTATTAAATCATTAAGACCCGCCACCGCGCCTTTGTAATGAATGCCAAGAATATTGACCCTCGCCATGGACTTGAATAGCTCCGCCGCTAGATGAGGTGACGTGCCCGCCAAACCCGCCGCGTAGGCGAGAGTCCCCGGCTTGGCGCGCGCCAAAGCAATCAACTCGGGAACGGACTTTACCGGCAACGAGGGATGAACCACGAGTATGTTAGGCGCCCGGTTCGTCAATGAAATAGGCGAGAAATCTTTTACCGGATCGTAAGGCACGTTGTCCTGCAGATACGGAAGCAGCCAGAGGCTTCCGCTGCTTAGGAGCAGAGTGTACCCGTCCGGAGGCGCCTTGGACACATAACCACCCAGCAGAAGACTGGGACGGTTCTCGACTATTACATTCTGACCCAGTCCAGCAGTCAGCCCCTGCGCGAGCAGGCGCGCCATGACATCGTTGTTTCCCCCTGGTGTAGCGGTAACGATGCGTATGGGCTTGTTCGGATAAGTCTGACTCGACGCCGCATGCGTCCAGAAAACCGCAATCGCGATCGATAATATCCATCCAACAGTATTCGTCATAAATTATCCCTAGTCAAAAAGGTGTCACAATCCACTTTATCCGCAATTAGGATCTAAAAACTTCTTTCATTTTCGCTCGGCAAGAACTCTCACGGTCTCTTGGTTTGCTCGCCTATTTACGGTTACGTTAATTTTAGCCGGTCAAACCAAACCAGCAACGCCGCCGCACCCGCCACGGGCATTTGCAGCACCAGCTCCGACCGTTCGCGCCACGTGACGGCTAATGCGCTCAATCTACCCGTCCTTACATGTGGCTTTGATGCGGGTCCACTGGAGAACATTTACTGCACTTCGCCAGCGATAAGATATGGCAGCATCGTTCTACTGCTTTGATAAGTAATGCATACGGAAGCAACATTCACCGTGGACCTGAATAGTCCCACGACGAAATGAATTGAAGAACCGGCTCCGTGCGAGTCGCAATTGCGCTTACCCGATCTCACTTTAGCGAAAAAAGTTAACTCCTTGACGGACATCGCCGGCATCGAAGGGTCAAAACAGAGAACTTAGGCCGACCCATGCCAATATGATAACTGAGATATCTCTTGCCCCATCGTATGGTATTTTTTTGTATACGCGTTCCAAGCCGACGACTGTTATCGATTAAAAGTATCGTATACCGATCGGGTGGCGCCCTGAATACCGTGTTTCCCCGGACAACGCTGCCCGGTCGATTGTCTACTATCGCCAGTTGGCCCAGACCGCACGTAACACCTTGCGCGATTGACCGCGCGCCGAAATCAGTGTTGCTTCCAGCCCCAGCGACCTTTGTGCTTATGAGTTTGACCGGACAATCCTGGCCTGACGCCGCGCCCACTTCCATAACCATAACGACGGCCGAAATCACTTACGGCAAACGCTGCAACCATATAAATCACCAATATATTTCTGGGCGGGCGAGAATGCATGCGCAATCTCGTTCGCGCTCAGCGCTTTGACCACGTTATCATACAAGACCATTGTAAAAAGGTCTCGATGTGCTAGGCGATTGCTAAACAAAACATCCAGTCCCATCGACTCATTTCGACGACGTATATTCGCATAAGTGCAAATCTAATCTTAGAGCGATCAAGGAATGTATAATGTCGTTCGTCTCAGCCGCTCCACCACTGAATTCCGCAGATCATGGTTGTGTAGCAGTGTCGTCTTGTTGCAGACAATAGATTTCTGTTAAGAATTAATCTACCGGAGCATCCCATGAGCAAGAAATATAGTGCGATCGTACACAGCCTGACGCCCTTCGATGACAAATTCCGAGTTGACGAGAACGCGCTACGAAAGCATTTGCGAAGGCTGAAAGATGCGGGTGTCTCGGTTTACGTTGGGGCAGCGGGCGCGGCGGAAGGCAATACATTAAGCCGCGACGAGCGTGATCGCATCCTCGCCATCGCCGTCGAGGAATTGAAAGGCAAAGTACCTGTGCGCGCCGCAGGGGTCGAACCCAGAGACGCCCGCGAAATGGTCGAATTCCTGCGCAGCGCTGAAGCACTTAACGTGGATGCAGCGCAGATCTATTCTATGGATATGGGGCATGGGCTTGTACCGAACCGCAAAGAGATTGAAAATTATTTCAGAACGACAATTGAAGCCACTGCCCTACCGGTTATCATCTCGAACCAGAAAAAAGTGGGGTATCCGGTACCGCTCGATCTGGTCGAGCAACTCGCCACGCGCTATCCCAACCTAGTCGGGTACGCTTACGACTCGAATGATACAAATTATATGATCGAGCTTATGCAGCGGCTAGGTGAACGCCTGGAAATACATTGTTCGGGTACCGAGAACACGCTGTTTACTCTTGGGATGGGTGGTAACGGATATCAGGGCATGGAAGGCAATATCACACCCAAGCTGGCCGCCGCCGTCGTGTCGGCCTTTGTGGCGAAAGACATGGATCTCATGCATGAGTCTTTTCGCAAACTCATGCATCTGCGCTCCATACTTAGTGGAAATGTGCGCAGCAACATGCGCGGAATAAAACCCGTGCTGAATGCATACGGTCTGAACGGTGGGCGCGTCCGCCCACCCCGGATTTCGATCAGCGGCGCAGAGCTTGACGACGCATTAAACGCGATTGAGGCGCTTAAAATTCCAGAAATGGCGGGCTGGCAGCGTCGAAATTAAAGCAAATCCCGGTCTGACTCCCGATCCCGTATCGACGAAAAACACACAATATCGCGCACACAAAGGAGTCACGGCATGGCCCGGGTACCGTATGTAGAACGAGAAGAATTAGACGCCGAAGGACAGCAGATTTTCGATCGCATTCGCCAGGATCGTAATTCCCCCACGGTGGGATTGCAGTTTCGCGCCATGCTGCACAGTCCCAAAGCGGCCGGCTACTTGACATCGCTGGGATCACAATTGCGCTTCAAAAGTGCCATTCCAGAAGACCTGAAAGAACTGACTGTCATCCTGGTGGCCCGCGAGTGGGATAGCGACATCGAGTGGACGAGCCACGCCGTGTTGGCCGCAAAAGCGGGCATCAGCCACGCATCAATTGAAGCAGTACGCGTGAGAAAAGCCCCTTTGGGACTCGCCGAGCGGGAACAAGTCATCGCACGCTTTGTGCAACAACTGCTGCGAAATAAGGACGTGTCGGATGAAACTTTTTCCGCAGCACTTACGCTTCTGGGCACGCAGGGCGTAGTGGACCTGACATTGACATGTAGCTACTACACCGCATTGGCTCTGGCACAGAAAGCGCTCAAGCTGGAAATGGAGCCTGGCAAGGTGTCGACACTTTAATCGACGATCTTAACTGCTGGCCTGCAAGAACCTATTTACACCTAACCGCAAGCAACGCCCCATTGCTGTAACGGCAAAATCAGGCGGATAACGCCATGTCGCCGTCAAGTAACAAATCCGCGCCGTTCCACACGGACTTAAGTCACAAAGACTCATGGTACTGGACTATACATGGTGATATGCGATCCATCACACCCGTCGGCGATATTCACCGGTGCGGGAGTCTATTTCGATCTTGTCGCCGGTCGAACAAAACAGCGGTACCTGCACAATAAATCCCGTCTTGAGTTTGGCGGGCTTCAATACCTTACCGGACGTGTCACCGCGTACAGCGGGTTCGGTATATTCGATCTCGCGCTCAACGGACTGCGGTATCTCGACTGAAATCGGGCGCTCGTTATAGAGCACTAGTTCGCCGGGCATTCCTTCTTCAAGATAATTGAGAGCATCGCCCATGTTGTCTTTTTCCACTTCGTACTGGTTAAAGTCCTCGTCCATGAACACGTACATAGGATCAGAATAGTACGAAAAAGTCACTTCCTTCCGGTCCAGCGTAACGACATCGAATTTCTCGTCTGCACGATAAACGCTCTCGGTGGGCGTCCCGGTCAGCAGGTTGCGCATTTTCATTTTTACGACCGATGCGTTGCGACCGGATTTCGAAAACTCCGCTTTTTGCACCACCATTGGCTCTTTGCCCAACATAATGACGTTGCCGGCCCGGATTTCTTGTGCAATTTTCATGATAAGTCCCGCAATATTGGCTGAAAAACCGTTTATTTTAACCGATTCTCGCAAAATTCGGCCAGTTTGACCGCCAAATTTCCCCCACAGCCGAGGTGCGCAGCCCACTTTGACGCGTGCGCGGCAAGCATCTCCCGATGGGAACGCAGTGCACTCCAGTGTTTGCCAATATCGGCGGATTCCCGGCTCCATGCATCGAAGAGCGCGCACACTGCCGGCCGAGCGGAGGCATCCAGCGCGTCTGTATAACGTTGAAGAAAAGCAAATGTCTTCGGCAAATGCGCGCCCCCGCTCTGTGGATACGCCTGCCACACGAGAGGGCGGGCGGCAAGCTGCGCACGCACGAACGAATCTTCGCCGCGCACGAAATTAAAATCGCATGCCCATAACAGGCGATCGTATTGATCGAGTTCAAGAAACGGAACCGCGTATATCGCAAGTCGTCCAAGCTTGATGCCGTTTCCGACCACGATGGGTCGGCCCACTATGTGCGATAAGTGCCCCAACACCTTCCCATCGGGGACGATGCACACGACTGATCGAGAATGAATTGACCAAGCTTCAACCAGCGCCGGCAGCGCGCAATTGTCATAGCAAAAAAGTGAAATGCTTAGCACCTTATCATCCGGGGGTGCGAGGTCGAGCGAACGCCAGAAAGCGGCCAGTGCTGCCGGATCGCGCTGGAATGCGTCGCGTGCTTGAGTTAACCCACTCTCCATAAGCAGTCCGCCGGTCGCCGAAGTAAACCCAGGGAAGAAAAAATACTTCACGAGGGGAAGTGAAGTATGGGGCGATGGCAGTCCGTGGCACCCCTCGACCCACGGCTCGGCGCTCAGATATTCGAGATTAATCCATACTGGATGCGGCTGGCGCATCGTCATTGAAATGATATATGCGTCGGGAAGGCGCGCCCCGAATCCCTCTATCACGATTTCCGCCGGTTGGACCTCTAAGGCCCTGTTCCAATGCCTTATCTCTACACCGCAAATTCGCTGTGACTGCCGCGCCGGATCTACATCACTGCATAAACGGTGGAAACTCGCCAGATCGTCCACTAACAGACGTACGGATTGTCCAAGTTCAGATGACAGTTGGCGAGACAGACGCCAACATACGCCGATGTCACCGAAATTGTCGACAACTGAACAGAAGATGTCCCAAGTGCGCATCAGGGCAAATACCGCCGGCAGTTAAATAAGCCGGTTCCCTTTGGTGATCACACCGACCAGACTGGCGGACCACCTAATCGGCAATGTCATATATAAGGTTGCGCACATGTTGATGCCGAGGCGGCATTGCAGGATTGATGCACACCAGCCGGATCCCAGCAGTTTTCAGGCATTCTTCAATAATACGTGTATTCGCGGCTTGTGCTGCGTCCGGCGCTCCGTTCTTGTCGATTAATACAGCTGCAATCACTTCGAGTTGCTTGGTACATATCACCAGATCCAAACGCTGCTGCGCGAGCCTACGTAACTTCTGTTCGCGTTCATAACCGCGTATCGCTGGTCCGATATCAATTAGATCAGCAAGCGTCAAATTTGCAAAAATCTCGTGGTCCGGTAATCCAGCCCTGAAGACGTAGTACAACAAGGCGCCCGCTTTTGGCAGCAGTCGCTGCTTTTTGGAGAACTCAGGAATGGGTGTCGAGTGAACCTTCGCGATCGCAACCTGAGATGCAGCCCCGTTAGCCGCACCCGAAATTAAATTGAGCTTGGCTTCCGATAGTAGCGCCTCTAGTTGCTTGTCGCGTGCCGCAGCGTACCGTTCGCGCTTTCTCCTGTACGCCCAGACGAGGCCCACTACCAGCGCCAGCCAGATCAAGACTATTACATACCACATAGACTAGCAGTAGATCCCGTCACGGGCAGTGCCCTGTGAAAACTTCAATATCTTGCGCTGACTTTGCTCCGTCGTGCAGAATATTCGCTGTGTCAGGCATATGGACTCTGCCTGCGTCGTATGCAACGCTGGATACTCACGATTCGGCACAGTAGCGTTCACCCAACTTAGTAACACGGGTGCGCAATCGGTGAATTCGCGTACCCCGTTCGCCAATCCCCGACCTGCGATCTCGCATAAATCAGCAACCTTATATGCCCCGAGCAAACCGTCGTTCATGGCGCACATCCGCGATTGTTTTTGGCCCTTAAGCTAATCAGTCAATTACCTTCCGGTCAACCGCAGGTGCCGGCCAATATTATTTTGTTCCAAAGATTGTCCGTACACCCGCGACTCCCATTTCTCGAGCATCATCTGGTTTCGCTAACCCGGCGCGCCCAATTGTGGCGGACGCTGCCGATTGCGACGACGATCCAGCCACCAGGCAAGCGCCGGCAGCATAAGAAAAGAACCGGGTAGCGCAAGCACGATCAGATATGGGCTTATATTTGACAGACGCCGCAAATGGGTCCTAAGCTCGGCTTTGTCCTCCGGTGTCCAGCGTTGTTTGTTGCGCGGCTTCATCAGCAGCGGCATCAGCCCCTTGACTTGAATTATCTCATTCAGTAAGTGTTTTTTTTCCCGCTCGGTCAGATCCCTGATGGATCGATATGCGACAACGGTGGCATGGCGCAACTTTGTGACGCGGAAACGGACCATCGCCATTTTTAACCAGCAAAGTTCAAACGAATCAGCCGGCAAGCCTGGTTTTAGCAATAGCACGGTAGGCGCGCCATAACAAGAATCCGCGCCGCGCCCAGCCCCACAAGGGGCGGCGCCGGAGTACCACCAATAGGGCCACGACGACACCAAGCACCATGGGATGATCGCGAAAGTAATTGAACGCTCCTACCACGCGATCTGCGATCTTGATCGCACCTGCTGATTGCCGGGCAACAGTTGCAAGTTCCATGCGCTGCACCTCGCACTGCGCGAGCAAGTGTTCGCGCTGTCGCATGATTCCCAGCATCCGGCCGTGAAAACTCACAACGACAACCGCTCACGATCCTTGGCAAGTTCGCGCAAGCTGGCCGCGAACAATGTCGAACGCGCGCTCGCGCGTTTGAGCGTCATCCCGCCACATACGATACCGAGCACCAGATAGGCGCCGGCGAAACAGCCTATCACCAATATCCGATCGCTATCCCAGAACAGGACGATTACCAATAACGTAAGAAATATGATGCCGAGGATGAAAAATAATACCGTGAGCACCCCGAACATCAGCAGTTGCGCCAGCCGCAGCTTCTCTTCCTCGATTTCATTCGCAAGCAATTGCAGCCGCGTATGGGCGACGTCGACCAACGTCGCCACCAGGGTCTTGATGGAGCCCAGCAACCCGCTAGCGCGCGTTGTGCCGGCCGTGGGATCATCGCCGGCCATGAAACTAACGACGGCCGATCAGCAATCCA
>Ga0207049_1117_pt1 | contig 11649 bp, 11 predicted proteins | sample Alteio_BWMinCont_63_FD_153305 | JGI IMG/M metagenome (GOLD analysis project Ga0207049, IMG submission 153305) | Enriched cells from forest soil in Barre Woods Harvard Forest LTER site, Petersham, Massachusetts, United States -... | ecosystem: Environmental > Terrestrial > Soil > Temperate forest >... | reverse complement strand
GCTCGTCCGAGCGATGTTCATCGTGCCGCTCGAGGTGAGCGTCGACAGGTCGGTGTAGGAACCATTCTGCGCGTCAGTTCATATACTCCGACACCCACTCCAGCGGCGGCCGCGCCGGACAGGGCCACGATAATCGGGACAAGATGGCGCTTGCCGGTCGCGATGGCCCCTTGGCCCGCTGGGGGCGCATCCGTGACGTCCGTCAGATCCTTGGCGATTTGCTCTTCCTGCGGCGTCGTCATGGTCGGTCCGTCAAATACGCCTTCTTTCGAAATCCGGACCTTCATCCCGGCATTGACGACAATCGATTTGCCCTGCAGCGTTGTGAAGCGCATGACGCCGTCGAAGACCATCAGCTCCGTGTAGTCGGGCGTAACCAAGAGCGAAAAATCCGTGCCTACAAGGCCCGCGACACCCATCGGTGTGCGCACCTCAAACTTTGCGCCCGGCTTCGTCAGCTTGATGATCTGCCCGCGCATGCGCCCGGTCACCAGATCCAGCGAACTCTGCTGCGCCTGGGTGTCATGCTGCAGAATGAGCAGTGAGGAATCCGAGCCCAGGCCTAATTGCGAGCCGTCGCTCAGCGTGATGTGCGCGCGCCCGGTCGGGCCGCTGCGCAAATCGTCATCCCACAGGACACGCTGCGTCACCGCGACCACGAGGTGCTGCAGGTCGCGATCGATCTGCACCGGCGGAGTGAGGCGGGTGATCTCGCCCGCATCCCGGTTCACGTTTTGAGCGGGAGACGCCGCCTCGGGCGATGCATCCAGCGTGGCGGTTTCCCCCGCGCGCAGGCGGTAAGCCGAGTCATAGCCATCGGACATCACGTCCGCGAAGCCGGCGACCGCGGTAATCTGCGCACGCATCTTGCCGAAGCGAATCTCCGCGGTGCTGGGCGTGCCGCCGGACGCGGCGACATCAACATGGAAAAACGGCCCGGAAATGCCAAAGGGGGCCGCGCCGGTTGCTCGCACCTGGAGGCGGCCGTCCCGCAAGCTCACGCCGTCCGACTGGACGACCAACTCGGTTTCCGGCGCTGCCAGCACCAAACTTTTGCCGAATTGTAGCGCCGCCGTGGAGCCCTCCCCCAAGCGGATGATGTCGCCGGGGAAGAGCGTGGCGCCTGCGGCCATGGGCCCGCCGTTCAAGTTCGCGTTCTTTCCGTTGATGCTCGAAGCGGAGGCGGCTGGAGCTGTCGCCGGCGGCGCTCCAAATGCGTTCGGCGCGGGAGCAACCGCCAAAACAAAGGTGGCTGCCGCGCCGGCAGCGCGAGCAAACCAAACCTTTCGGAACCGCCGGCCAACGGTTCTAGGATTTTTCGGGCGAGCGAACGCGCGAAATCTTAACCACATTTTCATCGTATGCCTCTGAATCCAATCCGGCCCTGCCCGGATTGCGTCCAATTCTGTCCCACGCGATTGCGCAATCCAATCGCAATTCGGGCGGGTGTTGTCGGGAATCGCACATGGGGTAACGCCCGCGGAATAGAGCGCCGGTGGCGGCGTATAATTTTTGTCGAGGACACTTTCCATGAAGGGAATGATTAGCTTGATGGTGACGGCCGCGATCGGGCTGGGAATCTATCTATACACTTTGAAGCAGGCCGCGCCCGGTCCGAACATGGTGGTGACGCAGAATATCAGTATCGTGGGCGTCAAGAACGACCTTGTGGCCATTGCCCAGGCCGAAAGAATGTATTACGCGCAGAATGGTTCCTACACCGACCTGTCGACGCTCACCTCGAGCGGCACGATGAACATCGCTCGGACGAGCCGCGACGGCTACACCTACTCCGCCGACCCGTCGGGAAACAGTTTTACCGTCACGGCGACGTACACCGCGCCTCCGGTCCCGAATCCCGCCAACGTAACTCCGCCCCACTTCCCCACGTTCACGATCGACCAGACCATGGAAGTCCACCAGATCGACTAGTTTTGGTTGCACCTTCGCTCTTTATTCCCGGCCCCGGCGAGGGGCCGGCTGTGCGCGTTTGGAATTAAGCAGCATCGCCGACCGCCTGTCACAAAACCGCATCTTGCCCGGTCTTAGAGAATGGGTCCGAAACGGGATCCGCTCGTTCAAAATGCGCATCCAATCGGGAAGAGGGCCATGGAAAGCAAAGACAAAGGTCACACCCCGGAAGAGACAATCCCACAGGCCGGAGACGATACCGATCGACTGGCCGTTTTCGACCGTCATCGCGGACTCCTTTTTTCGATCGCTTATCGAATGCTGGGCAGCGTGGCCGACGCCGAAGACATGCTCCAGGAAACCTTCATCCGCTGGCAGCAAGCCGCGAATGAAGAAATTCGGTCCCCGCGGGCGTACTTAGTCACCATCATTACGCGGCTGTGCATCAATCAGCTGCAATCGGCGCGCGTGCAGCGCGAGGAATACGTCGGCGAGTGGCTCCCCGAGCCACTGGTGACTGATCTGGCGAGCGATCCGCTTGGAATCGTAAAAGTGGACGAATCGCTGTCCATGGCGTTTCTCTTTCTCCTCGAGCGTTTGAATCCGATGGAACGCGCCGTCTTTCTTCTGCGAGAAGTGTTTGAGTACGAGTACACCGAAATCGCCAAAGTCTTGGGTCAAACCGAAGCCAATTGCCGCCAAATCTTGCGGCGCGCACGCCAGCATGTGGGCGACCTGCGCAGGCGATTCGACGCTCCTGCCCGGGAACACAGTGATTTGCTCGCGCGGTTTCTCAAAGCCACCCGCTCGGGCGATCTCCAGGGGCTCGTCGATTTGCTTGCCGGCGACGTTGTACTTCATACCGATGGAGGTGGGAAGGCCGTTGCGCTGCCAAATGAGGTCCATGGAGCTGATACAGTGGCCCGAACGATCCTGCAAAGAATGGCAAGCAACGTCCCCAAAGAAGCTACGGGGCGCCTGGCGAAGATCAACGGAGATCCCGGCTTCGTTGGTTATGTCAATGGGAAGCCGTTCTCCGCTATCACGATTGACGTTCGCGGCGGCCGTATCCAGGGCATCTACATCGTGACCAATCCGGAAAAACTTGGGCGCTTGCCGAATTTGCCCACCGTGCCGGTTTAGTTCGTAGAGCCCACAGATAACAATCCACTCACCACATGCTGGTGAAACGGAGCGTTGGTTTAGGTAGCACAACCACTCTTGGCTGTGTCGGTTGTGCAATCGTAATTGCGTTGCGTAGTCCGTGTCGGCAGCCCTCAAAACCACACAGCCAAGAGTGCATGATTATATACTTGACACAAGAAAGCCATTACGTTATGCTTTTTTTGTGCTCGCTTCCTTCTCCAACTTGGCAGCATGCTTCTTAATCAAGCGATGCCCTTTTGAGCTGAATAAGTGTTTCATCGCCTCGTCGCTCGTCATGTCTTTCGGGTGCTTCTTTTTCTTCGGCATAAGGTGACCTATGGACGATATGAACTTGGTCGAACTGGTACAGAAATTCGCGGACGAAGAGAAGTGCCGCATCTACCTTGAGAAGTTACGCTGGCCCAATGGCGTGACGTGCCCGCGCTGCAAGGCCGACAAAGTATATAGCATCTTAAAGCGCGATCAGTTCGTCTGCGATTCATGCAAATACCAATTCTCCGTGACGGCAGGAACGATCTTCCACGATTCGCGCCTGCCGCTCTGGAAGTGGTTCCTTGCTACGTATTTGATGGCGGAATCGAAAAAGGGTATGTCCGCAAATCAACTCAAGCGCACACTGGCAGTGAGCTACAAGACGGCGTGGTATCTGTGCCACCGTATCCGCGCCGCAATGACCGAGGCGAACCCTCGCAAACTGCGTGGTACCGTCGAACTCGATGAGACTTGGATCGGTGGCAAGCGCCACTGGAAAGAACGCACCTACCTGCGAAACAAAACGATGGTCCTCGGTGCCATCGAGCGCGGCGGCCCGGTCCGCATGAAAGCGGAGAAGCGCACCAAAAGTCCAACTCAGCAAATTGTGCGCGAATGGATCAACGAAACGACCGCGCCAGATACGAAGCGCCTGATTACGGACGATCATCCGGCCTACTTTGGAATTCAGGACCACGACACCAAGCATGAATCCGTGGACCACAGTAAGGGAGAGTACGTTCGCGGGAGCGTGCACACGAACAGCATTGAAAGCGCGTGGTCCCTGTTCAAGCGGTCCGTGATCGGTTCGTACCATAAAGTCTCTGAGAAGCACCTAGACGCCTATCTCGACGAGTTCGAATGGCGCTTTAACAACCGCACCAACCCTTACCTTTTCCGCGATACGATCTTGAAACTACTCAACTCTTCTAACCTCGAATACAAAGACCTCACCGCAAGAGTGCAGGATGTGGCTTAGAGAGGCAACTTCTTGTGTAACTCCACTAAAGGAATCGTGAAAATAGGTGTTTGTCCTCCTTCTGGGAAATTCAGACTAATTGGATATGAATAATACCAAGTATCTTTTCCGTTGATTGACATCGACACTTCGTACAGATGTGCCTCGGACAAATTCTTGCCAAAAACAATGGTCACAATTGGTCCAATGAATTGATCGAAATTACGTAAACTTTCCAGAGGCCTGCCATAAAGATCACTCGCATTGGGAAGCGCAAACTGGTTGATAACTACGACTTGATTATTGCCTTGTCGCCTGAATCTGACAGGAGACACAAATTGCAGCTGAACTTGACCAGCCGCGCCCTTTAGCGTTGCATCCGATCCTGGGCCAATAGGTACAAAAGGCACCTCCGGTGGAGGCAATTCGGCACTTTCCTTAAGTTCGCATGTGAGACGAGTCTCAACCGAAATATTGAATATCATTTCCGGTTTTTTGACTTCTTCAAGCGAAGGCGGCTTTGGTATATGCGGTGTTGGCTTGGGAGAATTTGGTGGTAGTTCTAGCTGGGGTGCTTCCAGCAGGGATGGTTTCAGTTTGTCATAATCAGGGGGGAAAATCAGCGACAAACACTGAAATGGAAAGAGACTTCATGGGAATAATAAGCCCCTTGAGGGGAGACGATATCCACGACCAGTCTCGATTACCTTTTTCCTGGACACAAATATATGAACTGTAGCAGAGCGCAATCGAAATTGAGAACACCGCAAGAACTTTGCGAAGAAGAGAAAGCGTCTCCTTATGTACTACCCAAGAAATCGCGCCAAAAGCGGCCAACAATAGACATATTAGTGCTAAAAGATATTCGTGTATTCCCACGGCAACTACAAACCCGACAGCGAACAGACCGTCGTACCATTTCCATTTAGCACTCCAATGCCACAATCTTTCCATTGACGGCAAAAGCGGGGCGAGCCATTGGCGAAGAATCCGCCAGATTTCCTTAATAGAGTCGGGAGGAGACAGATCGTCGTCCTCGAACACACGCACCTCCAAACAGGTAGGTGCATACTATACCGCTTTCCTTGTGTTAGGTATATAATCGCGCAAGAGGCTGTGCTGCTTCTCGCGTCACAAACAGCGGCCCTGTCCGGTCTTCCTTTAGTGAGGGATCGGGAGGAACAAGGGCGATGAAACTGATTGTGCTCGGAGCGACAGGTGGCATCGGACAGGAAATTGTGCGGCAGTCGGCGGAGCGCGGTCACCAGGTGACGGCATTCGTCCGGGCGCCGGAAAGGCTCAACTCGGTTGCCGCCCGCTTTGGCGTGATTCAAGGAGATCCCCTGAGCAGCGCGGAGCTGGAGCGCGCCCTTGAAGACCAGGACGCGATCCTGTCCGGCTTCGGCCCTCGAGTGCCGATTGCGAAGACGGACACGACCTTGCTCCACCGCTTTGGCGTGGCGCTGTCGGACGCGATGCGGAAGGTTGGAATCCGGCGCGCCGTCATCGTCTCTACGGCATTCCTGTTCACGGACTCGATCATTCCTCCAACGAATCTCGTCGGCCGGCTTTTCTTTCCGAATATGGTCGCGGATGCGTCGGAGATGGAGTCGTTCTTTCAGAAAAGCGGCCTCGATTGGACGCTGGTGCGCCCGCCGAGACTGACGGACCGTCCGCGCCGCGGCAGGTTTCGCGTGCGGGAAGGGCATCTTCCCGGTTTTGGTTTCACCATCTCGCGCGCCGACGTGGCCGCGTTCATGATCAAGACCGCCGAAAACCATTTGTTTATTCAGAAGGTCGTGGGGATCAGCAATTAAATCTCGGATTTTCGTCGGAGGAAAGAGGGGGGAATACATGACATTTTTTTCGGGAGTGCTGTTCTTGCACGTCGCCTCGGCGCTCGGAATCTTCGCAGCGCTCAGTCTCGAAGTTCTGGTGCTTTACCATTTGCGTCGCGCCGCATCCGCTCGGGAAGCTCGTGCCTCCCTCGATCTCGCGCCCGGCGTGTCGATCTTCTTCGCCGCGTCCGCATCCCTCATGCTCCTGACCGGCGTGTATCTCGCGGTGCAGACGTCCGCGTGGCCGCAATCCTGGCTGAAAATTGCGATGGTTGCGCTCTTCTTGATGGCGCCGCTCGGCGCGGTGAGCGGCCGCCGGATGCGCTTGATCCGGCGCATATCCGGCTCGGAAGAGCCGAACGGCTCTGAACTGATTCGAAGATTGCAGGATCCCGCCTTGACATTTTCATTGAGCTGCAGAATGGCTCTCGTCCTGGGCATCGTGCTGCTCATGTCGGCCAAGCCCGAACTCCGGGAATCGATCGGCGTGTGTTTGATGTCGCTTGTCCTGGGCTTTGCCTCGACCCCTCTTTTCTGGCGCGGAGCGCCGGCGCCTGCCGTACGAGCGCCATTCGGGAACAGCCGCTAGGAACTGACGGGCTTGCGCGCGACGATTTCGGCGACGGCACGCCGGTGAGCCGGGTCGTCGGCCTTGCCTTCGCGAAGATGAAGAATCTCCCAGCCCGCAAAGTATTGTGCGAGTTGGCCCGGACGCAGCCGGAACGGTCCGTCCGCTTCTCCCGGTTCGTTCATGTGAACAATGGAAATCAGAACTCCGCCGGGCGCGACGCCGCCCTTAGCTGCCTCGAACAAGTTTCGCTGCAGGTAGTAACACTTCGCGACGAGGTCCCAGTGGGACGGTTCGATCTCGAAGTCGTCCTTTTCAAGATCGGCGACGACCGCCTCGATTTTCAAGCCGTGTTCCCGGGCGCGTGCTTGTAGAATCTCGATTGCGGACGGCGCGCCGTCGACGGCCGTGACGTCCCAACCGTGCTCGGCCAGCCAGAGCGCATTTCGCCCGGCGCCGCAAGCCAGATCGAGCGCCTTACCCGGCCGCAGCCCAGAGGCGGTCTTCGTCACAAGCGGAGTCGGCCCTGCCTCAAAATCCGAGGTCGCATGTTCGCCCAGCCTGTAGCGTTTATCCCAGTCGAGAATTTCCATGCAGCACCCCGCCCCGTGATGCGAGTTCGAGCTTGCCGTCAAATTGTAGCTCGCCTCTTTAGAGGCGAGGATTTTCCGCACCGAACAAATGAACAGCCCCGCGTCTAAAGACGCGGGCTACAACGGTTGTGGACTCGATGGACAGAAGTCACGAAACCGAGATGCGAAGCGCGGCCACAGACCGCTAGGAACGCCGCGCCCACTGGCAGTATAATCCCCTCACTCGCAACATTCATTCACGGTGACAGGAGAGAGTCGATGCCCGCACGCAAACGATGGCTGGTGATTGCTGTTCTGGCGGTGACGGCGTTCGGACTGAGCAAAGTGGCGCCCGCGAAAATGGGCACCACGAAAGCGTACGTCACGAACAGCCTAGGCGATGATATTACGATGATCGATCTCGGCACGCTTAAGTCTGTCGGAACGATCAAGGTCGGCAAGCGCGTGCACGGCGTGTGCGCCGAGGCGGACGGGCAGAAACTCTTCACCACGATCGAATCGGAGAAGACACTGAAGGTGATCGACACCGCCACCAATGAAGTCACCGCGACGATAGCGCTGACCGGGAGACCCAATCAGTGCGCCGCGACGCCCGACGGGCATTACGTTGCCGTGCCGATACGCGACGTGGGCGGAGTCGACATCATCGATACGCGCCTGGGGAAAATCGTGAAGGTGCTGCCTGTAAACGCCCCGCACAACAGCTACAACACCGGCCGCAACGACGTGCTCTGGGTTTCCTCGATGGGCGATCATGAGATCGACCGCATCGACCTGAACAAGATGGAATACACGGACAAGATCCCCGTTGGCGGAATCCCGCGGCCATACGCGGTGACCAAGGACGAAAAAACCTTGTACGTCGCGCTCTCCGACTATCACGGTTTCGAGGTCATCAATATTCCGGACAAGAAGGAAATCGCGAAAGTGGATCTGCCGGCCGCTCCGCCCGCGGACTGCGCCCTCGAGCCGCACACGGAGACTCATGGCCTTGCGCTCTCGCCGAACGAGAAGGAGCTTTGGGTGACCAGCCTTTCCGACAGTGGCGTCTACGTGTACGACATCGCCACGACAAAACTTTCCAAGGAAATCTCCACCGGCGAATGCCCGAACTGGATCGGCTTTTCTCCTGACGGCAAGTACGTGACGGTCAGCAATTGCGCGAGCAACGACGCCACGATCATCGACACGAAAACGCGGCAAGCGGTCGCGACGATCAAGACCGGCGAAGGACCCAAGAGACTCCTGGCCATGGTTGTGCCGCAGTAGTGGAATGGGTTTAGTGGCACAGGCACTCTTTATCCCCAGCCCTTGCGAGGGGCTGCCTGTGCGGGTTTTGCAATCGTAGCTAGGCCGCACTCACTTTGGAAGCCTACAAAACCGCACAGCCAAGAGTGGCTGCGCTACCAGAACCCGCTTCAACTTGCGGCTTTTCGAGACGCCATTTTCCGATGGATAAAAATCAACGATTCACCTTGTTCCTTCTTGCGGCGATGCTTGCCGCGGTCATGACTCGGGAGAACGCGATGGCGCAAGACCGGAATCAGGGCCGCTCGATGGTCATTTCCGAGACGGGGATTGTCGCCTCGGAATCTCCGCTGGCGTCGCAGGCGGGCGCGGCGATTCTCGCGCGCGGCGGCAACGCGGTGGACGCGGCGATCGCGGCGCACGCCGTCATGACCGTGGTGGCGCCGATGTGGAACGGCATCGGCGGCGATCTGTTCGCGATCGTCTACGACGCGAAGAGCGGAAAATATTACGGCTTGAACGCAAGCGGCTGGGCGCCCGCCGCGCAGTCGATCGAGCGGCTTCACAAGATGGGACTGCGCGAAATGCCGGTGCACGGGATCGAGCCTGTCACCGTTCCGGGCGCGGTCGACGGATGGCAGAAGCTGCTCGACCGCTTCGGCAAAAAGAAACTTAACGACGTGCTGGCCCCGGCGATTCAAATTGCCCAGGACGGCTATCCCGTCACCGAATGGATCGCGCAGCATTTTGCGTCGAGCGTCGATCTTCTCCGCGACAACGAGAATGCCGCGAAGACGTTTCTGATTTCGGACCGAGCGCCTCGCGTCGGCGAAGTGATGCGCAATCCCGATCTCGCCTGGTCGCTCCGGCAGATCGCGCAGGGCGGGCGCGACGCATTTTATAAAGGGGAAATCACCAAGCGCATCCTCGCTCTTTCGGCGCGGCACGGCGGCGCTCTCAGCGCGCTGGATTTTTCCGATTACTCGAGCGAATGGGCCGAGCCGATCTCGACCACCTATCGCGGCTGGACCGTCTACGAAATGCCGCCAAACCTGCAGGGCATCGGCGCGCTCGAAATGTTGAATATCATGGAGCACTTCGACCTCCACTCTTTCGGGTTGAATTCGACCCGCGCTCTCCACGTCCAAATCGAGGCGAAAAAACTGGCGTATGCCGACGTGCTCCGCTACGTGGCCGATCCGCGATCGGTGAAGATTCCCGTCACCGGCATGCTTTCCAAAGAATACGCGGCCGATCGCGCGAAATTGATCGACATGGACCATGCGAAGTGCGACGTTGGACCGGGCACGCCGGTTCCCAACGCCGGGGACACGACCTACCTCAGCGTCGTGGACCGCGATGGCAACATGGTCTCGTTCATCGAATCCAACTACGCCGAGTTCGGTTCGGGGCTCGTTGCGGATGGAACGGGCTTCGTCCTGCACGATCGCGGAGCGCTCTTCAGCCTCGACCCGTCATCGCCCAACGCCATTGCGGGACGCAAGCGCCCGCTACACACGATCATTCCCGGGTTCATGGAAAAAGATCAGGTACGGATCGCGTTCGGGATCATGGGCGGATGGAATCAGGCGCAAGCGCACGCGCAGTTCGTCTCGCACGTCGCGGATTTCGGGCAGAACATTCAGGCGGCGCTGGAAACGGCGCGATTCACGAAGCTCACGTTTGACGGTTGCGACGTGCAGCTCGAAAATCGTATTCCGGGAAACGTGAAAGCGGAACTCGAAGCCAAGGGCCACAAACTTACGATCCACAACGGCTATTCGCACTTCTTCGGCGGCGGCCAGGCGGTGATGCGCGACTACGCGGCCGGCGTGAATTACGGCGCGTCCGATCCGCGAAAAGACGGCGCCGCCGTCCCGGAGCTAAAAGTAAACTGGCAGCAATAATGTAGTCGGAATCTCACTTCCGTTTTCTCTGCGGCCCTCTGTGCCCTCTGTGTTAAAGCCTTTGGAAGCCCAAGAAAAGGCTCTTGACACAGAGGGCACGGAGGACCACAGAGACGACGAAATGCTTCGGCAACTATGCATGGGCGATGGATTTCGCCGCTTCACGACCCGCGATGCGGCCGAACGTCAGAGACTTCGCGAGCCCGTGCTGGTTGAATCCGCCCGAGGATTCCCCCGCGCAGTAAAGCCCCGGAATCACCTGCCCCGATAGATCCACGACCTGCGCCTTCGCCGTAATGCGCAGTCCGGACAGGCAATCGTGAATGCACGGCGTCGACCACGCCGCATAAAACGGGGGAGTCTTGATTTTGTGCATCGGCACGGGCTTTCCGAAATCTTCATCGTTGCCGCGGTCGACGAACGCGTTGTAACGCGCCACCGTTTCCTCGATCGCCGCGCCCGGCATCGGCTCCTTCTGATATTTGCTGACAATTTTGGTGGCGAGTTCCTTCAACGTGCTGGCGCTGAAAAACCAGCCGTCGGGATCGACGAACGGCGGCGCAACCGTCCAGTTCTCGCGTTTCACGGCGTCGGCATCGAAGATGGCCCAGATCGGCCCGCCGCCCTCCGCGACTCCGCGGCTCTGCTCGAGGCACGGATTCCACCAGTCGAAAGCCGTTGCAAATTCATTCACGAACCGCCGGCCGAACTGATTCACCTGAATGAGATTCTGATAGTCCGCCACCTGCAAACCGATCGCCCGCGCGAGGCCCTTCACCGGACTGTCCTTCACATTTTCATTCCGCCTCCCTCCGCCCTGCGGGTAGCCGTATTGATTTCCAATCACGTATGGCTTTTCAAAAATGTGCGAACGCGCCTGCGTCTCGACGGTCTGGCACGCCGCCCCCCAAAGCGACGCTCCGACTTTCATCGCGGCGACTTCGCCGTCGCCGGTTTGCCGCGAATACGGCTCTCCCACCACTTGATATTCCTCGGTGAGGCGCGGGTCGAACATCCTCCGGAAATTCACGTTGCTGGTGTGGCCGCCGGTGCTCAGCACCACTCCCCTTCTTGCCTGGATGTTCAGGGTCTTGCCTTCGTGCGTCGCGGTGATTCCCAATACTCGCCCGGAGAATTGTTCTTCGCGCTGGCCTCGAGCGGGCGCATGAGCGCCGTGCCGTTTCCTCCCGTCGGCGAGTAGGCGCTC
>Ga0207049_1151_pt1 | contig 11715 bp, 10 predicted proteins | sample Alteio_BWMinCont_63_FD_153305 | JGI IMG/M metagenome (GOLD analysis project Ga0207049, IMG submission 153305) | Enriched cells from forest soil in Barre Woods Harvard Forest LTER site, Petersham, Massachusetts, United States -... | ecosystem: Environmental > Terrestrial > Soil > Temperate forest >... | reverse complement strand
CGCATGGCAACTTGGCGCGACGGTCAACCTGGCCAAGGATATCAACTTGAAGGTGGCGCCCGTGATTTACAACTACACCGGTATCGGCCAAAGCAATTCATTGTCCTTGCTCAACCAGCCGTATGTTGGAGAGGGATTGAAGGGCGTAAATGTGGGTGTGGCGACGAACTACGCCAATGCGTTGCATTTTAATCAGAATGGGATCAACGACTTGCTGGTTCTGGAGGTTCCGGCGGAGTTGAATTTCAAGGTCGCAAAATACAATGCGAGGGTTTTCGGTGATTTCGCCTACAACTTCCTCGGGGACGATCGGGCGCGCGCTGCCGCCACTGCCGCGGGCCCTACCATCCTGTCGCACGCGTATACGGGCCAGGATAAAGCCTATCAGGTCGGCGCCGGATTCGGCAATCTCGGCCTGGTCTATGGCGCCACCTCCAAGAAAAACACCTGGGAGGCGCGAGCCTATTGGCAGCACATCGAACAATACGCGGTCGACGTGAATCTAATTGATTCGGATTTCTTCGAAGGTCGAGCCAATATGGAAGGTATCTACTCCGCGTTCTCCTATAGCTTCACCGACAATATTATTGGCACGGCGCGCTACGGTTATGCGAACCGGATCAACAAGGAGCTTGGAACCGGCGGAAACAACCTGGATATGCCGATTTTGAATCCGGTGAAGCAATACCACCTGGTTCAATTGGACGTAACGTGGAGGTTCTGAACGGGAGGGGTTGAATGAATCTAGGACGGCGAAAGAGTTTTAAGAATTATGCTACCGAAAAGCTTAGCCATACTTGGGATTTTAATTGCGCAGCATGTGGCCTCCGGGCAGATGCTCATCAATGGAGCGGGCGCGACGTTCCCTTACCCGATTTATTCAAAATGGTTCGATGAGTACGCGAAAGTAGACCCGTCAGTCCGCTTTAATTACCAGTCCATCGGTTCTGGCGGCGGCCAAAAACAGATTCTGGCCCAAACTGTCGATTTTGGCGCCTCCGATGGTCCCATGAGCGATGAGAACCTCGCGAAGGCATCGGGCCAGCTTTTGCACCTACCGACTGTCGCGGGGGCGGTGGTGGTCACGTATAATATTCCAGACGCCCCAAAACTTAAAATAGACGGACCGGTGCTGGCGGACATTTTCCTTGGGAAGATAACCAAATGGAATGACCCACGCCTAAGAGCGCTGAATGCTGGTGTCAGGCTGCCCGATAACGACTTGATCGTGGTGCATCGATCGGACGGCAGCGGCACGAGTTATATCTTTACTGATTATCTCAGTGTCGTAAGCAAGGAATGGGAGACCCGCGCTGGCCGCAACACCTCGGTGAAATGGCCTGCCGGACTCGGGGCCAAGGGCAACGAGGGAGTTGCCGGACAAGTGAAACAATTGCCGGGCACGATCGGCTACGTCGAACTGGCCTACGCGCACCAGAATAAACTCGCAGTTGCCGACATCAAAAATGCCTCGGGTAATTTTATCACCCCTTCTTTGGACTCGGTGACCGAGGCGCTGGCGACAGCCCAGATACCCGAGGACTTCCGTTTTTCCATGGTGAACGCTCCCGGGGAAAAGGCGTATCCCATTGCCGGCGCTACCTGGCTGCTGGTTTACGCGCAACAGAAGGAGTCAGCCAAGGGCCAAAAACTGGTCGAGTTTCTGAACTGGTCCATGAACAAAGGTGAGAGCATGGCCGCCTCGCTGGATTATGCGCCCTTGCCCGCCGCCGTCCAAGCGCGTGTGCTTGAGCGAATCAAAACCATAAAATATTGACGAACCTTGATCCCGAAGGCGGTCATAAATAATGCTGGCGTTGGGCTTTTTGCCACTGGCTCGCGAAATGGTTGAAGCATGACTGGCCAGACGCGAGCAAGTTTCTCCCGGCCGCAGCTCACTCTCTCGCGGAGGCCTGTCGGCGACCCGATTTTCAAATGGATAACATTGTTGATGGCGCTGTCGGTGTTTGTGCTCATCATCCTGGTTGGCTACGAGCTCGCGTACGGGTCCCGTTTGGCATTGCGCAAATTTGGACTGCATTTTCTGACCAGCTCAGATTGGGACCCCGTCAATGAACAGTTCGGCGCGTTGCCATTCATCTTCGGCACTTTGGTTTCCTCCGCCATTGCGCTGGTCATCGCGGTGCCTTTGAGCGTGGGGACAGCGGTTTACCTGACGGAGATCGCGCCGCCGGGGATCCGGCAGGTGCTAACCTTGTTCATTGAATTGCTGGCGGCAGTCCCCAGTGTGATCCTGGGACTTTGGGGCATCTTCGTTATGGTCCCCTGGTGCCGCGAGCATTTGTTTCCTGCCTTACGCGGTTCGCTGGGTTTTCTTCCGCTATTTAAAGGGCCGATTTACGGGGTCAGTATGCTCGCGGGCGGCATTATCATCTCGATCATGATCCTGCCCATCATCACGTCGGTTTCCCGTGAGATTCTGCGTTCGGTTCCGGGCCTGCAGCGGGAAGCCGCTTTCGCTCTCGGAGCAACTCGTTGGGAAGTCACTCGCATTGCCGTGCTCAGCTATGCCAGAAAAGGCTTGTTTGGCGCCGTCGTTCTCGGTCTGGGGCGGGCGCTCGGCGAGACGATGGCCGTCACCATGGTGATCGGCAATCGGCCGGAAATCGCCGCCTCTCTTTTTGCCCCTGGTTATACCTTGGCCAGTGTTGTGGCCAATGAGTTTACGGAGGCTACCACCGATATTTACCTGCACTCGCTTTTTGAACTTGGATTAGTCCTGCTGGGAGTCACCGTGCTGGTGAATGCGCTGGCGCAGCTCCTCCTGAAAACCTTCGCCGGACCGGGCGTAAAACAGAGCTGAATGAGCCGCACGCAAATCTCGTGGCACCATTGGCGCAAGTTCAAGAATTTGCTAATGCAGATATTGACGTGCAGCTGCGCAATGTTGGTCATCGTGCCGTTAGCCTTGGTCTTTTATCATGTTGTGGTTTCCAGCATCGGCTCGCTCAACTGGGCGTTTTTTGCCCAGCTGCCAAAACCCGTCGGGGAATTGGGCGGCGGCATGGCCAACGCTATCGTGGGAACCTTCGAATTGCTCGGTTTGGCTGCGGTGCTCGGAGTGCCGGTCGGCGTTTTGGGCGGGATATTTCTTGCTGAGTACGGCTCGCTCCGACTCAATTGGACAATCCGGTTCACGGCGGACGTCTTAAACGGCGTTCCCTCGATAATTTGGGGGATGGTGGTGTACGCTCTGGTAGTCATGCCGATGAAACGTTTCTCGGCTGGGGCCGGTGGAATCGTGCTCGGCATGATGATGGTGCCCTTGATAATGCGAACGACTGAGGAGGTGCTTCTGCTGGTACCGAATGGGTTCCGTGAGGCTGCGCTTGCCCTGGGAATTCCTCATTGGCGAACTATTCTTCAGATCGTGGTGCGAACCGCCCTCAAGGGAATCATTACGGGGATTCTGCTGGCTTTAGCCCGGATTGCCGGAGAAACCGCTCCCTTGCTGTTTACCGCCTTCGGCAACCGCTTTTGGAACCATCATCTCTCGGACCCAATTGCGGCTTTGCCCTTGCAGATTTTCAGTTATGCGATATCGCCCTATGAAGATTGGCATCGCCAGGCCTGGGCGGGAGCTTTGGTGCTGCTGCTCTTTGTCGCGCTCGTAAACATCACTGTTCGCGTGCTCACCCGTGACAGGTTTGTCAAACGCAGCTAGAATTTATGCTCATGACGACCGAGGCCGAAAATCCAAAGGCTGCGACTACGCCGGTTCCTGCCCGACCGGTCCCGACTCAGCCGCCCGTGCCCGTCGCCACGGGGACGGCCGTGCCGGCCATCAGCGTCCGCAACCTGTCGGTATCCTTTGGCAACAACCTGGTGCTAAAGCGCGTCACCTTCGACATTCCCCCCTCGTTCCGTAACTGCTATCATCGGTCCGAGCGGTTGCGGCAAATCCACCTTCCTCCGCTCTCTCAACCGGATGCATGAATTGGTGCCGTCCGCTCGCATGGAAGGCGAGATCCGCCTGTTCGGCGAGGATATCTACGGTCGGTCGGTCGAGCCTGTGCTGGTGCGCAGGCGCGTGGGCATGGTGTTTCAAAAGTCCAACCCTTTTCCGACGATGTCGATCGCCGATAATGTCACCGTGGGACTGCGGCTAAATGGCCTGCGCAACAAGTCCCTGCTGGCCGAGCGCACGGAACAGTCCCTGGTCATGGCCGCTTTGTGGGAGGAGGTAAAGGACCGGCTTTCGGCCCCGGCAGTCAGTCTCTCCGGCGGCCAACAGCAGCGGCTCTGCATAGCCAGGGCGTTGGCGGTCCAGCCGGAGGTGGTTTTAATGGACGAGCCTGCTTCAGCTCTTGATCCCCTGGCCACCTCGAAAATCGAAGACTTGATTTTAGAACTAAAACAGGACTACACGATTGTCATCGTCACGCATAACATGCAACAAGCCGCTCGTATCTCGGCGTCGACGGCCTTCTTTTATCTCGGAGAACTCGTCGAGTACGGCTCCACTTCGAAAATGTTTACCAACCCTGGTAGGAAACAGACTGAGGATTATGTCACGGGGCGGTTCGGCTGATCAGACAGCCTCCGGTACAGATTTATTGCCAACCTATGGTTCACTTTGAACTGGAACTCGGCGACTTGAAGAACCTGTTACTGACCATGGCCAGCCACGCCGAGGCCGCTGTGAGGCAAGCCGTCGAGGCCTTGGTGAACCGGGATTACGACCTGGCTGTGCGCGTGCGGGCGGACGACGTCGTGATTGACCGTTTCGAGATCGAGGTGGACGAAATGGCGATCCGGCTCCTGGCCAAAGCGCCATTGGCGAGCGACCTCCGCCTAATCGCGGTAACGATGAAAATTTCGCAAAACCTCGAACGAGTAGGGGATGAGGCCTGCAAGATCGCCAACCGCGCGCGGGATTTGAGCCAGGAACCGCCTCTGAAACTGGCAGTAGTGGTTCCCCAGATGGCTGAACTTGCTCTTCAGATGCTGCGGAGTGCTCTCGACGCCTTCGTGAACCAGGATCCCGCCACTGCTCGCGCCCTCATCCCCCAGGATAAGGAAGTCGATTCCCTGAACAAGCAAGTCCATCAGCAGCTTGCCGAACAAATGATCCAGCACCCCGACACCATCACTCGTTGTCTCAATTTGATGGTCATCGCGAAGAGTCTCGAGCGCATCGCCGACCATGCGAAGAACGTCGCGGAAGAAGTAGTCTACCTGTGTGAAGCCCAGGACATCCGGCATCCGGGCACGAACCTGGTCTGAACTGAAATAGACAGGTTAGGGGCCGTCAGGAAATAAAGTTTACACTTTGGCGCGAGCGCCGTGGCGGCAAATGCGAGGCGCGACAAGGTGGCCCCATGGCCAGGTGGCCATCCCCGTCTGGATGGTTTTCCACCCAGACGGGACTCCCTGGCCTGCTTTTCGCAAATTTACGGTTTGGCTGTGTCGCTGTTCGTGCTCGCCGGTTTGGACGACGCATCAGAACTCGAACTTGCCCCGCCTGGCGCGGTAGCGCTGCCCTGGCTCGGCGTATTGGTGCTCGTGACGCTCGGAGGTGTGGCCTCCGGAGTGCTGGGGGTGCTGCTGGCGGAGCCCGAGCTTGTGCTCGGTTGGTCGCTCGTCCCACCCGAATTCGCGCCCTGCTGGCCGCATCCGACCAGGCTTAAGGCCGCTGCTGCGCAGAGAGTAAGTATTGATTTTTTCATAGCTGATTCCTTTGTTACATTGTTCGCCTGTTCCACGTTTAGCGTACTTTCAAGATTCAAGGGTACCCCGTTGGCCTGTTCTCACAACGCGGGATAACCCTAGTTCAACCTTCGGAACAACCCTACCTTCGCGCGCCGCGCGCCCCTTCCATCACAACCTGGGGGCCCCACGCCAGGTGGTTGCCTTTCTCCATTGCTTCATCTGAGCAGCGTGGGCAAGCTGGTTTTTTATCCGGGGGCGAGGCCTGCCGGCGTTTTGGCTATGTTGAAGAATTGCAGGGCTTTGATTGCGGGCTGGGCTTGCCTGTGCGCCTGCGCGGGACAAGCCGCCGCTGGCAATCCTCATTTCACCATCGATAATTGGGACACGGAAAAGGGTTTGCCTGGAAATTCGGTCATAGCCGCGCTGCAAACACGCGACGGTTATCTCTGGTTAGGCACGCTCTACGGGTTAGCTCGCTTTGACGGTATCCGGTTCGTGACCTTCAACGAGGCTAACACGCCGAGTCTCAACAGCAGCCGAATTGTCAAACTCTTCGAGGACAGCCAAACCAATTTGTGGATTGGCACGGACGCCGGGGGAATCGTCGTTATCCAGCAAGGCAAAGTTAAGAACGTGCGGGTCGGGTCGGGCACGCGGCAGGGACATCTCGCCTCCGTTTGCGAGGATAATGCCGGAGCGGTGTGGCTCTATACCGCCGATGGACAATTATGCCGCTATTACGAGAACCGAGGTGATGTTTGGAATGCCGGCTCCGGGTTCCCGAGCCGATACCGGGCGTTAGTGCCCGAAGATAACCTTTTATGGGTCGGAACAGACGTGGGCTTGACCGCGCTAGGACCGGTGCCAAAGGGTGTGGCGGCCGGGCTCCCGGTGGCTAGCGAGGCGGCCGTAAGCCGTTTGGATTTCATTTTAGCCGGCAAAAAAGACGGAGTCTGGCGCCTGGCCAATGGCCGGATTCAAAAATGGAAGGGCGATCGGCTGGAAAAGGGTTTCGACTGGAAATATCCCTGGACCAATACGACGCCGGTCAACGCTGCTTGCGAAGATGATCGCGGCAACCTCGTGGTGGGCACCGGCGGCGAGGGCATTTTCTGGTTCGACGCTGAGGGACACTCCGTTCGCCTCACCCATGCGCTATCGGGCCTGGCCTACGACACGATTCTCTCGTTGTGCTTCGACCGCGAGGGGGATTTATGGGTCGGGACCGATGGCGGGGGGCTGGACCGGGTCAAGCGTCAGGCTTTTGACGTTGTTGAGGGCACACTCGGCGCAACTGTACAGTCGGTTTGTGGCGATGGCAGCGATGGGCTCTGGATCGGGTACTTCGGAGAACGGATAGACCATTGGCACGACGGTATGCTCGACCATTTCGGCCGGGAACAAGGGCTGGTGGATTTGGGTGTTAAGGCGGTGTTGGCTGACCCCGATGGCGCCGTCTGGGCGGGCACCTACCTCGGTGGGTTGTTACGCTTGCAGCACGGCCGCTTTCTGCCCGCGCCGCAAGCGGACAGGCTGGCTTCGGATCAGGATATTTCGGTGCTGTTCGGCGACACGCAGCATCGCCTGTGGGCCGGGGCACAAGCAGGGTTGGCGCGTTGGGATGGGCGCCAATGGAAAATGGTGGCTGTTGGGGCGGAGTCCGTCCCGGTGCGCGCGCTGGCCGAGGATGCCGCCGGGGGCTTGTGGGTTGGAACCCAAGGTCGCGGGTTGGAACTGCTGCGCGACGGTAAGATCACGGCGTTCAGCAAAACCAATGGGCTGCCAAGCGACAATGTCTCCTGCATCCGTGTCGATGCCGAAGGCGTTGTTTGGGTGGGAACCTCAAGCGGTTTAGCGCGCTATGAAAAAGGGAAGTGGATTTCGTACGCGGGCCATCTGGGCAATGAGAATGTCAGCATCGGCTACCTGCTTGAAGACGAACAAGGTACTTTGTGGCTCGGCTCCAATGGCGGGTTGCTTCGCGCGCGCAAGCTCGACTTGAATAATTTTGCCACCGGCAATGCCAAATCCGTTCCGATTCGTTCCTACGGTCGTCCCGATGGCTTGCCGACGCGGGAATGCTCCCAAGGGTCCCAACCGGCGGCCTGCCGCACTCACGACGGCAGGTTGTGGTTCCCGACAATCCGTGGCTTGGTTTCAGTCCAACCGGCGGAATTGCGGCAAAATACCAATCCTCCTCCGGTGCTAATCGAGGGTGCCAAAATCGACGACCAGGATGTTTTGCAGAGCACAAATTTGCTCCGGGCGTCGCCCTTGCAGCTCCTGACTGTGCCGGCGGGCGCCGAAAGCATCGAGATCAGGTTCACCAGCCTGAACCTGGCGGCTCCCGATAAAGGACGCTTCCGGTTTCGCATGGAAGGCCATGAAGAAAACTGGGAGGAATGGCCCGGCACCATCCGGTCGGCTCGCTATAGCAAGTTGCCGCATGGACATTATCGATTTCGAGCCATTGCTTGCAACGAAGACGGGGTTTGGGGCGATGCCGATTGCTCTCTGGCGGTAACGGTTCTGCCGCCATTCTGGCAGACCTGGTGGTTTCTCACGCTTAGCGGTTTAGCCTTGCTGGCTACGGTGGTGGGCTCGGTGCATTACGTTTCCACACAAAAATTGCAGCGGCAGCTCGCGGTGCTCCGCCAGCAAGAGGTGCTGGAGAAGGAACGGGCCCGGATCTCCCGGGACTTGCACGATCAGCTGGGCGCGAATCTCACCCAGGTGGCCCTGCTCGGCGAGTTGGCCGAAACGGATAAAGAGCTGCCGGCCGAGGTGGAATCCCATGCGCGCCAGATTTCGCTGACGGCGCGCGAAACCACCCGGGCCCTCGACGAGATCGTTTGGACGGTTAATCCCTCGAACGATACCCTGGAAGGACTGATCAATTACGTGTGTAAATACGCGCAGGAATACCTTGCCCTGGCCGGCCTCAAGTACCGCCTGGAGGTGCCCCCACAACTGCCCCAGGTTTGGATTTCGCCGGAGCTGCGGCACAACGCCTTTCTCGCGGCGAAAGAGGCGATAAACAATATCGTCAAGCATTCCCATGCCACCTCTGCGTGGTTGCGGCTGCAGATTCATCCGGACCAATTTGTGTTGGAAATCGAGGACAACGGGACCGGCCTCGGCGCTGATGCGGAGAATAAAGGACGGAACGGGCTACGCAATATGCGCAAGCGGATGGAAGATGTGGGCGGCCAATTTGAAGCGGGGCCCGGCGCCGAAGGTGGCACTTGTGTGAGACTGTCCACCCCATTGCAAGCTCACCCGGGGCCGGCCGGCGGCAGCGTTTTGAAATCGACCGGATGATCCGAGGGACTTAATCTCCCAATATGCCGATCACTGTTTCTATTGTGGAAGATAACGAGCAACTGCGCGCGACGCTCGCGCGGGTCCTCAACCGGTCTGAGGGGTTAAAGTGTTTGAGCCACTATGCTGATGCAGAATCGGCGCTGCAAGGATTGCCAAAGGATCGGCCGCAAGTGGTTCTGATGGACATCAATTTGCCGGGCATGAATGGGGTCGAATGTGTTCGGAAACTCAAATCCCTGGCTCCGGCAACCCAGGTCGTCATGCTGACGGTCTATGAGGATACTGAGAATATCTTCAACGCCCTTGCGGCCGGGGCAGCCGGTTACTTGCTTAAGCGGACCAAAACCGCGGAGTTGCTGGATGCCATTCGCGAGGTGCATAGTGGCGGCTCGCCCATGACCACGCATATCGCGCGCAAAGTCACTCAATCCTTTCAACGAGCCGGACCATCCTCCAAACCCACCGAGAACCTTTCCGAGCGAGAACAAGAGGTGCTGGACTGCCTCAGTCACGGGTTCCTGTACAAGGAGATCGCCGAAAAATTAGGCATCAGCTACGAGACCGTCCATACCTACATCCGCCGCATTTACGAAAAGTTGCAGGTGCGAACGCGAACGGAAGCCGTGGCGAAGTTCTTGAAGCGCGATTCGTGACGAAGGGGAGAGCGCTCACCTAGATTGCGAATGCGGGAATCAGCATCCATAATCCCGGCCTGAATTTGCACGTGCTGGCGGTGAGTTATAAGTTCTAGCGGGGATTCAGATTGACGGTCCAGAATCCTGGCCCCAATTTGCGTCATCGTGACGCTTCAACCGTCCGAAGCAAGTATGACTTTATGAGCAAAGCACGTGATTTATTTGGCACTCTCCAAACATTCCAACTGGGGAATGGCCGGACAGGACAGTTTTATTCCCTGCCGCAGCTGGAGCGGTCGGGCGCCGGTCCGATCTCCCGGCTGCCGGTTTCCCTCCGATTGGTCCTCGAATCCGTGCTGCGAAATTGCGACGGGAAACGGGTCACGGAACAAAACGTTCGCGCGCTGGCCAACTGGCAGCCGCGGACGGCGCGCACCGAGGAAATCCCGTTCGTGGTCGCTCGGATCGTCTTGCAGGATTTTACCGGTGTTCCGCTGCTGGTTGACCTCGCGGCCATGCGATCGGCGGTCGAGCGCCTGGGAAAAAATCCCAAGATGATCGAACCGCTGGTGCCGGTGGATTTGGTGGTGGACCACTCCGTGCAGGTGGACTTTTTCGGTTCTCCCGAGGCCATGGGGCGGAACCTCGACATAGAATTTGAGCGAAACCGCGAACGTTACCAATTCCTCAAGTGGGGCATGCAGGCGTTCGACACATTCAAAGTCGTGCCTCCCGGCATTGGCATCGTTCACCAGGTCAATCTCGAGTTTCTCGCCAAGGGTGTGCTTTCCACTGCCGCCAGCGGCCCGTCGCCGGCGACCTATTATCCGGACACGCTGGTCGGAACCGATTCACACACCACCATGATTAATGGGCTGGGCATCGTTGGCTGGGGAGTGGGGGGGATAGAGGCCGAAGCCGGCATGCTCGGCCAGCCGGTTTACTTCCTGACCCCGGATGTGGTGGGCGTGCACCTGACCGGTGCGTTGCGCGAAGGCGTCACCGCGACCGATCTTGCGTTGCTGGTGACGCAAATGCTGCGCAAGGCGAAGGTGGTTGGGAAATTCGTGGAATTCTTTGGACCAGGCGCCGCCGCCTTGCCGGTGGTGGACCGCGCCACGATTGCCAACATGGCTCCCGAATACGGAGCGACCATGGGGTTCTTCCCAATCGATAGTGAGTGCGTCAATTACCTGCGCGCCACAGGCCGCAGCGAAGACGAATGCCGGGCTTACGAAAGCTATTACCGCGTGCAGGGGATGTTCGGTTTGCCGAAAAAGGGTGACATCCAATATTCTGCCGAGCTCGAGCTCGACCTCGCTTCCGTCGTCCCCAGCGTCGCCGGCCCTAAACGTCCGCAGGATCGCATCGACCTGCCGCGTTTGAAACAGGAATTTGTCTCTGCGTTCTCGAAGCCGATCGCTGAAAATGGGTTCGGCAAATCCCATGATGACCTGGCAAAAGTCTTCGCAGTTGAGTCCGACGGCAGTCCCGCTCCGGGCGGTGGCAGCCAGGAACCGGTCGCGCCCGGGGCGGCTCGGGCCCGCAACACGAATCCGGCCACTGAGCTCGAGATGGCCAACAACCGGCCGACTCCGTCCGCCGTGGGATCGTCCCTTCCTGGGCTTGCCGGCGAAATTCGTAACGGCAGCGTGCTCATTGCGGCGATCACCAGTTGCACCAACACGAGTAATCCTTCAGTGATGCTCGCGGCTGGGTTATTGGCCAAAAAGGCCGTCGAACGCGGCCTGCACATCAACCCGCTCGTGAAGACATCGCTGGCGCCCGGATCCCGCGTGGTAACCGATTATCTCACCAAAGCCGGGCTGCAGCCCTACCTGGACAAGCTGGGATTCAACCTGGTGGGCTACGGCTGCACCACTTGCATTGGCAACTCGGGGCCCTTGTCCGGACCGATCGAGGAGGCCGTGAGCAAATACGACCTCGTGGCTGCCTCTGTTCTCTCGGGTAACCGGAATTTCGAAGCGCGGGTGCACCAGAGCATCAAAGCGAATTTTCTCATGTCCCCGCCGCTCGTGGTCGCTTTCGCGCTGGCTGGGCGAGTCGATATTGATCTAAGCCA
>Ga0207049_1144_pt1 | contig 11767 bp, 8 predicted proteins | sample Alteio_BWMinCont_63_FD_153305 | JGI IMG/M metagenome (GOLD analysis project Ga0207049, IMG submission 153305) | Enriched cells from forest soil in Barre Woods Harvard Forest LTER site, Petersham, Massachusetts, United States -... | ecosystem: Environmental > Terrestrial > Soil > Temperate forest >... | reverse complement strand
ACCTCGTATGGATCGCCAGTGGCGAACGAGTGGCTGGCAACTTCGATTGCGCGAGCAAGATCTGCGGGATGAACAACCCCGCTCGTCGTCCAGCTCCTTATGTCCCCCAGGCTCTTGCCGAAATATTCCAGAAGTTGCCGATTTACGGCTTCGACTTCGCCAGCGGCCGTCATCCGAACAACAAGAGCGGGGATGCTGTCCACGAGCAAGCGCGCATTGTGCTCGCTCGCGTGCAGTGCTTCCTCCGCCCGCTTGCGGTCCTCGATGTCAGTACTTGTGCCGTACCATCGAACGATCTTGCCAGTTTCATCGAGTAACGGTTCCGCGCGAATGAGAAACCACCGATAGACCCCGTCATAGCGGCGAAGACGAGCCTCTATCTCGCCCGATTCTCCCGAACTCAACATTTCTCGCCATCTTTTCATCAAGGGCGGCAAGTCCTCTGCATGGAATGCGACTTGCCAGCCCCAGCCGTGCGATTCTTCGGGGGAAAGACCGGTATATTCGTGCCACCTTCTGTTTAGAAACTCGTTCGAACCGTCCGGGAGATTGCACCACGCCAGTGCGGGGATCGTGTCGATCACCTGACGTAGTTTGTTCTCCGATTTCTTGATTTCCACCAACGCTTTCTGAAGGGCTGCTTCACTTTCGAGCAGCCGTTTCTCGGTCCCGCTGCGCGCGGCTGTATCTCTCTTGTCGGGAAACTCGGTCACGTTTTCCTCCGCACACTTGACGTTGCAGCGCAAAGCTTCGTGCGACGCGGGTCGTAGCAACCATTCCAATCGCGATCAACAAGGATGTACCAGCCTCGGCCGCAAATGTCCAACCTATACCTTAGTACGGGTCGTACCTTCGTCGAATAGACTCGAATTCCCGTGTGTGGCTTACTCGCAGCTGTGCAAATGAGCCTCTGAGCGATCAGTCGCTCGCGAACTAACTGAAATTCAATACGATTCACCAAAGGAGGAACATCATGAGTGGGAATCTGAGCGGGACTGGCGGGCGTCAAAACCGCCGGAGTTTTCTGAAGACTGGACTAACAGCGACTGCTGCAACCGTGGGAACCGGCTTGCTGATGAACGGAACAAAGGCATTGGCGCAATCAAGCAGCAGCCTCACGGCAGGTGATGCCGCCATCCTGCGATTTCTGGCCGCCGGAGAAGCACTCGAAGCTGATTTTTACACCCAATATAACGAACTGGGCGGAATCCGGGACGGCGAGGTTCCGGGAAGTAGCGACGATCGAATCTACAGCGAAAAACTGAGGAGAATCGATCCCAATTTCCCTCAATACATTCATGACATCACCGACGACGAGATGAGCCATCAGAACTTCTTGAACGCATATCTCGTCTCGAAGGGGGCCGAACCAGTGGACATGGAACCGTTCCGCACGTTGCAGGGCAGCATCGCAAGAGGATCCAGCGGAAAGTTGCGGCTTACAAACCTGATGCAGCTAACGGTGGACACCAGTTGGTGGACGCGTTATCGGAGCAGCACGAATAATCCCGACGTCAATCCAACCACGTTCGAGCAGGCGATCCCGGATCTGCACAACGGGCAGTTCACGGCGATTCCAAGAAACAACTCCGACCTGTTCCCTCACGAACACATTCAGGCAATTGCGAACACCGCGGCCTTCCATATCCCGACTGTGGAACAAGGCGGCGGCAGTTTGCGCATGGCGCTGGCACAAAGGGCAACAAGCGTGGAAGTGCTACGACTCCTCATCAGCATGGGACCGATCGAGAGCATGCATTTTCAAACCATGTCAGCAACGGCTGGCAACGCGCCACCGCTCACTGACCCGATCAATGGTCTGACATTCCCTGACCTCAACCGCGGCCTAGACCCTAACAACGGATCAACAGGCGCCGCAGTCAGCCAAATGTTCCAGACCAACCTGATCATGCCTGAACCTTGCCCCTTCATCAGCCCCAGCCTGCCGGCATGTTCGGTAATCCGTCCGACGAATACAACGGGGGCCGCGACGGGAGCGCTCAAGTTCCTAACCGCCATGGGGCTTTTCATCGGACAGTCGCCTGCCTTTTTCTCGTTCCTGACCGAACTCGCCGCGGCCGCGGACGCTGCCCAGCGCGGGATCTAGCTATCGAAACGAAGGAGATTCAAAAATAAGTGCGATCAAATCAAACCAAGGAGATGGCGAAATGAGCGAGATCAAATCGAAGCAAGGAGATTCTAGGATAGGTGCGAGCAACGCTTTCGAAGAAATCAACGAGAATCGCCGTCGTTTTCTTGGCACGGCGGCCATGATGATTGCCGCCGCCCAGGTTGGCATTTTCGGTTCTGCTGACGCTCAACCCCCTAAAGCAACATCGGCAGGCACGACGTCGAGTAAGCAAGGGGCGAGCACGTCGTTCGGTCCCCTGAAGCAGATCGACGCAGGCTTGCTGAATATTAGTTACGCCGAATCCGGCCGTGCCGATGGTCCCGCGGTAATTCTTCTGCACGGCTGGCCGTACGATATTCACAGCTTCGTCGACATCGCGCCTATCTTGGCATCGGCAGGTTACCGGGTGATTGTCCCGTATCTACGCGGCTACGGCGCGACGCACTTTCTTTCTAGTGAGACGTTCCGCAATGGCCAGCCATCTGCAGTTGCTCTCGACATCATCGCTTTGATGGATGCCCTCAAGATGCAGAAGCCCATCATCGCCGGTTTTGATTGGGGAGGGCGGACGGCCGACATAATTGCCGCTCTTTGGCCCGAGCGATGCAAGGGCATCGTCTCCGTAAGTGGCTATCTCATCGGCAGCCAGGAATCCGGGGAGATACCGTTACCGCCAAACGCCGAGCTCCAGTGGTGGTATCAATATTATTTCGCTACGGAACGCGGTCGGGCTGGCTATGACAAATACCGGCACGACTTTGCGAAGCTTATTTGGCAGACAGCGTCGCCGAAGTGGAAGTTCGACGATGCCACGTTCGATCGCAGTGCGGTGTCGTTCGAAAATCCGGACCACGTCGGTGTCGTTGTCCACAACTATCGCTGGCGTCTCGGGCTGGCGGAAGGCGAGTCGAAATATAACGATCTCGAAAAGCGGCTCGCCGAAGGGCCGATCATCACCGTGCCCGCTATCACCCTTGAGGGTGACGCGAATGGGGCGCCACACCCGGAACCTGCTTCCTATGCGAGCAAGTTTGCTGGCAAATACCAGCACCGGACCCTCAAAGGTGGCATCGGGCACAACCTGCCTCAGGAAGCCCCAGAGGCTTTTGCCAAAGCTGTGATCGATGTTAACGCTTATACATCGGCGTAAGCCTGTGTAGGCCTGGTGGTCTAAAGCTCGCGATTCGATTATCAACATCTGGTAGTAGGCAAGTGGGAATGGCATACAAGGCAGTCGTGGGCCTCTTGGGGTTAGCGTCGAGCGAAAAGCAGATTCCCCAAATTACTGAAAACGCGGTGAAGTGAAAGTAGTTGATGGAGCTGTTAGAGTCGGTCGGTCCGCGCCCAAGGCAGGCGCACCCGCTACGCTGACTTCACCAGCGCCGGCCGAGATGCTTGCCGAATCACTCGAACGCTGTACGGAAAACCAATTTATGAGTTCAAATATAAAGTGAATCTGGCATGTCACATGTCCGGTTAGTAGGAAGCCAACGCCGAGAAACAGGGATGTGGTGCGCGACTAGACCGGCTCATGGTTCATACGCAATCGCGGGGAGTTTGCAACCGGGTCGGACCGTGCGACGATTGACAGTTGGCTTTCGGCCCGCACAAAATGGGGACTATGGGAGTGGACAAGCAACGCAGCAACGAAATAGTTTTCAACTTGAAGGGATATTACCGGAAAGACGGAGTGGCAACGGGCTGCGTGAGCTATTGTCCGTCGCTGAACATCTTCTCACATGGAAAAGACTCAAACGACGCCCGCGATCACCTTTGGAAGGCTGTCAGACTTTATATTGAGACTAGCTTGAAGAACAACACGCTGAACAACACGGTCGAGAAACTGATGAAAGCTGCGGAATTTGAACCCGGAGAAATAGAGCAGGAGTTTGTTGTCTGGGTTAAAGAGAAGGAGTTCGACACTGCTTTCGACATGGCGATCCCTTTCTCGCTGCATCGACCCGCCAGGGCCATGTGACCCACGCGAATCATTGTCATGTATGAATCCGTCAAACCTATTGTTCTGAAGCAGGTACTCGAAAAGTTTGGCTATCGCCTCGAGGCCGCCGATGATATCTCCTGGTTAATGAAGTGGGAGTGCGGTGGCCACCTCGTGAATATTCCTCAGACAATGGCGATGGTCCCTTCGGACGTACTGGAAGCAATGTTAGATTCCTCGTCGGACATCAGTGCGGAGGCTTTCAACAGCATGGCCGGTGAAGTACAAAAGAGCACCTCTGCCCAACAGTCTCGCCCTGGCGAAAATCCCTAACTACGCTTCTGCCGCTTTGATGGCTGGCTTTGATTTTCTAAGATAGACTTGGCTCCCCGTTTCCGCTAGAGGGCCTCATGGATGAGCAGCGGAAATACGCACTTGTGTTTGTCCTGCAGTCATGACTGAGCACCACCGCCGTGGCGCATTGCGCCAAATCCTCATCCCCGCCACCTGTCACTACCGAAAACTTGGTCTGGCCCATCACAGGTCCTGCACAACCCATGTAACAATGTCCTATATCCCCTTGCGCATGTCGAAATTGGCAATTCGCGAGTGACACCTTCAGCGAGCAGGGAATCGAGTTCCTCCGGTGTTCCCGCGAAACCTGGCACGGTGCGTTGTTCGACGGCCGTTAAAGCAGCCTCGACAACCTCCTCAACGGATTTGTAGGCACCGCGGTCGAGGACAGCTCGAAGCCGGCGCTCTTGTTCCGGCGTGAGACGAATCGTTATGTGTTGCAGCTCCGCGGGTTGGTCATCTTCAGGGTAGGGAAAAAATGACTTCAGGCAAATCGAATTAGGCTTCTGATTGGAGACTGCACGCCTTGGTGGGGCGATGTATATTAATGATAACGCCGAGCAACAGGACTGCCGTGACAGTGCAGGATTCTAACCAACGACAGGGCAGCGTTCTAACCAACATCGACTAAGCTTTCACTCACAGCGATTTCCCGTAGCAACCTGACTGAATCTTCTCCTTCCGGGATGAAACGGTTGTTCCCACCGCGCAAGCTGGAGGTCGTTTGAAAAGATGGTGGACGAGATCGCGAAGCCACGCCCACCTCATTGCGAACGACGTAGGAAACCCAATAATGAAATCCTGAATCATTAGTCTACTTTGTCGGAACGGACCGAGGGTGAATGGCCTCGATGTCTGCATAACGAGCAAAGTCCCGATCATTGAAAGTCAGAATCCGCTTAACGCCGTGTACTCGCATCGCGGCGGCCAGCCGTGCATCATGGACCTGAACGCCAGCGATGCCATGCGTGACAAGTAATTTCCGTCACTGTTCATGGACCGACAGGCTGTCGGGAAGCGATCGGAGCTTTTCTTCAAAGAAATTCGCGCGCCGGTCTGTTTCTTGAGGGGAAAGGGCGTAGCCGTTGCGGTCGAGAGGGCGGGTACACGCGTTCCAGAATTCACCGACATTCTGCGAGGTGTAGCAAAGCTGGCCGTCGCGTCGAAGAATGGTTTCGATAGCGGAGACTACGAGAGGATAATCGTGGTGGTCCGGCTTGACCCACCGGAGAAGGATGTTGCTATCGAGGAGGTACGGCTTCCCTGCCATCTAGCCGGTCCTCATAGAAGCTTTCGCGCGAGAAGCTTTCACTCGGTAAATTTGGCAGTTTTTCCGATCCCTCTGCCATGCCTTCAAGCATGTGGTGAAATTCATCGACGGTCAGTACACCGTGAGGCAGGGAACTTGCTGTCAAAGCCTCTTTGAGAAGTCGCTCCGCCAACTTCTCCAAAGGCACACCTTGAGAACGCGCCTCGGCAGCGAGACGAGCTTCCATCTCTGGATTTAGTTCAACCCGAATGGTCATCGTAATGCGCCCCTATCAAGTAGATTAAACTCGTTCAGATCTAAATACTAGCGGCAACATCCTTCTGCCAAGCGAAAAATCGAATCTTGATCTTGCTATTTCACCTCCGGACTTTTCGCACTCCACGCTCGGCAGTTTTGGGCGCAGAGAAGGCCACGCCTCTCATGACCGGATCAATTCCGCAGCGAAGCCCTATTTTCTCTAATCGGTACTTCCTCGGGCGTCCTGGATCGCAGGGAGAACGAGTGCTAAGCCAGGGCCTCGACCAATCGTCGGGCAGGAATCCGAGCAAAAGGACGCAGACGAGAATGGACAGATTCATTTATTGAACTGTTACCAGAAACGCATGAAGACCACAAGCGGTGCCGAACTTGAATGGCCGATCTTTGATTTGATTGGCATTCCTGAAACCCTAAACATCTCCGGCGGATAGTTGGAAAACGAGCTGTACAGAGAAGCGCTGTTCCCGCCGGTCAATCGCCGGCTCCCTCACCCAGACCTCATCGCGTCGGCGACAGTCCGCACAACCGACGCCTCAACAGTCACACCCGCCACGCCACAACCGCCATCCCCGCCCTGATCATCCCCATTCCCTCTTGAACCGCACGCCTCGATTCGCCTGCCCACAGCAGAATAAGCCGCCACATATTACTCCCGCATGACGCTCTCCCGGGCAGAAGCACTCCATTCGATTCCCTGATGTAAGCCCGGCAATTCGCAGTAACTCCTTCGGAAGTCGCTCTTTCGGTCAGGCGGTGCTTTTGAGTGAGCCTCTTTGCCGAGTTTTTGCGCTTTATAGGGGTAGACAAAATGAATTGCTTGAACGAGCTGGCCCAGCAATTCTTCAGTCGCGCCGTTGTCTCTCCCCAACGCTCGCGGCGACGCCTCAGTGGCCAATGACTGGAGACCAAAATGCGCACCCATCTCATAAAGGTACTCAACTCCCTGTCCACGGCCCTCGCACTCTCGCTTTGTGCCTCAGCCAGCACGCTGGCAGCAACGCACACCATCGGCGGTACCATCAAGGGCCTCACCTCCAGCAATTCCGTCACTCTCCTCGATGACGGCACCGACGCGCTAAAAGTCACTGCAAATGGCGCGTTTACCTTCAAGACCCCGCTGGCCGCCGGCGCTTCGTACAACGTCACGATCGGAACGCAACCCACCGACGAGCTCTGCACCGTCAGCCACGGCTCCGGCCTCGCCAACGCCAACATCTCCTCCGTTCTCGTTTCTTGCGTGCGCACTTTCTCCATCGGCGGCACCCTCTCCGGCTTGAAGAGCGGCGATTCCGTCACTCTGCTCGATAACCGCAAAGATGCGCTCCCGCTCACCGCCAACGGCAAGTTTACCTTCTCTACTAGCTTGACAACTGGCGCTGCCTATAGCGTAACCGTCATCACCGAACCGCTCGGCGAGAAGTGCACCATCAGCCACGCGAATGGCGTAGTAGCAGCCAATGTCACGAACATCGCCGTCTCCTGCGTGGCCGCCCCGATGTTTACCATCGGCGGCTCCGTATCGGGTCTGCGTGCGGGCGATTCCGTCACTTTGCTCGATAATGGCGCGGATCCCTTAAAAGTCAGCTCCAACAGCACCTTCAAATTCAAAACGCCCTTGGATTCCGGAACACTCTACAAAGTTACCGTCGGCACCCAACCCTCCACCGGCGATTGCAAAGTCAGCGCCGCCACAGGGATCGTGCGCTCATCGAACATCACCACCGTCAAAGTCACGTGCGTCCCCACCTTCAGCATCGGCGGCACCCTAACCGGCCTGAAGTCCGGCGATTCCCTGACCCTGCTGGACAATCGCACTGACGCGCTCACCCTTACCGCTAACGGCAAATTCACCTTCGCCACCCGCTTGCCCTCCGGATCGGCTTACAGGTTGGGAATAAGCATCACACCCCTCGGCGAGAAGTGCACCGTCACCCACGGGGTCGGCGTAGTGGCTGTCGCCAATGTCACGAACATTTCTGTCTCTTGCGTCACTGCTCCTACCCACACCGTCGGCGGCATTATCTCCGGCTTAAAAACCGGTGACCAGATCACTCTCCTCGACAACGGCGCCGACGCCCTCACCCTCACCGCCAGCGGTCCTTTCACCTTCAAAACCCCGCTCGAGTCCGGCACGGTCTATAAGGTCACTATAGGGACGCAACCTCCCGGCGAAGACTGCACCGTCGCCGCAGCCACCGGCGTCATCGCCAACGCTAACATCACCAGCGTCAAGGTCACCTGCACCACCGCGGGCACGCACACCATCGGCGGCACCGTCTCCGGTCTAAAGACTGGCAATTCCGTCACCTTGCTCGACAACGGCGCCGACGCCCTGAAGGTCACCGCAGACGGCCGATTCACTTTCAAAACGCCTCTCGCCCCCGGCGCTTCTTACGCCGTCACGGTCGGCACTCAGCCCGCCGGCCAGATCTGCACCATTACCAACGGCTCCGGGAAAGTGCCTCGCGCCAACGTCACTAACGTCACCGCTATCTGTACCGCCGCCCCCACCTTCACTATCGGCGGCACTCTTTCCGGCCTAACCCCCGGCGCTTTGCTTTCTTTGTTCAATAACGGCGCCGACCAATTGAACCTCGCCACCAATGGCGCGTTCGCCTTCAGATTGGGCCTGCTGCCAGGCGCCGCCTATAACGTCACAATCGCCGCGCAACCCACGGGCGAAACCTGCACCGTCTCCAACGGCTCCGGCACTGTCGGCACATCCAACGTCACCACCGTTTCCGTTTCGTGCAAAGCAAACCCCACCTTCATCATCGGTGGCACTGTTTCCGGCCTCAACACCGGCGCCTCTGTCACACTCCTCGACAACGCCACCGACTCCCTCACCGTCTCCACCAATGGCGCTTTCACTTTCAAAACCGCACTAGCCACCGGGGCCGCCTACAACGTCACCGTCAATACGCAACCTGTCGGCGAAACCTGCACCGTCACTGGCGCTACGGGCACGGTTGCATCATCCAACGTCACCACCGTCTCCGTTTCGTGCAAAGCCAACCCCACCTTCACCATCGGTGGCACTGTTTCCGGCCTCAGCACCGGCGCCTCTGTCACACTCCTCGACAGCGCCACCGATTCCCTCACCGTCTCCACCAATGGCGCCTTCACTTTCAAAACCGCACTAGCCACCGGGGCCGCCTACAACGTCACCGTCAATACGCAACCTGTCGGCGAAACCTGCACCGTCACTGGCGCTACGGGCACGGTTGCATCATCCAACGTCACCACCGTCTCCGTTTCGTGCAAAGCCAACCCCACCTTCACCATCGGTGGCACTGTTTCCGGCCTCAGCACCGGCGCCTCTGTCACACTCCTCGACAGCGCCACCGATTCCCTCACCGTCTCCACCAATGGCGCCTTCACTTTCAAAACCGCACTAGCCACCGGGGCCGCCTACAACGTCACCGTCAATACGCAACCTGTCGGCGAAACCTGCACCGTCACTGGCGCTACGGGCACGGTTGCATCATCCAACGTCACCACCGTCTCCGTTTCGTGCAAAGCCAACCCCACCTTCACCATCGGTGGCACTGTTTCCGGCCTCAACACCGGCGCCTCTGTCACACTCCTCGACAACGCCACCGATTCCCTCACCGTCTCCACCAATGGCACCTTCACTTTCAAAACAGCCTTAGCTACTGGAGCCGGGTACGACGTAACCATCGCCTCGCAACCCAGCAACGAGACCTGCACGATCACCAACGCTTCCGGCACGGTTGCATCTGCTAACGTCTCCAACGTCTCCGTCTCCTGCGTCACCAACACCTTCACCATCGGCGGCACCGTCAACGGTCTCAACTCTGGCGCGTCAGTAACTCTCCTCGACAACGCCACCGACTCGCTCACCATCATCACCAATGGCACACTTACGTTCAAAACGCCGCTAGCCACGGGAGCCACCTACAACGTCACTATCGCAACCCAACCCACCAACGAAACCTGCACCATCACCAACGCTTCCGGCACGGTTGTGAGCGCCAACATCACCAACGTCTCCGTCTCCTGCGCCACCAACACCTTTACCATCGGCGGAACCGTCTCCGGCCTCAACACCGGCGCATCCGTAACTCTCCTCGACAACGCCACCGACTCGCTGACCGTCGGCACCAACGGCGCCTTCACCTTCAAAATCGCTCATGCCACTGGAGCGGCTTACAGCGTTACCGTGAGCACGCAACCCACCGGCCAGACCTGCACCATCACCAACGGCACGGGCACAGTGGCCTCCGCCAACATCACCAATGTGAACGTCTCCTGCTCTTCAGGAACCGGCGGCAGCGGAACCTTCTGGACTCCCTACACTGCTTCACCAGTTCCCGGCACCAGCGGCGGCAGCACCGGCCTGTTCATCATGCCTTCCGACAATCTGGAATCCTCGCCCGCGCCGCAATTCGTTACCACCGCGCAACCGCACTTCCTGGGCTCGGCTTTTCAGTTCACATTCGGCAACGGCACGGTCACATCCACGCCCGCTGTGTTCATCTACGCCGCCGCTGGAACGGACGGAAATACCCACGTCTACGGCTTGAAAGTCGGCGATACCTCGACAGTCCCGACGCCGACCCAACTCAGCAGCCTGTCCTTGTCCCCATCGCAGCAGATTTGCGGCTTCTCGCAAGCCCAGACCAGTCTCGCCGACCCAACAACTGTTTTCACGATTCTCGACGTTTCCCCAGGCCAATGCGGCACCGGCGGCGACATCTTCGAAGTCGTGCGCTACCAGGATTCTCCCACCACGGCTCCCACACCCGTGTCTATCAACACGACGTTGATTTACACCCTCTATCAGGACGGCAACCTGGCCGGCTTGATTCTCTACGATACAAACGCGCAATCTCTCAACCTCTACGCCGACGGCACATTCACGTCCCTGAAGCAATTGGCCACAGGCTCAGCGTCGCTCGGCCTCCGCTTGGCGACGCTCACCGACGGCACCACGTTCGGTGGCACCGTGGCCTACTTCAATGTCACAACCTCCTCAGGTCCCGCTCTCTACCGCATCGATTCTTCTTCCCTCACCTTGTCGCAGGTCCATCAGGGAGTCCTCGGCCTCGTTGCCGTTCCCGACAAGAACAATCTCTACTTCACCGATGTGACCTCTCTCTCCACCACGGTCTTCTACCAAGTGCCGCTCGCCGGCGGTACACCCACAGCCATCTATAGCGCCCCATATACCTCGGGTCTTTCCAGCTATCTACTCCTCGGCACGGACGATTCCGTCCTGGCATTTCAATTTCTGACCACCATAGGCTCGCCCATCGGCACCACCACGAATTTCTTCTACAGCATCCCGATTGGCACGACCTCTACCACCGCGACGACACTCGGCGGCCCCTACGTAGGAAATGTCACCGCGGTTGTCGCTTCGCCCAAACTCGCCGATTTCGCAGGGACCGTCATCTTTGTCGACATCATCAACAAACTCGCTGGTACGCCTCAGCAGACGGCCTATTCCAGCGTGGCGCTGCCACTCAGCGGAACTACGAATACAACGCCGCTGGCCAACTCGTCCTATCCGCCGATGGGCCCCACCAGGATCGTGCAGGTGACCGGCATTACCGATGTAGACGGAGGCCAGGGAGGCGGCACGCTCAGCAACATCGACCTGAACACTTTGCAAGGCACCATACTGACTACAACCGGCGGCCAACCCTACGTCATTCCCGCAGGTTACGTCCCCGGTCCGGTCTCGCTCGGCAGCAACTTTGTGGGAGGACAACTTGTCCCATTCCCGGGAACCACCGGGCCATCGATTGGACTCGCTGGCGATCTATCCAATAACTTCATTTTGCCCATC
>Ga0207049_1149_pt1 | contig 11949 bp, 10 predicted proteins | sample Alteio_BWMinCont_63_FD_153305 | JGI IMG/M metagenome (GOLD analysis project Ga0207049, IMG submission 153305) | Enriched cells from forest soil in Barre Woods Harvard Forest LTER site, Petersham, Massachusetts, United States -... | ecosystem: Environmental > Terrestrial > Soil > Temperate forest >... | reverse complement strand
AGCTGGTGGATTTGCGTGAAGAATTCGATCTCACGGATGCCGCCACGGCCAAGCTTGATGTTGTGCCCTTCCAGATGGATGTCAGTGTTGTGATGGCTATCCATCTGGCGCTTGATGGAATGGATGTCGCTGATGGCGGCGAAATCGAGATTGCGCCGCCACATGAAGGGCGCGATATTTTTTAAGAAGCGTTCCCCGGCGGCGATATCACCGGCTACCGGCCTTGCCTTGATCATGGCGGCGCGTTCCCAGTTTTGTCCGACACTTTCGTAATAATAATAGGCTGCCTCGACATTGACGGCAGGTGGGGTAGAAGCGGGATCGGGACGTAACCTTAGGTCGGTGCGGAAGACATAACCTTGCGGGGTGCGCTCCTGCATGAGGGCCACCAGGTCATGGGCGAGGCGGTTCATGAATTTTTGCTCAGTGAGGCGCCCTTTGAAACGGATTTTCTCCGGTTCGTATAAAAGTATCAGGTCGATATCGCTGGAATAGTTGAGTTCGCGTCCACCAAGCTTGCCCATGCCGAGGATAATAATACCGCTATTCAGTGCGGAAATTTCTTCTATCTCCCCGCGACGTCGGGCTGTAGTTATTATCGTATCAAGGGCAAGCGCCAGGCTGCGTTCGGCGAGGAGGGAGAGCGCTCCGGTTACCTGTTCAAGCGTCCATAGGCCGCCAAGATCGGCCAGCGCGGTTAAGAGCGCCATCTGGTTTTTGATGAAGCGCAAATGGCGCATCAGGTCGGCATGGTCATCCGTGAGTGCGGCAGGAGATGTAAGGCTTGTCATAAGTGTTGCCGCGGTTTGATCCGCGCCTTGCGCCAGCATATCGCGTAAAATCTGTGGATAGAGCAATAGCAGGCGCGATAAATAAGGAGAGTTACCAAAGATGGCGGCTAAAATACCTTGTGTGGAAGCATCGGCGGCACAGGCCAGCATCCATTGTGTCAGTGCCGTATCATCACAATGGTTCGCGAGTTCCGACCATTTCTGCAGGCGAAGCTCTACATCCGCGAGGTTATACGGTTTGGGAAATGAAGAAATATTCAGGACGCCGGAATTATTTTCCATGTAGGATAAAATATACTATCTATAGACCACACAATGAAGAACTCCATTATAGGGGCAGGAATGTTAATCACCAGTATTTATACGCTGACTATTTTTACCAGCGCCTTCCTGCTTTTCCTGATCCAGCCGATGATTCCCAAATTGCTCCTGCCACATTTAGGCGAAAGCCCGGCGGTGTGGAATACGACGAAGGTGTTTTTCCTGATTATGCTATTGCTGAGTTATACTTACGCGCATTTCAGCAATAAATTACCGGGGGCGACGAAACAGGTGATTTTTATCCTGCTCATGCTGCTTTTTATTCCGGTTGCTGAAGATAAAGTTGCAAGCGGTGCTACGTTCATGACATCATAGCGCTGGGTGGTGATGGTACGCAGGGATCAGGATTTCCATGGCTCGAAAAAGAGGACCCGCTATGACACAAGCTGGACGATACGAAAAATTTTGGCATATGGACCGATAATTACAGTAATATTTTGAAACATTTGTTTTGATTGAGCGGAGTTTTTTTAACGGCCTCATAAAATTACTCCTTGGCCTCCTTATCGGGGTGTCCGTTGCCGCGCTTACAGCTTTTAACATCCTGCTGGCATGGGTGGCGACAGGGCCGCGCTCACTCGATGCGCTGACGCCGTATATTGAAGCGAGCCTTGAGCCGGCGGACCATAAATATTCGGTCAGTATCGGTGAGACATGGTTACTGTGGGACGGCTGGAAGCATCCGATCGATATCCGTTTGCGTAAAGTCAAAGTGCTTACCAGCGAGCGGCGGACCTATTCCAAATTTCCGGAAGTATCGCTCGGGCTCGACTTGCTCGGGCTGGTTCGCGGGCATATCTATCCTACCTCCTTTACGCTCACCCACCCAGTGCTCAGCCTGTTCCAGAATGAAGACCGTTCGATTAGTTTTGGTACATCCGGCCTTGAAGCTGAAGCGGTACCTGCCGATGCGCTTAAAGCGGAGGCAGTGGCCGCACCTGCGGAAGAAATACCGGCGATCCCTTTAAGCGCCGTATTGGCACCGTTCCTGACGCCGGACGAACATAGCAGCCTGCGTAAGCTGCGCTTGGTGTCGATCGTGAATGCCGATTTGCTTATCAGCAATAAACGCAAGGGCGTGTTTTTCAAGACCACCGGCGCGGATATAACATTCAAGCATAACCACGAAGGCTTGCAGGCCTATGGCAATGCCAAGATCAGCTATGATAATTACCAGTCGCTTATAGCTGTACATTTTACCAAAAAGAAAGACAGTTCCAGCGTCAGCGGCGAAATCGGCGTCAATCAGCTGATGCCGGGGACGCTCATGGACCTTTTTGCCGATAATAATTTTTTAGGCGGCATGGATTTCCCCATCAGTGGCAGCGGCTCGCTGGTGGCGGATATGAATGGCACATTGCAGCATGCCAGCTTCAGCGTTGATGGCGGCAAGGGGACGCTTACGGCGGAGCGGCTCGATGGGCCGGTTCCCATTACGAGCCTGCATGTCGACGGGCAGCTGGATAATGACGCGGATAAAGTTCCTACCCTCAAAATCAATAAATTGAATGCGGATATTGACGGCATGCTGATCGATGCGGATGGGACGGCTTCGGGAAGCAGGGACAATCCGGTGATTACTGCTAATATCGTCGGGACAAATATACCGGTGGAAAAAGGGCATGTGCTGTGGCCGCTTGGCGTCGCGCCTTTGTCGCGTGAGTGGGTGACGACTAACATCAGTACCGGGAGGGTGACAAAGGTGCAGGCGCATGTCGATATTAAATCGGGTGATATCGCCAAGCCGGAATTGCCAAAGGAAGATGTCGATGCGAGCGTGGAACTTGAGGGGGCGAAGGTGCGCTATTTGCCGGAGCATCCCGAAGTAATCGACCTTAAGGGAACCATCCATATCGATGGCAAGAGCCTTGATGCGCAGATTGCCTCGGCGCATTACATGAAGGATACTAAATTATCGGAAGGGCGGGTGCTGATTGAAGATTTGAATCCCGATAACCCGTATATCAAAATTACTTTAAGTGCGGAAAGCAGTGCCAGGGATGCGGTGCATTTTTTAAGCCTGCCACCACTCAAGCATGCCCAGAGACTGAACCTGTCGCAGGAATTGGCGGAAGGGACGCTTAAAGGCCATGCCGCGCTCGGGTTTTATTTTTTTGCTAAGCGGGATCAAATGTCTTCAAAAGAGGGGGGTAAACCCGCTGGCGATCCCGATATCAGTTTTGATGTGACTGCCGAGCTTAAAAATCTGGCGCAGCCGGGTTTCATGAAAAAATTCGATGTCAAAAATGCTGACGGCACGCTCAGTGTGAATAATCAATTACTCGAATTTAAAGGCAGCGGGTCCGTTAATGATGCGAGCGTATCGGAGTCGGTGGTTAAATATCTTTTCAAACCGGAAAAAGGATTCGATACGTTTATAGATGCTACGGCGACTGCGCCGGTGGAGGTGCTGCCGCGCTTTGGGTACCCGCAGTTTCCTTTCCTTAAAGGGATGCTCGGCGTTAAGGCGAAGGTCAAGGAAGGAAAAGATATCGAGGCGAATGAGGCGGTGATTGACCTTACCCATGCCGCGATTACCATGCCGGATCTTGGGGTGATGAAACCTGACAATGAACCGGCGAGCCTTGAGATTACCGCCGACAAGAAAGACGATGCCGCTACCATCCCCAATTTCGAGTTTAAGGGTAAATCAATCGACGCGCATGGTTCGGCGGAGTTAAGCAAGGATATGTCCGGTTTGCGTCGTGTCAGCATGGACAAATATTATAACGGCAATACGCATCTCGACCAGTTCGCTTACGAAAAAACCAATGATGGCATGGTGCTGGAGATGGTTGGCAAAAGCGCCGATGTCAGCCCGTGGCTGGGAAACGATGATAAAGCGAAGGAAGGCGCCTTCTCGTTTGAGCATTTCCCCAACCTGCAATTGAAAACCGACCTGGTGCAGGTGTTTTTTGGCGAAGGGCGTGAACTGGAAAATGTTAAAGGTACTTTGAATTGCGTGGCAAACTATTGCGAAAGCGCAAACATCGCGGGAACGACCAGCGATAACAAGCCGTTTAATTTCCGCATCCTGCGTAACCCTAAAGGCAGGCGGCAATTGTCGCTGCATGTGCAGAATGCGGGTAGCTTCCTGAAATCCGTGAACTTGTTCGACGGGATGGAAGGGGGGGACATGACCATCACCGGCAATTACAGCGAAGCGGGAGCGGACAATCCTAATAGCGTCTTTAAAGGGCGGCTCGATATCAATGAGCACACGATTAAAGACGCGTCTGTGTTGGCAAAAATTGTTTCGCTGGCGTCATTTACAGGGATTTTCGATACGCTGCAGGGAAAGGGCATCCATTTTGTGCGCTTAAGTGCGCCGTTTACCATTTCCAAGGATGTTGTCACGTTGGAAAAGGCCAAAACGCATGGTGATGCGCTGGGTATGACTGCTGATGGCACGATTACCTTCCCCAAAGGGACGCTGGATATCCAGGGAACGATCGTCCCCTCTTATACTCTGAACCATGTGCTGGGGAATGTGCCGCTCCTTGGCAGCGTCCTGACCGGCGGGGAAGGGCAGGGGGTGTTCGCGGCGCGTTATAGTGTCAAGGGGACGCAGAAAAATCCGGATGTATCGGTTAACCCGCTATCAATATTGACGCCGGGTTTCCTGCGGGGATTATTTGATCTATTCGATGCGCCGAAGAAAGATGAGGATGAGGAGGGGTAGCGGGCGTTATCCCCTGCTGCCGCCGGCTCTTTTTTTACCTTCAACAGGTTGTTGTGCCTGCATCATATCGAGCTGGGTACGGACAAAATCCTCAACATTGAGTGGCTTGCCGTTTTCTTCGAAATGCTTTTCCAGATCGTAAGCCATGGTTTCCAGAGGGCTGTTTTCATACCCTTTCTCACCCAGTCCCCCAGCATAGGCCGCCATGAAAGGCCTGAAACCTAAATGGTCCCATTGTATCGTATGGACGAGTTCATGGAAATGAAGGGATTCCCTTGTCACTTCCGATTTTTTGACAAAATAAGTATCTTTATAGGTAACCCCGCCTGCCTTCATTCTTTCAAATTCCCTAAATCCATGGATGCCCATTTTCGATAGCGGTGGCATCGGCACTTTATCGACTACCACAACTTTCATGCGGGCAAGAGTTTCCGGGGAATAGAATTCCTGCAGGCGTGTAAATCCGTATTCTTTGGCTAATTCGCTGACTGGCCGTGCCTGTGCCGCATGGTCAGCCAGAGTCTTATCAATCCATGACTCAACCAGTGGTAATTTCACCAGAACTTCCTGCGGGCTGCTTTTTCCGCCAAAAATGTTTCTGATCCAGCTCATAATACATCAACTCCAAAAATTCGAGGGTTTACGCCGCTTCCCTTGACAGGCTCAAAATAATATCGGCGAATTCGCTTAGGTAGATTGAACCCTTGGCGGTGCGCTGGATGAGGACGTTGCGTTTGTCCTGACGGTCGCGCAGGCGTTTGACCAGCTTGGCTTTTTCCAAAGCGTCGATGGCGCGGCAGATGGCGGGTTTGGAAATCATTAAATCGTCGGCGAGGCTTTTGATGCTGTGTGGCGGTGGCATCAAATAGACATTCAGCAAAATGGCGGTCTGGCGCGCCGACAAATCAATCGGCATCTGTTTGAGCGCAGTGGAGGTGACGCCGTGCCAGAAAGACAGGGCGCGGACGATTTTGGAGGAGCCGACCTTATCGTCTTTTGCGGTTTTTTCGTTCTTAGCCAGTTTATCGTTCTTAGTTTGTGTTGCCATAACGTTCCTTTACTAAAGCATAGAGTGCGCGGATTGCCATAGCCTCCCCACCTTGCGGGCGGCCTGGTTTCGGATTCACGTTCCATGCCATCATGTCAATATGAAGCCAGGAAGGTGTGATACCTACAAATTCCTGTAAATACAAGGCCGCAGTAATCGCGCCGCCATATGCATTGTCAGGATCGTTAGAAAGATCAGCAAAAGCTGTATCAAGTTGTTTTCGGTAATTCTTCCACAACGGCAAGCGCCAGAGCGGATCGTTCTCGCTTTCGCTTACGGCCATCAGCTCGTCGGCCAGCTTATTATCAGCGGTGAAAAAAACGGGAATTTCCGTGCCTAGTGCAATGCGCGCGGCTCCAGTGAGGGTGGCGCAATCGATCAGCAGGTCGGGTTTTTCGCTGTCGGCTTCAAAGAGCGCATCGCATAAAATCAGCCGGCCTTCGGCGTCGGTGTTGCCGATTTCGACGTTGATGCCTTTGCGCGTGGGCACGATATCGAGCGGGCGCATGGCGTTGCCGGAAATGGCGTTTTCAACGATGGGTAGCAGTACGCGCAGTTGCACCGGGAGTTTCATCTCGACAATGACGCGCGTCAAGGCCAGCACATTAGCCGCGCCGCCCATATCTTTTTTCATCAGCTTCATGTTGCTGGTGGATTTGATATCCAGCCCGCCGGAATCGAAACAGACGCCTTTGCCGACCAGCGTAATTTTCGGCATGCCTTTTTTGGGGAACGTTATATCAACAAGGTGCGGCGGGATATCACAGGCTTTGCCGACGGCGTAAATCATCGGGTAATTGGCTTTGAGGAGCGCTTCGCCCTTGATGACATTGACTTGCGCTTTATGTTTTTTTGCCCATGTTACGGCCTCATTGGCGAGGGCTGCGGGATGCATATCATTGGCTGGCGTATTAATCAGGTCGCGGGCCCAGAAAATGGCCTGAGTCATAGAGCTGACATAGGCGGTATCGCAGCCTTTGGGGGCTACCAACGTGGCAACGGGCTTATCGTTTTTTTTGTAGCGCGTGAATTTGTAGGCGGCGAGTGCCCAGCCTAACGCCAGTTGTGTGGCATCGGCGGGGGAGAATTTTCCTTCGAGGTGATAGGTTTTAGCGGGAAGGGATGTGGTGAGATGTGCGATGCCCCAGAGATCAATTTTTTCCTCCACGCCGCACGCCACGCCTGCTACTGCCCCGTTTTTATCCGGCAGTAAACAAAAACTTCCCGCTTTCGCTTTGAACTCATTGGTGTCCAGCCATTGTGAGGTAACCGTCGGTTGCGCTTTCAGCCATGCAGCATAATTTTTGGCGTTCAGCACATAAATCGGGATGCTTGAGGCTTTGCTTTTTTCAACAATGGGTACGTTATTTTTCATCCACAAAATATAATTCCTATTTCGGAATGATTCAAGCGGAAGCTTGCGTAGATATAGAGATGAGGTTTTTCTTGAATATTCTGGCAAAGGGAATAATTTTAGTCTCGAAACTTCATTGAACACGCTCACTTAATCAGGCATGGCACACACACATCATTACAATATTACGGTGCGCTGGACTGGTAATCAGGGTACGGGAACCTCAGGTTACCGGACCTATGGAAGGCAGCATGAAATTACCGCTGGTCCTGATAAACCGTCGATAGCCGGTTCTTCCGATCCCGCTTTTCTAGGCGATCCTACACGGTGGAATCCAGAAGAGTTGCTGGTAGCGTCGGTAGCGGCGTGCCATAAGCTCTGGTATCTGCATCTTTGTTCCGATGCTGGCATCATTGTGACTGATTACGTAGACCATGCCGAAGGCACTATGGAAGAAACTGCCGGTGGTGTCGGACGCTTTACGAGCGTTATTCTGCGTCCTGAAGTAAAGATTGCCCCGGGATGTGATGTTGCCAAAGCACGCGAATTGCATGATATCGCACATGAAAAATGCTTTATTGCCAACTCGGTCAATTTTCCGGTGACTCTTGAACCGCGAATTTATCACGCTAAAGCATCGGTTGTGCAAAGATAGTTACATCAAGCTGTTTTGCAATATCGGAAAGCTTTGCGCGTAATGGCTGAGGCGCACTGGTTCGTATATGCGTATGGCCTATCTGCATGGCGGAAATGGTTTCAGCGCCCGCATCACCGCAATCAAGAATGAAAATGGCACCAACATCAGGAAATTCCGCTTTGGCCTGCTGGAACATGGTGAGTAAATAGAGGCTCCCGGCGTAAAAAATCGCATCGGGGGCAGATTGCAAGGTGATGGGGCCTTGGGCGGAGCGAAGGGCTGCGCGTACATCATCAATCGTGTGGACAATGACAATTTTTTGCGTATCAGGCATGCGCCTTGGTTTTGTGGTTGTCGTTACGGGCGTCGATCAGCGTGGTGATGCCCGGCAGGGTTTTGCCTTCGAGCCATTCGAGGAATGCGCCACCTGCTGTCGATAAATAGCTGAATGATTCACCTAAACCTGCGATGGCGAGGGCGGCTACCGTATCCCCACCGCCAGCGATGCTTTTAAGTTTACCGCTTGTGGTGAGGCGGGCGATTTCGCGTGCGATCATGATGGTGGAAACGTCGAAGGGACGGGTTTCGAATAAGCCCATCGGACCGTTCCAGATAACGGTTTTGGATTTGCCCAGCGCGTCACAGATTTCCCGCAACGTTTCGTTGCCGATATCAAGCGCCATCTGCGTGGCGGGAATATGTGCGATACCGATGCAGGCATTGACCTTGCCATCCAGCTCGCCGACAACGACATCGACCGGCAGGATAACGTGGCATTTCTTTTTCTTTGCCGTCTCTAAAATACGTTTGGCGGTGGTCTTGAGATTCGCTTCCACCAGTGATTTACCGACGCTGTGACCTTGCGCAAGCAGGAAGGTATTAGCCATTGCCCCGCCGATAATGAGGTAATCAACTTTGGTGACTAAGCTTTCGAGCAGTTCGAGCTTAGTCGACACTTTCGAGCCGCCGATGATGGCGGTAATGGGTTTTTTAGCATCGGTGAAAATGCTGTAGATAGACGCGAGTTCCTCTTCCATGAGGCGGCCTGCTGCTACGGGTAAAAACTCAGCGATGCCGGTAATGGAGGCGTGGGCGCGGTGCGAGGCGGAAAAAGCATCATTGATGAAGACATCGCCCAAACTTGCCAGTTCGCGGGCGAAATTGGCGTCACCGGATTCTTCTTCGGGATGGAAGCGCAGGTTTTCAAGCAGGATAATCTCGCCGGGTTTTAATTTGGTGACAGCGTCGCGCGCGGCCGGGCCGATGCAGTCGACGCCGAACTGTATTTGTTTGCCGTCCATCGCTTCCGATACGGCATCGACCAGCGGGGCAAGCGACATGGAAGGTACGAATTTGCCTTTGGGGCGGTCGAAATGCGACAGCAGGACAATGCGGCATTTCTTTTTGATGAGGTAATTTAACGTTGGCAGCAGGCGGACGATGCGGCTGTTATTGGTCACTTTGCCGCCTTGCATGGGGACGTTCAGGTCGGTGCGCACCAGTACCGTTTTCCCGGCGACATCGACATCTTCGAGGCGGGGAAATTTCATGACGTTTCCTTGTCATCCCTGCGAAAGCAGGGATCTAAATCCGGGGCAGTAGAGGGATTCCTGCTTTCGCAGGAATGACAAAAGCAAAGGATTTCCATCATAAACTACTCCATAGCCGCGCTACATCGAGCATGCGGTTAGAAAACGCCCATTCGTTGTCGTACCAGCTGGCGACGCGTGCTAAGCGTTTGCCGGTGACAAACGTGCCAGTAAGATCGGCGATGCTGCTTTCCATGGTGTGAGTGTAATCAATGGAAACCAAGGGTTCCGTAGACACGCCAAGTACGCCTTCCAGCGTGCCTTGTGCGGCTTTGGTCAGGGCGCTGTTGATTTCTTCCTTGGTGGTGTCGCGGCTGGTGGTAAAACTTAAGTCGACCAAGGAGACGTTTGATGTGGGTACGCGGATCGAGATGCCGTCGAGCTTGCCTTTGAGTTCGGGAAGGATAAGGCCGATGGTTTTGGCGGCTCCGGTGGTGGTAGGGATCATGGAAAGATTGGCGGCGCGGGCGCGGCGCAAATCCTTGTGGCTGTTATCAACCAAGTTCTGGTCGCCGGTGAAGGAATGGATGGTGGTCATGAAACCGGCTTCGATGCCAACGGATTCGTATAATACTTTAGCTAATGGCGCTAAAGCATTGGTGGTGCAGGAGCCAACGGAGACGATCTGGTGCTCTTTTTTCAGCACGGCATTATTGACGCCGTAGACGATGGTGGCATCGACTTCTTCCGCCGGGGCGGAGATGAGGACTTTTTTGGCACCCGATGTCAGGTGCTGTGTTGCCTCGGCTCTTTTGTTGAATTTGCCGGTGCATTCCAGCACGATATCGACACCCATTTCACCCCACGGTATTTGCTTGGGGTCTTTGTAATGGAAGGTGCGGACGGTTTTTCCGTCGATCAATAAATTGCCATCTTCGGAAGTGACGTCATGGGCAAAACGGCCATGCACCGAGTCGTATTTCAGAAGATGGATGTGGGTTTCGATGGCTGCAGGGCCGTTGATGGCCACCAGCTCAATGTCCTTTGCGCCCGATTCGTAAATGGCGCGGGCCACGCAACGTCCGATGCGCCCTAATCCATTGATACCTACTTTTATTGGCATAACTTTTTTTATTCCTTAATTTTATCCTCTACCGCTTTGACGACATGCTCTGCCGTTATCCCGAAATGCTTATATAAATCCGGGGCAGGGGCTGAGCTACCGAAACCACACATGCCGATAAAAAGTCCATTCGGACCTGTATAACGTTCCCAGCCGAAGGATAGGGCGGCTTCGATGGCGACTTTCAGCGTATCCTTGCCTGATACCTGCTCGCGGTAGCTTTGCGGTTGCGCGTCGAACAGTTCCCAGCATGGCATGGAGACGACCTGCGCCGAAATATTTTTTGCCGCCAGCAGTTTTTGCGCTTCCATGGCGATCATCACTTCCGAGCCGGTGGCCATCAGTGTTACCTGCGCATTGCCTTGGGAGGGGGAAAGGATATAGCCGCCGCGGGCGCATAAATTTTCCGGTGTGTACTCGGTGCGTAGCGCTGGGAGGTTCTGGCGGGTCAGCGACAGGATGGACGGGGTATGCTGGTTGGCGAGCGCCAGTGCCCAGCATTCGTCGGTTTCTGTGGCATCGGCCGGGCGGAAGACGTTGAGGTTGGGGATGGCGCGTAAGCTTGCGAGATGCTCAACCGGCTGGTGTGTCGGGCCGTCTTCGCCGAGGCCGATGGAGTCGTGCGTCATGACGTAGATCACGCGTTGCTGCATGAGGGCGGAGAGGCGGATGGCCGGGCGGCAATAGTCGGTGAAGACAAGGAAGGTGCCTCCGTAGGGGATAAACCCGCCGTGCAGCGCGATGCCGTTCATAATCGCGCCCATGGCATGTTCGCGCACACCGTAATAAATATAGCTACCGCTGTAATCGCTGGCGGTGATGGGCTTCATTGCTTTGGTTTTGGTGTTGTTCGAGCCGGTTAAGTCTGCGGAACCGCCAATCAGTTCGGGAATGACCGGCACGATGGCTTCTAAAAAATTCTCAGACTGGGCAAAGTATTACCACGAAGCCGGCGCACATATTGACAGCTTTTTTTTATGAGCCTGCAGGGCTTCGACCCAGCCATCGGGCAAGTCGCGGCGCATCAGGCGTTCAAATTCGTTGTCAATATGTGCGCCGGCTTCGTGGTAATACTTTGCCCAGTCTGAGTAGGTTTTGGTGCCGCGGTTGCCGACAGCGCGCCATGCGTCAAGGATGGGCACGGGCACGTCGAATGCCTCATGCGGCCATGCCAGTTTTTCGCGTGTGCCTTCGATTTCAGTTTTGCCGAGCGGTGAGCCATGGCTTCCGGCGGTTCCGGCTTTGGTGGGAGCGCCGTAGCCGATAGTGGTGCGGCAGGCGATCAGGGTTGGGCGTACGCTTTGTTGCGCTGCTTTCAGGGCTTTGCTGATGTCGTCATGTTTATGGCCATCGACGGAATGAACGCTCCAGCCGCTGGCTTCGAAGCGTTTCAACGTGTCTTCCGAGGTGGTAAGGCTGGTTGGGCCGTCGATACTGATTTTGTTGTCGTCCCACAGGACGACG
>Ga0207049_1148_pt1 | contig 11965 bp, 5 predicted proteins | sample Alteio_BWMinCont_63_FD_153305 | JGI IMG/M metagenome (GOLD analysis project Ga0207049, IMG submission 153305) | Enriched cells from forest soil in Barre Woods Harvard Forest LTER site, Petersham, Massachusetts, United States -... | ecosystem: Environmental > Terrestrial > Soil > Temperate forest >... | reverse complement strand
CACGGTGGTGGTGACCGCCGCGCTCAGGTTGTTGCTGGCCGAACCGTCATTGGTCTGCCAGGTGACGGTGCGTGCGGTGTCGGTGCCGAAGTCGCTCGGGTTGTGGCTGGAGGAGGAGAAGGTGACCGACTCCAGCGCGGTCTGGTAATTGGCTACGCTCGAGCTGCCGGTGAGCGTGAGCACGCCGGCATTGTAGCTGCCGGTGATGCCGTTCTGGTTGACGAAGTTCAGCGTGTCGCCGGCGAAGAAGCCGGTGCTGATGGTCACCGTCGCCCCCGCCTGCGTGGTGTTGTCCACATCGGTAACCGTCAGCGCGCCATCGATGACGGTGCCCGCGGCAAGCTCGGTGTAGCCCACGGTGTTGCCGGCGTTGGCCACCACCGGCGCATCGTTGACCGCGGTAACATTGATGGTGCTGGTGACCACTGTGCTCAGGTGGTTGCTGGCCGAGCCGTCATCGACCTGCCAGGTGACGGTGCGTGCGGTATCCGCGCCGTAGTTGGTCGGGTTGTGGCTGGAGGAGGAGAAGGTGATCGACTCCAGCGCGGTCTGGTAATTGGCTACGCTCGAGCTGCCGGTGAGCGTGAGCACGCCGGTGCCGGCGTTGTAGCTGCCGGTGATGCCGTTCTGGTTGACGAAGTTCAGCGTGTCGCCGGCGAAGAACCCGGCGCTGATGGCCACCGTCGCCCCCGCCTGGGTGGTGTTGTCCACATCGGTAACCGTCAGCGCGCCGTCAATCACGGCGGCGGCGGCCTGCTCGGTGTAGCCCACGGTGTTGCCGGCGTTGGCCACCACCGGCGCATCGTTCGCCCCGGCAATCATCACATTGACCGTTGCGGTCGACGTGAGCGTGCCAAGGTCAATCAGGGTATAGGAGAAACTATCGGTGGCCGTTTGCCCGATATTGAGTGCGATTTGTGAGGGTGCATTGGCGCTATACGTAATAGTCTGGCTTGCAGGATCAAAGCTGACCGTTCCAAGGGTTCCGGTGGTATTGACGGAGGCTATATGAATACTGTCGCCCGTTCCCAGATTGGGATCGGTATCGTTAAGAAGCAAGGTCGGTGCGAGGTTGCCGGTTGTCGTTCCCTTGGTAATTGGACCGATCGCATCGGGGTTTGCCTGGGGCGGCTGATTATCGATGATGGTACCGGTTGCCGACGGGATCAAAATCTTTCCGCTAGTGCTCGCATTGCTGAGGGCGACAGAGAATGTTTGATTGCTGTTAACGAGAGGATCGTAAATGGTCTGAACCTGTACGACCTCACTGGTTTGCCCGGCGGAGAAACTGACCGTGCCGTGAATCTGAATGAAATCCCCCGCGTGAGCGGTATCGGTCGGACCGATCAAAGTGGAGAAGTCCACCGTGCCTGTGCCCAACCCGCCGGTGCGGGTGATTGTGAACGCTATCGACGCTCCCTCGCGCGCCATCGAACCGGAAATTGAATATTGCGACGAACCTATAGTCGAGTTTGCGAAATCCTGCAGCAGGCTGGATTGCGGGAACTCCTGTTCAACGGGCGCCACGGGAGTGCTTAGAAACTGAGGGGGTAATCCCGCACCTGCAATCGGCGTCAACGACATCGCGCCGGATAGATCTTCGGGAAGCGGTGGCGAATCGGGCAGCGCGAGGCCCACGAGTTTGTCGTCCTGCAGTGCGCTCGACAACGGTGGCAACGCCGAGTTGATGTTGTCCAGATTGGTTTGCTGAACGATGCTGATGGACTGGGCGGGTGTGCCAAAATCGATCTGTGGCGGGTTGTCGCTGGGCTGGTAAAAATTGGCAAGCTCGATGTCGCCCCCGGCGAACGTTACGATCAAGCTGCCGCCTACGTGTGCCAGATGAACGCCGGGGAATTGATCCGCATCTATGAATATGCGGTCGCCAGGGTGTATGGGAACCGGTACGCCCGGAACGGCCTGAACCGTCCTTTCGACACCTTTGGCGTCGATGATCTTAATGATTATGGCCATTGCGCTCTCCGTGCTCACCCACCGTACCCATTACCCAGCGACTATACATTTTCTTGTATTGCTATGCAGCGATACAAGGTAATTACGCACAATAATCCCAGTGCTCGACTTTCATTCCGCGTTTGTCAGTCTTGCGGTCGCCTGCCGCTTGACGCGATGACGATTTCTCGTCTCCTTCCCAGCCGCCATTTCGTGGGGGTTGCTCAACGTTCGCGCAGCGCGCTCTCCTTCGCCTTCAGGAGCGGCTTGAGCAGATAGTCGAGTACCGTCTTGTGACCAGTTAGTATCTCGACCGTCGCGGTCATGCCCGGAATAATCGGCAGCGGTTTGCCGTCCTTGTCCTGCAAATGCGATTCCTTGGTCCGGACCTGAATCTTGTAGTAACTCTCGTCCGGCTTCTTTTCGTCACTTATCGTGTCCGCGCTGATCTCTTCGAGCGTGGCCTTTAGCCCGCCATAGATGGAGAAATCGTACGCGGTAATTTTAACCATCGCGTCGAGGCCCGGGTGCAGAAACGCGACGTCGGACGGCTTGATGCGCGCCTCGATCAAGAGCTGGTCTTCCATGGGCACAATTTCCATGATGTCCTGCCCTGGCTGTATGATGCCGCCGACCGTCGTGACGCGAATGTTCTTGACGGTGCCGCGCACGGGCGAGCGCACAATAGTGCGCCGCACTTGATCGGCGCGCGCGGTGTTGCCTTCCGTAATGGCGGTGAGCTCAGCTTCATTTTTTGCCATTTCCGTCCGTGCGTCGGCGCGGAACTTGTTTTGCCGCTCCTGCAGGTTGGCACGCAGCTCGTTGACCTGCCGCTCCAGGCGCAGCAGGTCAACTTCGGAAACGACGCCTTTCTCTACCAGTGGCGCCGTCAATTGTAGTTCCGAGTTGGCGAGGTCGTAGCTACGTTTTAGGGCGGCGACGCTTTCGTCGAGCTGCTGGCGACGAGAGTTGTACAGGTCGGTTTCGAGCTTCACTGCGTCGGCCCCCGAGTTGGGAGGAAATGCCAGCGCCGTACCGGTTGCCTCAGCACGCAGGCGCGCGTTGGCAGCCTGCAGCGAGCTGATGCGCGAATTGGTTTCACGATAAGAAGCATCGAAACGGGTGTCATCGATGTGCAGCAGCACCTGGTCCTTGTCCACGACTTCGCCCTCTTTGACGAGCATCTCCGCCAGGATGCCGCCCTCCAGACTCTGGATGATCTGTTCGCGAGTCGACGGGATGACGCGGCCGCTGCCTACGGTGACCACGTCGAGCACCGCGTTACTGGCCCAGTAATAGCCGGCCGCCATCAGTAATATTAGCAGCAGCAGGGTTGCGCCTGCCCAGGGCTTGGCGTCGAGCATCGTCGCGGCGTGGACGTCCGACATGAATTCTGAATAGCCACGTGCCCGGGCAAGATCGGGGCGCATGATTTTGCCGATTTCGTTGTTAGCCATAGTGTCTACGCGCCTTTGCTGAGCGCCTGTAATACGAGGTCGCGTGGACCGTCGGCGACGACCTTGCCGCTGTCGAGCACGATCAGCCGGTCGACTAGATCGAGTATCGCCGGCTTATGCGTCGCGAGCAGCACCGTGCGGCCCCGAATGAAGGTCTTGAAGTGCGCAATGAATGCCTGCTCAGTGTTATGATCCATCGAACTGGTTGGCTCGTCGAGTAGGAGTGCCGGAGGTGCGGCCAGTAGCGCGCGCGCCAGCGCTACCGATTGCTTTTGGCCCCCCGATAACCCCTCACCTCGCTCGCCTATTCTAAGATCGAAGCCCAGTGGGTGACTCGTCACAAGCCGGTCGAGCCCAGCAATTCGGGTCGCGGCGAGAATCGCCTCGTCGTCGGCCAACGGAGCGCCCAAAATGACGTTTTCGCGCAGCGTCCCATAAAACAGTTTCACATCCTGCGACACGTAGCCGATATTGCGCCGCACATCGGCCGGGTCGATCTGCTGCACATCGATGCCGTCGATGAGCACCGAGCCGGAGTCGCTCTGGTATAACCCTACCACGAGCCTAAGCATGGTGCTTTTGCCCGAGCCCACGCGACCCAGGATGGCGACGTGTTCTCCGGGGTGAACGCGAAACGATACCTCGTGCAGCACCCCGATCTTGGTCTGCGGATAGCTGAAGTTGACATTGGTAAACTCGATCTGTCCGCTTAGGACGGGACGGTGCAGGAATGAGCGCCCCGCCGGCCGATCGGTTGGCAGTTCCATGATATGGTTCAGCGCCTTTAGCGCGGCCCATGAATGCTGGTAACGGGTGAGCAGACCTGCAAGCTGTCCAAGCGGAGCCAGCGCGCGGCCGCCGAGTATGGTGCAGGCGACCACGCCACCCACGGTCAGCACGCCATCGCCGATCCGATATACGCCCCAGATCACCATCAGGACGGTCACCGCCTGCTGGATCAGCACCGAAAGATTGACGACGAGCGATGAGATCAGGCGCGAGTGCGTGGCATTCTCGGCCGTGAGCGCCGTGTAATTTTCCCAACGCCGCTGCATCACACCTTCTGCCGACAGCGTTTTCAGGGTTTCCACGCCTTCCACCGCTTCCACCAGGAGCCCGTGCTTGGCTGCCGATTCAGCAAGGTGGCGCCGCATCAGCGTTGTTAGCGGAATCTGCGCAAACAGTCCGGCCAGGAGCATGAGCGGAATCGAGACCAGCGGCACGAGCGCTATCGGCCCGCCGATCAGACTGATGATCCATATGAAAAAGAAGACAAACGGCAGATCCGTGAGCGTGGTCAGCGTCGCAGACGTAAAAAAATCGCGTAACGCTTCGAGTTCGCGCAAATTGCTGGCGAACGCCCCTGCCGACGCCGGGCGCGCCGCCATGCGCATGCCGAGCGCTTGCCGAAACAGCGCGCTGGCCAGCAGTAGATCCACTTTCTTGCCGACGAAATCGAGCAGGTAGCCGCGCAACGTGCGCGCGGCGAATTCAAAGCCCATGGCAATGGCCACCCCACCGGCGAGCACCCATAAAGTCGCCTCAGCGTTGTTCGGCACTACGCGGTCGTAGACGTTCATCACGAACAAGGAAGTGGCGATGGTCAGCAGATTGATCATAAACGCGCCGGCCATCGTCTGCAGGTAGTAGCGTTTGAAGCGCCACAACGTGCCCCAAAACCACCACCGCGTCGGGACCTGAGTTTCTTCGCCAGCGCGCGGGTCGGTGCGCGGCTTAGGCTGCACGAATATGCAGTAGCCGCTGTATTGGGCGGCGATTTCCGCCACCGGAACCAACTTCGCGCCGAAGCCGCTCTCGGGGAAAATGATTTCCGCTGACTCGACGCCATCGAAGCGCGTCAGCACGCAGCCCCTGCCGTCCTTAAGCAGCAGCACGGCCGGCAACACCAGGCTGGAGATACGCTGGAGGGCGCGTTTTAAGACCCGCGCCGAGTAGCCTTGCAACTCGGCGGCGCGCACGAACAAAGCCGGCGTGAGACGGTGGTTTTCCAGCGGCAGACCGGCCGCTAGTGCGTCCGCGGACATCGGACGGGCGTGCAGACGGGTCAGAATCGCCAGACACTCAAGAAGCGAGTCATCAGGCTCGTCGCCCGAATGTAGGGGGGTATTCGCGGTCAGTGCGGATTTCAATGCGTTGGATAAGCTCAAGCGTTGGTGTGCATTGGCGCTTCACCATCCGGCCGGAACCGTCCGGTAAGTTGCACGACTGGCTCAGTTGGCTGACGTAATTCCGAGGCTTTGTACCAGCAGGCCCTGGGCCGCCTCGACGGCGTACTGGTTTAACATATCATCGTAGCGTCCCTCGGCCAGGTCGGAACGCGCGCTGAACAGTTCGTTTTCAGCGTTGAGTACATCGAGCAGCGTGCGCCGCCCAAGATCAAGCTGCTCTTGGTAAGATTCTAGCACGTCCGCGCTCAGAGTGGCGTGCTCTTGAAGATAACCAAGACGCTCCTCGCTGGTTGCTTTCGCGTGTAACGCCACTGCGACTCTTCCCTCGATGTCACGGCGGGTGCTCGCCGCCGTGTCCATCGCCGCGAATTTCCGTTGGACGTACGCCCGCTCCTGCGCCTGATCGGCGCCGCCGCGGAACAGATTCCAGTGCATCACCAGCATCAGTGAATCGGTGTTGAAATCGCCGGGTATGCCAGCGATATTCTGGTCGCGGCTCACGTTGGCCTCAAGATTCAGGCGCGGGAGGTAGGGGGCCTTCGCCCCGCGCACGGCCGCTTCTGCTGCCGACACGTCGGCATTGGCGGCATTCAGTGTGGGATTGGACTTCAGGGCCGTCGCGGAATCCTGCTGGATCGCACGTGTCAGTAGATCCGTATCGACCGCTCCTGATGTCGCCAAAGGTGTGGCTTTGACCACGGGATCCGCAAGGGTCCCAGGCAGGTTGCCTACCACGGTTTGATAGTCGGCTTCCGATTCGCGCAGTTTGCCGGCGCGCGCGGAGGCGACGCTCTTCGCCAGTGCCATGCGTCCCAACGCCTGCTGCAGATCGGCCTTCTGGCTCACCCCGCCTTCGACGCGCAAGCGGACTTTTGCCAGTATATCCAGGTGTGCCCGTATGTCATCGTTGGCGAGTTTTACCAGATTCCGGTTCTTCAGAACATCAAGATAAGCTCCCGCGGCCTGTAGCGCAATCTGCTCGCGTGCCTCGGTGAGCCGGTGCGTCGCCGCCTCAAGAAGCGCGCGCTGGCGGTCGATTTCGCTCGACGTGGCTTTGCCGTCGTACAGTTTCTGGGTCAAAGTCGCGCCGGCTTCGCGCCGGATCAGGTACGACTCTGTGCCGCCTAGCGCGATCACCTGCGGAGAAACGGTGTCTTCTTTGCCGTCGGCCAGATTGACGTCCAGAGTCGGAAAATAGCCGGCCTGGGCTTGTGCGAGATCGTGGACTACGGCTTGCCGCTGGGCTGCGGCTGCGAGTACTTTGGGGTTCGTTTTCAGCGCCGTTTCAACGACTTGCCCGAGCGACTGCCCATACGCATTACCCAAAGCCATGGTAACCGGCACCAGCGCGCAGGCGACGAGTACCCCGCGGCAGATACACCGCCAGCGCGTTGCGTGGTCTCGCCAGGCTTTCTTTTGTCCAGCTCTCATGCAAACTCCTTGCGAGAAGGATCCCTGAAACTCAAATCCCAGCCAGACGATTGGCATGTCGACATCTCACCACCTTGCGCCGCTGCTACTTTCTGACACCCCATGCCGGCGACAGTCTTACCGCCTTCTGGCTCGCACCAACCCCGTTACTGGCATAACACTCCCCAGCGTTGATACATCAAAGGTCATCCAAACAGGCCGACCCATGTCCTGACCATCCTAAAGTTATATATTAGCGAACACATATAGTATTATGTTTTTATGCAAATTGCCACAGGATCACAACTTTTCTCCGATTGCCATGCTCTCGCGAAACGACGTTGTATTTTTGCAATAATTATGCGGCCAAAGCAATGGACCCCGCCACCGCGGTGTCGAAAGGCCGTTGATTAGACACCGTTTTCAAGATGTAGGGTTACGGTCGTCGTCGTGCCGAAGCGGATCGTCGCGGTATCGCTGACGAACGTACGCTCGTGTGGCGGAATTCGCCTGTCGTTGACGTAGGTTCCGCATTTCGAGCCCAGGTCGCGCACGTACAAATGCCCGTCCGCCAAACCTAACTCCGCATGACGCCGGGACATGTGCAAGTCCTCGGCGAAAAGGGCCGCCAACGGGGAAAAATCGGGGTTGCGGCCCACGCACAGCGTGTGCAGTAGCGACATTGTTCCCCACGGCCACGTCAAATTGGCGCGCGCGCGCGGCGCGCAGTTGCCTGCGCGCGCGGCGTTTCCACGCGTGGCCTGAATTGTGCGCTCGGCGTGGCTGCCGCAATCCTTGGGGCGATGGCGAACGAGGTCGCCGGACTCTGCTCCCGATAGGGAGAAATCTGAAATGGGCACCGGACCGTCGATGCGTTCTTCAGCGGTCACGTCGATACGCCCCGCGCGATGCGAGGTGCCAGAGCCGTCAATCACACTTACCTGATAGCATCGAACCGCCTCGGATATGCTAGCGAATGGCATCTCCTGGTCTGTTGCGATCCGGGAGATGTCATGCAGAGCCTGAAGCGAAAACCCATTGGTTTGGGCGGCAAAACTTGTGATAAGTTCGTCGTGCTCGGGTGCCGTTTCGCTGTAATCTGGAAATGTGTTGGCAAGGAGTTGCACTGCCGCAATTCGATCCTCGAAATCGGGCTTCGGAACGTCCTGCGAATAGATTCTTTCGCTTGCCGCCATGAAGCAGCTGGGTACGTCGTGTTCTTGATCGAACAACCAAAATACAGGATTAAATAATGAACGTCCCGACGGCGAGTCTAGTGGGGTGACAATCTCAGCGAGCTTGGCGCAGCCGCCGAAGAATTCGAGTTCTTCCTGCGACATATCCGGGGGCCGGACTACCAAGCGGGATGCGTGGTTAATTACGAAGGCGCCGTGAATTTCCCTTGAATTAACAATTGTCTGAATCTGCAACCGCAGCTGGTCGAACTCGAGCGGCAGGTGGCTCGCGTTCCAGCCATCGCCCAGCAGATGGGCAACGCGCTCGGCCGCCCGCACACTGCCCGGATACACGCGCAGACCATCCATCTTGTCGTACACAGCGGCAAGCTCGATTCCGCGCGTGGCGAGCGCGCTCTGCAGGCAATCCAGCATATTCATCAGCACATATCGTCCCCCGACCGGCACCAGAAATACGTCGCGAATATTTCCTGACAACACGAACTGCGAACGTATTGGTAAGAGCCGCAGAATCTGCCGCACCCAGTGCGGCCAATGCAGCCGTTCGCTTGCTTCAAGCATAGTGCTCTCTTTGCTTCATGAATCGAAGGTCTCGTCCATAGATGGATCTTGTCGCGGTTTCCTACTAGTTTTACTTGAAATGCTTTCAGACTGGTAATTATGTCTGCTTAGCAATCTGCGCCGCATGGACTCCTCCAAATGCACGTGTAGGTGTCTACCGGACGTTGTTTAATTAAGCATACAGGTTGCCAGTCCACAGTGCGTCGCATGGTCCCAGATGTAGTCCAATGGACAGGATTCATGCGTGCAGGCCCGACGACCGCCGAGCGCTAGGAGAGTCTCCGGCTGAAAGCGGAAGTAGAAGGCTCAGAAACTGAAACTGGCAATTGACGATAGCTACTACTAGTAGAACCTGTATTGAATCACCGTTCCACGTCTTCGCGGCGCAGGGCCCGACGCGCGTCGGGCGCTCGTTCCGCCGGGACCTGTCGATGAAACCGATGCTTCGGCCATCCCGACTGAACTTTTTTTTAATGGCGGCCAGGGCTAGGCACACCATTGCTTGGTTAGCTTTTGGTCGCGTTGCGGCAGTAGAACCGCCGGAGGTCGGCGGGAATTGCACATTGCGCGCAGGATGCGCAAGACGTTGACCGTGCAGTAGGACAGTCGAAATTCCCAATCGCACTCCTTGGCGATACGCGCCAACGTTCATCGCTCGTCCGGAATCCCGTTTGCCACCGTCCATGCTTGTCGCGCTTTGCGCACCTCATTCTACTATGTGTCGTTCAACCCATTGAGCATCCCAATAGCTCGTGGTGTCACGACCGCGTATCTTCGGCAATCTTCTTGCCCGACGTCGTGTTTGTCTGCGGCCTAGCGCTCAGCTCTCCGGCAGTCTTCGCTTGGGAAACCCGCGTGCCAGTATGTGCAATCGTTTGCGCCTGCTCAGCTCCATCTACCTGTGGTTCAATTAGTAGCGCACGTCTGCAAGGTACGCGTATCAAAATTTTTTCTCTTCGATTAATGCTCATCGTCATGACCATGTGGTTGGTACTCATTTAGGCAATATTTGGTAGGCTAAGTTTTTGTGGTAGATGGGCCAAGAGCCGGGCATTATGAAGAAGAATGCCCGCACCCGCCGGCAAATGTTCCCCTTACTGGGCGGCGACCGCGATGGCCCACTAAACGTGGCATCGAAAGTAGTTTAGTAAGTGATTTAGCATGTAACTAATGCTATCTAGCAGAACCAGTAAAGATATTGCATTATCTACGGCGCCATGTTTAGTACGAATGACGGGACGCCGAACTGAAAAAACGTCGGTCGTTGACGGGCCGGAATCTATTCCACAGTCACGGACTTGGCGAGGTTGCGCGGCTTGTCAACGTCGTTACCGAGCTCAAGCGCAGCGTGGTACGCGAGCAGCTGCAGAGGGATGGTATGCAGAATCGGGCTCAGCAGCTCCGCGTGATCAGTGAGCGTGATCACGTTCACCCCATCGCTTGCCTGAATGTGCGCGTCCTGGTCGGCAAGCACATAGAGCTCTCCGCCGCGCGCGCGCACCTCCTGCATGTTCGACTTCAGCTTTTCCAGCAGTCCGTCGCCCGGCGCAATCACCACCACAGGCATATTGTTGTCGACTAGCGCAAGAGGGCCGTGCTTGAGTTCGCCCGCGGGGTAGGCTTCGGCGTGGATGTATGAAATCTCTTTTAGTTTGAGAGCGCCCTCCATCGCGATAGGGTAGTGGATTCCGCGCCCCAGAAAGAGCGCGTGCTGGCGGCTGGCGAATTTGCGTGCCCAGGCCTTGATTTGCGGCTCGACCTGCAGCACGTGCGTGAGCGCCGCCGGCAGATGGCGCAAAGCCGCTATCAACGCGCGCTCGCGTTCGATGGTAATCCGGCCACGCAGCTTGGCGATCACCAACGTGAGCAGCACCAGCGCCGACAGCTGCGTGGTAAACGCTTTTGTGGAAGCAACGCCGATTTCTGGGCCGGCGCGAGTGAGGAAGCGCAGATCGCACAGTCGTACCAGCGCGCTCTCCGCGACGTTGCACACAGCAAGGCACAGATCCTGTCCGAGAGTCTTGGCGTGGCTTAGCGCCGCCAACGTGTCTGCGGTTTCTCCTGATTGTGAAATTGTGACCACCAACGCGGCCGGATTGGAAACCGATACGCGGTATCGATACTCGCTTGCGAATTCGACGCTGCAGGGGATACCCGCAATCGATTCAATCCAATAGCGCGCGACCATGCCGGCGTGGTAACTTGTGCCACATGCAAGAATCAGTACACTGTCGGCGCAGCGCAGCTTGGCTTCCGCGTCGACGCCGAATAGCTCTGGCGATATTGAATGTGCATTGGTCACGATTTCCAGCGTGTTCGCGACTACCCCGGGTTGTTCGAAGATTTCTTTCTGCATGAAATGCTGGTATGGCCCCAGCGCGACTGCTTCCGAAGACAGCTCGCTGACGTGCACTTTGCGTTCGACCTGCTGTCCTTTCGCATCGCGGATCCTGTACGCGGCAAGTCCGATGTCCGCGATGTCGCCCTCTTCCAGATAAATCATGCGGCGCGTGACCTGGAGTAATGCCGAGGCATCGGATGCGGCAAAGTTCTCACCGTCGCCTAGCCCGAGCAACAATGGTGCTCCCATTCGTGCGACCACCAGCCGATGGGGGTCCTGCTCGTAAATGACCGCAATCGCGTACGCTCCTTGCAGCTCGGCCGCGGCGGCGCATGTCGCCGCAAACAGATCGGCGCCATGCGTAAGCCGGGCGTGAATCAGATGCGCGATGACTTCGGTGTCGGTGTCGGATTCAAACTGATAACCCTGCGTCCGCAGGCGGCTGCGAATCGCATCATGATTCTCGATGATGCCATTGTGGACTACCGCGATTCCACCGCTCGCGTGCGGATGAGCATTACGCTCCGATGGAACCCCGTGGGTCGCCCAACGCGTATGCGCGATCCCGATTACGCCCTCAAGTGCTTTCTGAGCGGCAAGTTTTTCGAGTTCGGCGACGCGGCCCGTGCTGCGCAGTCTCTTGAGACCGTCGTGCAATACCGCGATGCCGGCCGAATCGTAACCGCGGTACTCAAGGCGTCTCAAGCCCTCGAGCAAAATTGGCACGACGTCGCGTTGGGTGACCGCCCCGACTATTCCGCACATGGCTGGGCTCGTTTCTCAATCATTGCTGGTCGGCGATGCTCATTTGCATGGACGGGACAACATCAACGTACGACAACGCCATTCCAGTCTAAT
>Ga0207049_1131_pt2 | contig 12006 bp, 9 predicted proteins | sample Alteio_BWMinCont_63_FD_153305 | JGI IMG/M metagenome (GOLD analysis project Ga0207049, IMG submission 153305) | Enriched cells from forest soil in Barre Woods Harvard Forest LTER site, Petersham, Massachusetts, United States -... | ecosystem: Environmental > Terrestrial > Soil > Temperate forest >... | reverse complement strand
ATCGTAACGTGCCCGAGTTGATCGAGGCGGTGAAGCGTGGCGTCATGCTCAGCGGAGCACTACCGGTCGAATTTCCGACCATTACGCTGCATGAATCCTTCGTATATCCCACCAGCATGTTTTTGCGTAACCTGATGGCAATGGATGTTGAGGAGATGTTACGAGCCCAGCCGCTCGATGCGTGCGTCCTGATCGGCGGCTGCGACAAGACAGTGCCGGCTCTGTTGATGGGGGCAGCCAGCGCCAACGTGCCGTCTATCATGCTGGTGACGGGTCCGATGCTGACCGGTGACCACAAGGGAGAGAGGCTCGGTGCGTGCACCGATTGCCGCCGTTTCTGGGCGCGTTATCGCGCCAGCGAGATCGGTATGGACGAACTCAACGAAGTAAATTCGAAACTCGCGCCCACGGCTGGCACCTGTATGGTAATGGGGACCGCGAGCACCATGGCGCTGTGCACGGAGGCATTAGGTATGATGCTACCGGGCGGTGCTTGTATACCGGCGGTGATGTCGGAGCGCCTGCGAAATGCCGAGGCGACCGGTGCACGCGCCGTGGCGATTGCGCAGGAAGGACTCACGCCAGACAAAATCATGACGCCTGATGCGTTTGAAAATGCGATGCGCATGCTGCTTGCCATAGGCGGTTCAACCAATGCTATCGTGCATCTCGCAGCGATGGCGGGAAGGCTCGGAATCGAAATTGATCTCGATGCGTTCGACCGCATGGGCAGCGAGACGCCGGTGCTGGTCGACTTGAAACCGACTGGCCAGCACTATATGGAGGACCTCGACAAAGCGGGCGGGGCGGCGACAATTCTACGCGAACTGCGGCCATTGCTTAAGACTAAGGCGCGCACAATCACCGGCAAGACGCTGGGTCAGGACATCGACGGTGCGCCACCAGCCTGGAAACAAAATGTTGTGCGGTCGTTGAAGAATCCGATATTCAAGAGCGGTGGCATCGCGGTATTGCGTGGCAATCTCGCGCCCGGTGGCGCCATAGTCAAGCAATCGGCGGCGACCCCGAAACTGATGCAGCACGAGGGTCGCGCGGTGGTATTTGATACTCTCGAGGATCTGGCGGCGCGCATCGACACACCCGATTTGGACGTGACGCCCGACGACATTCTGGTATTGCGTAACGCGGGGCCTAAAGGCGCGCCGGGTATGCCAGAAGCGGGCTATATTCCAATCCCGAAGAAACTTGCGCAAAAAGGCGTCAAGGACATGGTGCGGATTTCGGATGCACGCATGAGTGGCACGGCATTCGGTTCCATTGTGCTGCATATCACGCCGGAGTCGGCTATCGGCGGGCCGCTCGCGCTGGTGAAAACCGGCGATCGCATTAAGCTTGACGTCGATCGGCGCAGATTGGAGCTGCTGGTGTCGGATGCCGAGCTTGCTAAGCGGCGCAGGAACTGGCGTGAGCCCGAGACCCGTACCGGAGACGAACGTGGCTACCGGAAGCTGTTCCTCGACACCGTGCAACAGGCCGATCGTGGCTGCGACTTCGAATTTCTGACCAAACCGGTTACGTCGCGGACCCCGAAAGCATGAGTGGTTGAGCAATAATTCCCTGGGTCACCGGCTCTGCCAATCACCCAATCATCGAAACAACTGGAGTTTTCCGTGAATGGTCAAACCGTAGCCATACTCGAAAGCCGCTTCGGGGAGCAGTTGGCGGAACTGATCGCCAAGCGCGGTGGCAAGGCCCTCTGGGCGCCGGCCCTGGCCGAGACACCGGACGTCGATCCACGTTATATTGCGGACCTGATACGTGAATGGCGGGTCAATCCTGTCAAGGCCGCAATATTCCAGACCGGTGTTGGCACGCACGCGCTGTTCAAGGCCACCGATGCGTTGGGCCTCACCGATACGCTGCTCTCGCTGTTATCATCTTCAACGATCGTTGTGCGCGGACCTAAACCCACCGGCGCGCTGCGCGCGCGCAATGTGCGTATAGATTTGAGTGCAAAAGATCCATTCACGACCACTGAAGTTTTGGCCGAACTGAATACGCTAAAACTCAGGGATTTACGCGTGGTTGTGCAGCGCTATGGGGCTAAAAATCCTGAATTGGAAAATGGTTTGAAGGCAATGGGTGCCACGGTGATTGAAATCCCGGTTTATCGCTGGTCGCTGCCGGCCGACACCCGGCCTATGGCTGAATTGATAGCTGCACTTGAGCGACGCGAGATCGACAGCGTGGTATTCACCAGCGCGTCGCAGATCAACAATCTTTTCGACGTAGCGCAATCGCTTAACAACGCCGGCACACTAGCCGCAAATCTGAATGCGACGCTGGTCGCTTCCATAGGGCCAGTATGCTCGGCCGCGCTCGCGCATGTCGGCGTAAAACCGGCCATCGAAGCAAGCCCGCCTAAGCTCGGACCCTTGGTGAACGCCCTCGACGCGGCGTTGTCGCGGAATTGATTACCGGGCTGAAGTAACTGCGGCCGGAATACTCTGGATAGCGCCTGTGGCGGCGCTGTTTGCCTTGCCCGGTTTGTGGATAACGATCGCTCATGTCGTTGGCCATCAAATCGGTTTGGTCGACCTGGCCACGCAATACCGATTGAGGGGAGCCTTCCAGGGTATTGGCGCGAACGTCACTTATGGTCAGTGCGGGCGACGTCTGCTCGAAGAAGCGTTAAATAATGCGCTCAAGGTGCGTGTCAACCAGCAGGGCATGCAGCTGCAAATGGATTTCGCCGAGGTCGAATTTGCCAAGACCAGTGGGCATTACCATCACGTGTGGATCCGGGTCGCTCGTCGAATTCAGGAGGCTGCGGAAAGCGTTTGGTCCGAGGAAGCGCCGCGCAACGTGATGCGGCGATCGGCATACTATGGATGCGTGGCGGGTTCGGTAATTTGGGTCAGACGGAAACGGAAATGGTATCGGTGCGCCCGTTGAGTGCGGCGGCGAGCGTTGCCCACGGGAGAGCTGCACAGGGCGTGCGCGCCGGCAGATCGCGCACAGTTTTCAACAGTGCATGCCCCAGCGGATCGGCGCTGGCTGCCGGAGGTTCCGCATGGGCGACGATCGCCGCAACGAAATCAATCAGCCACGAGACGGCTAGCGTGCGGTCTTGTCCTTGCAGGCGTTCCGACATCATGGATGCCGAGGCCATGGCAATGCCGCAACAGGTGCACTGAAATGACAAGGATTCGATGCGATCGCCGGCCACCCTTGCGTAGACCGTCAGTTCGTCGCCGCATAGCGGATTTGCGCCACTCGCGCGGTGTGTCGCGTCATCAATCACGCGATATCCCCTCGCGTTCTTGATATGTTCCATGATGAGATCGTCGTATGCGTTGCCGGCGGCCATGATACAAGTCCGGGCGATGATTACAGCGAATCGGTAGTTCGCGGGACTAAGCAGCGGCTCGAGCCGCGCGTTTACGATCGTGTTCCTGCAGATATCGTTTGCGGATGCGGATCGACTTGGGGGTGATTTCAACCAGTTCATCGTCGGCAATGAACTCGATCGCGGACTCCAGCGTGACCTGAATTGGTGGCGTCAGGCGCACGGCTTCATCGGTGCCCGACGCACGAATGTTGGTAAGTTGCTTGCCCTTAATCGGATTGACCACCAAGTCGTTGTCGCGGCTGTGAATGCCGATGACAATGCCTTCGTAGAGGGGGTCGCCAGGGCTTACGAACATGCGGCCGCGTTCCTGCAGTTTCCACAGCGCGTAGGCGACGGCCTCGCCATTCTCGGCGGAGATCAGCACGCCATTGCGGCGTTCGGCCATGTCGGGTTTCAGCGGGCCGTAATCGTCAAATACGTGGCTCATGACACCAGTGCCGCGCGTCATGGTCAGAAAATCCGACTGGAAACCTATCAGTCCGCGCGCGGGGATGCGGTAGTCTAGACGCACGCGGCCCTTCCCGTCGGATTGCATGTCCTGAAGGTCGCCGCGGCGCGCGCCCAACGCCTCCATCACCGCACCTTGGTTCGTTTGCTCGACATCGAGCGTGAGCATTTCGTACGGTTCCTGTTTCTCCCCGTTTATTTCCTTGATCACCACGCGTGGGCGCGATACCGCCAGCTCATAGCCTTCACGCCGCATGTTCTCCAGCAGAATGGTCAGGTGCAGCTCGCCGCGGCCAGACACTTCAAATACATCGGCGTCCGCGGTTTCGACCACCCGCAACGCGACGTTGCTCATAAGTTCACGTTGCAGGCGCTCGCGCAATTGGCGGCTAGTTACGTACTTGCCTTCGCGTCCGGCGAGCGGAGATGTATTGACCTGGAAATTCATGGTCAGCGTGGGTTCGTCGACTTTCAGCAGCGGCAGTGCTTCGGGATGCTCGGGGTCGGTGATGGTGATACCGATGCCGATTTCTTCGATACCACTAATTAGCACTATATCGCCGGCTTCGGCCTGTTCGACCACCACGCGCTCCAGACCTTTGAATACCTGTACTTGGTTGACCTTAGCGTTCACCGGTATGGATTCAGGGCCGTGCAGCACCGCTACCACCTGTCCCGATTTGATGCGGCCTCGGGTGATGCGGCCAACTCCGATGCGGCCGACGTAGCTCGAGTAATCGAGCGAGCAGATCTGCAATTGCAGCGGTCCATTCGGATCGTCTTCCCGCACCGGCACGTTTTTCAATATCGCATCGAATAGGGGTTTCATGTTCCCCTTATTCCCATCCTTTTCATCGCGAAAAGGAGTGCTGTGCCGAGTCCCCGGGGCAGATGGGTGGATGTCGTTTCCCTCGCCTGGGCGTGGAACGGAAACATTCGTCTCCACTTTATGCTCGGGGGCTGCGTCAGGGATGAGGGATGCAGGGATTTGGGGTGAGGGTCGGTTGCGCACCGGTGCATTATTTAGATCAGTGACAGCCCAGCCTTCTAGTGCGGAGGCGTAAATAATCGGAAAGTCGAGCTGTTCGTCGGTGGCGCCGAGCTTATCGAACAAATCGAACGTGTGATTGACGACCCAGTCGGGACGTGCACCCGGGCGATCAACCTTGTTAACGACTACTATGGGTTTGAGGCCCTGCGCCAGAGCTTTGCGCGTGACGAAGCGCGTCTGCGGCATCGGTCCTTCCACGGCGTCGACCAGTAGCAGCACGCTGTCCACCATGGACAACACGCGCTCGACTTCCCCGCCGAAGTCTGCGTGCCCAGGGGTATCGACGATATTGATATGTGTGCCTTCGTAGGTGACCGCGCAGTTCTTGGCGAGGATCGTAATGCCGCGCTCTTTTTCGAGCTCGTTTGAGTCCATCACACGTTCTTCCACGTGCTGGTGCGCGGCGAAAGTGCCGGACTGGCGCAGCAGCTTGTCGACCAGCGTGGTTTTTCCGTGGTCGACGTGGGCAATGATGGCTATGTTCCTGATCGCGCGCATTTTGGGGGTTGGGGTATTTGCAAAAGGGCGCGAGTATAGCACAGCACGACGCTATTTCATTGATTGTTTGCGGATAACTGTGCGGCAGTGGTCAGTCAAAAGGAACAAAGATGCGAGCCGTGACCCGCGAGGCATACATGTAAGCAAGCCTCAGAATAAATTAGCTAATTTCGCTAGTTCCGTGTACAATATGCGCACCTTGAGGCAACCTAGGTTGCCATTATCGAGTTGCATCTGTCCCTGACCCCTTCGTTTCAGCTCCCTTCTCCGAATAGCTGCTTCCGCCACGGTTAGCGACGATACCCGTGCGCTGGCGGCGTTTGCCTGCCTTTTGCAGCAGTTGTTTTGCCTGCGCGTTTGTTTTGTGTTGTACCCTCTAAGAAGGCTCTATTGATGTCATTTCAATCTCTGAATCTGAACCCAGCCATTGTGCAGGCACTGACCGCGTCCGGTTATACCGAACCCACCCCTGTGCAGGCGAAAGGCATCCCCGAAGCGATCGCTGGCCATGACCTCATGTGTTCCGCGCCGACTGGCACCGGTAAGACCGCGGCTTTTGTATTGCCTGCGCTACAGCGTTTGGCGCAACCCGCTAGGCCCGGTCGCGGACCACGTGTCCTAGTGCTGACGCCAACCCGTGAACTCGCGTTGCAAGTTACGACCGCGGTCGAGAAATACAGCAAGTACATGCCTCGCGTGCGCACTGGCACGGTACTGGGCGGCATGCCTTACCCAAGGCAACGCAAGTTGCTCGAGTCGCCGCTCGACATCCTGGTGGCGACCCCCGGCCGTCTGATCGATTTCATCGACCAGGGAAAGGTTGATTTTACGCGGCTCGAATTGCTGGTACTCGATGAAGCCGACCGTATGCTCGACATGGGATTCATCAAGCCGGTGGAGAGAATCGCCGCCGCCACACCCGCCGGACGCCAGACGATGCTGTTCTCGGCCACGCTGGACGGTGGTATTGCAACTCTCGCAAAACGCCTCCTCAAACAGCCAAAGCTGATCGAGTGTGAAGCGACCAAGGAAAATCACGACAATATCGAGCAACGTTTGCATTATGTCGACGACGGCAGCCACAAGCACCGACTGCTCGACCACCTGCTGCGCGATGTCGATCTCACACAGGCAATCGTGTTTACAGCCACTAAGCGCGGCGCCGACCGTCTTGCCGAAGCGCTCCACGGCAAAGGCCATTCCACGGCCGCTTTGCATGGCAACATGAACCAGTCTCAGCGCAACCGGACGCTTGCCAGAATGCGCAGCGGGGACGTGCGGGTGCTGGTCGCAACTGACGTCGCTGCGCGCGGTATTGACGTGCTGAGTATCACACACGTGATCAACTACGACCTGCCAAAAGTGGCAGAAGATTACGTGCACCGTATCGGCCGCACTGGCCGTGCTGGCGCGACTGGCATTGCAATTTCCTTCGCGGCGCCGGACGAAGGGCAGCAATTGAAGCAGATCGAGCGCTACACCGGCCACCAAATCGCCCGGCACATTGTTGAAGGTATGGAGCCTAGACTCAAGCCGCGCAGCGCGGCGCCCGGCAACGAACGTAAGCGGTTCGGTGACCCCCGTAAGCGTACGGGCGACGCCGTTAACCAGCGCCGTCCTAACGGTCGCGGCGAATCCCGCTGGAGCGCAGGTAGGGCAGGCGGGAATGGCGGACGAATGATGCGTGATGGCGGGGGTACCCGCAGTCGCGGACGCGGATAAAAGCCGCCACGTTAATTCGTATTTTCTGCTGAGATCGCCTCAAAACAAGAAGGCAAGCGCCAGAAAACAACAACAATATGGGCACCACCACGCCGGCAAGAGCACCGCCGACTGGAACACCGCTCTGGCGGATAGACATGACCAGATTGCGCATCCGCTCGGGCGTGCGCGCAACCAAGATTTCGGAGCTGGCCGGCGTTATCGGTCCATAACCACAGCCGATCAGCAGTGCTCCCGCCACCAGAACAAGCGGGCGTGCAAGCACGCACAGCGCGAAGCCGCTGCCGGCCAACAGCAAGCAATACTGGCTGACGCGAACCGCGCCATGGCGTGCGACTAAAGAGCCGCCGAGCGGCGCCGATAGAGCAGCGGCAGCGTAAATCACGGCGGCAAAGATACCGATCGACCTCGCCGCAACCCCGACGTCGGCCTGTGCAACCGGCGCCAGAACGGCCGGTGCAACCACGGTCATCGATATCATCGCCTGCACCAACAGCGTCAGCGCGACCGCAACAATGAGATCCTTCATTTATCCTAAGGTATAAGGTGTCAGGCAGTAAAAATATCGCCGGAACCGCCGTTCTTTCGCGACCCTATACCCTTCACGCGGCAATCAGCCGCCGGTGAATTTCACGAATACCATTACCGACCATGGATTAGCGACGTACACGGCAGCCGGTATAACACCAAGCAGGCAATTCAACCCCTTGTATTCCCGGAGATACCCGACCACGCATAATGTCAACCCGCCCATTGCTAGCCACCAACCGGTGATGAAACCGCCGGCCTGGACGCCACTGCGCTGGGTAAACAACTGATGCGGGTACGTCGGCACGTCGGGCACGTAAATGGAAGCATAGATGAGCGTAGCGATAAAAATCGTCCACGACACCAGACCCGCAATTAGTCCCCATGTGACATAACGACCGCAGTCGAAGTTTTTCATCATGTACTCCGAGGCAACAAGATGTGAATCCACCATCCCGTCAAGAACGTCTCAAATTTGCCGTGTGGCGCAGCCGAACGCGAGGCCGAATCAGTTCCCGAAGCAACCTGGGGTGCCCATAATATAGCGTTCAGATTTTAACACTCTTTTTCGCATCCTTCGCACACGCTTGCGGCCTGCAGCACGGCGACAACGATTAGGGCCCGGTCGAAATCTTCATCAGCCAAATCGCGAGTGGATATTGCGAGAAATGCAAGAACGCGCCCTCGAAAAAGCTGCACGTCCAGGCTTGGTCTGCAAACTGCGTCCCCAGCTGATTCAGGCACGAATATGCCTTCGATGCCACGGCAGAAAACCAGTAAGGGCGACATTAGATATACTGCGGGTAACGGCGTAACAAACCGCCTGGAATTACTGGATCTTATTTAATACGTGAATACCGGCGTGCGCCATGCAATTAATGTCCTGTGAAACCCAATTCCTGGGCGCCTGAAATCACTCCTTACTCCCTCCCTGAGAAAGCGAAATTGACCGGCATGCCGAGCATCACTCTTGCCGACTACTACATGGGGCGCGACCTGACATTTCCAGACCAGCTGACGGATATCTTGCGTAGCAATGCGCAAATCACCGTCGAACGGGCCAACCAATTACTTTTCCGGGCCGGGATGCAGCGAGACGTGAATTCGGGCTGGAGACCGGCGGAAGTCAACGCCACAGTTAAGAACGCGGCCAAAAGCAGTAAACACATAACCTGCCAAGCCATCGACATAGGCGATGACGACGATGCACTCGACGCCTGGTGCATGTCCCATCAACATATTCTTGCGGAGATTGGCCTTTGGATGGAGCACCCGAGCGCAACTCCAAGATGGTGCCACGTTCAGATTGTGGCGCCCAAATCCGGAAATCGGGTGTTTTATCCATAACTAAAAAGAAGCGGACATACCAAATATGCCGGCAATATCTTCGGGTATGGATGAACATGATCCGTTCTTGAAGATGGGTATTGCGTGACGGCAATGGATTACAAGGTCGCAGATTCGAATACTGAGGTCGCCAAAGCGCGTCAACACACTGAAAAAGTAGCAATCAACGCGATTTGTGCCGTCGGCGGTTGGGAGCCATGTCACCAAACGGGAAAAGCGAGACCCGCTTCAGCCTGCAAATTCGTTCACGTATTGATTTACACGAACAACCGAAACCCCAGCGCGTCTCCGAACTCCGGCGATTTCGCCGAAGATAACGGGTTTACGAAGGTTACGGTCCTAATCCCATGGTGCCCTCCGTCTCATTGACCGCGGCCAATTCCCGGGGTTACGATGCCCCGGCGAGCATATACACAAGGAATTTCATGGACGCATGCACATTAGTTCTCGAACCTGTTGCCCAACCGGGCAACGCGTCCCCACTCTCCCCGCAGACGCTCGATGGGCTGGCGGGCAAGGTAGTCGGTTTCATCGACAACGCGAAACCTAACTTCAATAATCTCGTCGATGACCTGGCGGATTTGTTGATAGCCAAGTATGGCGTCAAAGCGGTTATCAAGCGACGCAAGCGCGGTCCGGCCGTCCCTGCACCTGACGAGGTGATGAAGGAGCTAGTCGAGCAATGTGACGCGGTGATCACGGGTTCGGGTGACTGAGGAGGATGCACGTCGTGGAGTATCCACGACAGTGTTACCGCCGCAAAGCAGGGTTTGGCCGCCGTAACGGTGTGCTCGACCACTTTCAGTGGGTTGGGCCGCGCACAAGCAAAGGGACTGGGGTACGCTGCCCTGCCGCTTGCAATCATTCCACACCCCTTCGGTATACGCACTCGCGATGAAGTACGCGAGATCGCAGCGCAATGCGCAGACGATATAGCCCGCCTGATATGCAATCGCAGCGCTGACAGCGCCGTCGAGGTCATTGAACGTACGCTGCCCGCGCCGCGTGCGGCTCGGGTGGAAGCGCCAGCGGACCTGGACGAACTCAACCGATTTTTCCAAGCGCGCAAGTGGAACGACGGCTTGCCGGTCATGCCGTCGACGGTAGAGCGGGTTGAGCACATGCTCCGTTATACAAGCCGCGCACCTGAAGAAACAGTAGCGGCGATCGCACCGGCGTTCGGAATTGCTACCGTCGAGGGTATTGCGATCAATGCCGTGCTCGCGGGCTGTTACCCAGAATACCTGCCACTGCTGATCGGGGCCACCGAGGCAATGGCCGCTTCTCAATTCAATTTGCAGGCCATACAAACCACTACGCATCCGGTCGCGGTGTGGCTAGTCATCAACGGGCCCGCCGTCCAGCGATACAACGTCAGTAGCGGCGGCAACTGCCTGGGGCCCGGCACATGGGCAAATGCGACCCTGGGACGCGCCCTGCGGCTCATACAGCAAAACATAGGTGGCGCGCACCCGGGAGGCATGGACGGCGCCACCCAAGGTCAGCCGGGCAAGTTCACTTTCTGTTGCGCCGAGAACGAGGCGGAAAATCCGTGGCAGCCGCTGGCGGTCGAGCGTGGTTTCGCGCCCGATTGCAGCACGGTAACCGTGGTGGGTGCCACGGGAACGTGGAGCATGAACACCCACGCTAGAGACACTAACGACTTGCTGCGCGTGTTCGCAGACACCATGATGTCTCCGGTGAGCAACGACTACGTCTACGGAGGCGAACCGTGGCTCATCCTCTCGCCCGAGCATGCGCACATGCTCAAACGCGAGGGCCTTAGCAAATCCGATGTCAAGCGTCGCCTGTGGGACTTGTCCAAGATGCCGGCGCGGCGGTTCGCGACCAGGGACCTGGAACGCACACAGAACGCGCGCCGCGCCGAATTGGGAAAGATTACTAGCGACAGTCTGCTGCCGATCAGCGTTACACCCGACGATATCATCATCATCGTTGCGGGAGGACCGGGAACGCATTCAGTCTACGTGCCGACCTTCGGCAACACGCGCGCAGTAACACGCGAAGTAATACTTCCAGAACACGAAGAAAACGCATAGATAGGGGAACGTCATGGCTGATAATAGCAACAGCACGGCGACATTAATGGCCGGTGGCGACATCGGACCCATAGTCGAACCTACCGACCGCTTTGCGGAACTTATCCTGCCAGTGCTGCGACAGGCGGATTTGCGTTTCGGACAATGCGAACGGACCTATTCGGAACGCGGCTGGCCACCTCAGTTTCATGCCGGGCACTACGGAGGAGCGACTACGCGCCTGCATCCAAGAATGGCGTCTATATGGAAAACCGCCGGTATTGACGTGATCTCAATGGCCAGCAATCACACCATGGAGTGGGGGCCGGAGGCAACGCTCGACACAATCGAAATGTTTCGCGGCATGGGGAAGCACACGATCGGCGCCGGCAAGGACGGTGACGAAGCGCGCAAGCCGGCGATCGTCGAGCGCAATGGGGTGAAAATCGCTTTCCTCGCCTATTGTTCGGTGTTGCGCGAGGGCTACGCCGCGGGCCCCGGCAAGGCCGGGGTTGCACCCATGCGGGTTCATGTCTCCCACGCACCAGTCGATTATCAACCCGGCACACCGCTAACGGTGATCACCACACCGTACGAGGAGGACGTACAGGCAATGCAGGAAGACATCAGAAAGGCGAAGCAGCAGGCCGACGCAGTGGTAATGTCCATCCACTGGGGAATCGACAATGTGCCCAAAACCATATGCAGCTATCAGCCTCCGGTCGCCCACGCGGCGATAGATGCCGGCGTGGATTTGATCCTGGGACATCATCCGCATTGCATTCGGGCAGTGGAAGTCTACAAGGGTAAAGTTTGCTTCTACAGCATCGGCAACTTTATGACGACGGGCGGTATGCAGATCAAAAAACCCTTCGAATGGAATATCTGGTGGTATCGGGTGGATCCCGAATGCATTCCGCCCAAGGGCATGTATTACTTCCCGGCCGACGGTCGTAAAACCATGATAGTAAAGGCGGTCTTCAGCAGGAAAGGTATCGACA
>Ga0207049_1147_pt1 | contig 12117 bp, 10 predicted proteins | sample Alteio_BWMinCont_63_FD_153305 | JGI IMG/M metagenome (GOLD analysis project Ga0207049, IMG submission 153305) | Enriched cells from forest soil in Barre Woods Harvard Forest LTER site, Petersham, Massachusetts, United States -... | ecosystem: Environmental > Terrestrial > Soil > Temperate forest >... | reverse complement strand
CAGCTGGAAAAAGACGCTTTGACCATGAGTGAAACCGATCGCCGCAATAAAGAGCAGGAACTTGACCGCCAGACAAGGGAGTTCCAACGTATGCAGCGTGAATACAACGAAGACCTCAACCAGCGACGAAATGAGGAGATGGCCGCGCTGTTTGAGCTTGCGAACAAGGTTATCAAGCAAATCGCGGAATCGGAGAAATTCGATTTGATTCTGCAGGAAGCGGTTTACCGCAGCCCACGTATCGATATTACTGACAAGGTTCTGAAGGCGCTTGCCGCTGAAAAATAACTTTGCTAATTCACGAATTTGTGCGAGATGCAGCGAAGCAGGTCGTGCTTTGCATCGGATTATAAGCGCCGCGGCACCGGAACGTAATTTTGAACAAGCGCAAATCGTTCAAATTGGGAAACCTCGTCAAACGGTTCGGCGGCGAACTGATCGGCGATCCCGGAACCCGCGTTCAACAGGTCGCGACGTTGGGTTCCGCCAGGGCTACGGATATCGCATTTCTCGCGCAGTCCAGATATCTATCCCAGCTTAAACAGACTCGGGCCGCCGCAGTGATACTGGGCCCCGAGGCACGCGATGAGAGTACTCTGCCGCGCATCATCAGCGCTAATCCTTACCTTTATTTCGCCAAAGTTTCCGAATTGCTTAATCCGCCCACCGCGATCAAATCGGGCAGACACAAATCCGCGGTAGTGGATAGAACGGCGCACATCGCAGAGTCGGCGAGTATCGCCGCCTGCACCGTCGTCGGCAAAGGTGCACACATTGCCGCACATGCAATCATTGGCCCAGGATGTTACATCGGCGATGGCGTGATAATAGGTACAGCTACGCGACTTCACGCCAATGTAACCGTTTATCACGAATGCAGGATCGGCGCACGCTGCATCGTGCATTCCGGCGTAGTGATAGGCGCCGACGGGTTTGGCATCGCCCGTGAGGAAGGCGTATGGAGGAAGATCCCCCAAATCGGACGGGCGCTGATTGGCGATGACGTCGAAATTGGCGCCAACACAACGATAGACCGCGGTGCGCTTGACGATACCATCATCGAAGATGGGGTGAAGCTGGACAACCAGATCCAGATTGCACACAACGTTAAGATTGGCGCCAATACTGCCATTGCTGCGTGTACGGGTACCAAATTGAAACTGGAATCTCTCTATTGTGTCATTCTGGGGTGCGCGCCACGGTTGTGCCAGGCTTATCTTCAATGGTCCCATCGGGGATACCCACGAGACTGCCATCCCGGCTGAGGCGCCCAGACTGCTGAAGCTATAGGAATCACCGACGAGCCCGGCATCTACAAACACGCTGGCGCGCCATGAGCGGTCATTCTTCATGAATGGAAACGGGAACAGCAGTTCCGTATTGCCCACCAATTCCTTGCTGCCGCCGATCGGAGTTCCATTTTCATCCTTGGGACCTATTGTTGAACTTCTAAAACCACGTACGGAATTGACGCCGCCAGTATAGTAATTGCGGAAAAACGGCAGCGGTTTGCCCTGCAGACCGCCCCCATATCCGACGTCGCCAGCCACATAAAGGGTGTAATTGCTCGTCAACGGAAAGTATCTCTTGTTCTGATATTCTAATTTGTAGAATTGCAGGGTGCCGCCCGGCAACCCCGTTTCCACGTTGATGCGCTGCGATCCGCCACTAGTTGTATATATTGCGCTATCGCGGCTATCGCGCGACCAGCCTAGGGTCCCCAGAATCGCCGTATTTTGGGTTCCAAAGACATTCACATAATTGATTATGTTCAGCGGACTGTCGTCGTAGGTGGTAATACTGGTGCTTTCAAACCCCAACCCAAATAGCACCGTGTCTACGTCCGTGACCGGCACTCCAAAACGCATCTGCACTCCGAGCGTTGAAGTCGAATACTCGCCCACGCTAAGAGCGTTAGGATCCAGATTGCGTTTATAAATGTCAAATCCTCGGCTCACCCCGTCGACCGTCCAGTACGGCTGAGTAAATGACAGCGAAATTACCCGGTTGAGCTTACTCGTATTCATCTGCAGACCGAGGAAATTACCGGTTCCAAAGACGTTTTGCTGCGAAATACTGGTGCTCAGAATTACGCCTTCCGATTGCCCGTATCCAGCACCAAGCATGATATTGCCGGTGGGTTTTTCCTTGACATCGATGTTTACATCAACCTGGTCGGTGGTGCCGGCCACGGACGGAGTCTCGACATTGACACTCTCGAAGTAGCCAAGCCGGTCTATGCGCTGTTTGGATTTGGTAATTTTGTCCGCAGAGTACCAACCGCCTTCAAGCTGACGCATTTCGCGGCGTATGACTTCGTCGCGGGTACGCGTATTGCCGGATACGTTGATGCGGCGCACATATACCCTGCGCCCGGGATCGACGAAGAACGTGAACGCCACGCGACGCTTGTCCCGGTCGACATCCGGCACCGCATTGACGTTGGCAAATGCGTAACCGTCGTTGCCGAGGCGGTCGCTGATCGCCTTGGTCGACTCGGTGAGCTTGGCGCGCGAAAAAATATCGCCCGCCTTCAATTTAACCAGTTTGAGCGCCTCGTCCGCCGGAATCAACGTTTCGCCCGCGACTTTAATTTCGGAAACCGTGAACTGCGGCCCTTCAGTAATGCCCACTGTGAGATAGACGTCTTTTTTGTCCGGCGTGATCGAGACCTGGGTAGATTCGACGTTGAACTCCAGATATCCGCGATCTAAATAATACGAACGCAATGTTTCCAGATCGGCACCCAACTTCTCCCGAGAGTACTGATCGTTGTCGGTGAACCAGGACATAATTCCCGGCGTGCCCAGTTTGAACAATGACAACAATTCCTTTTCTGGGAAAACCTTATTGCCTATAATGCTGATCTGTCGAATTTTTGCGACATCGCCTTCAACAATGTCAATACGCACCGCTACGCGGTTGCGCTCGAGCGGTGTGGCCGTAGTTGTTACCTGTGCGGAGTATCTGCCGCCATTGATGTACTGACGCTTTAGTTCCTGCTGGGCTTTATCCAGCAATCCGCGATCGAAAATCCGACCCTCGGTAAGTCCAATTGCGCTTAGTCCCTTAAGAAGGTCTTCCTTCTTGAAGGCTTTGGCGCCATTAATCTGGATTTGCGATACCGATGGCCGCTCCTGCACGGTTACGATCAACACGCCGTTATCCGCTTCCAGGCTGACATCCTGGAAAAAACCGGTTGCAAACAGCGAACGAATCGCCTGCGCGGCCTTATCATCGTCCATGGTGTCGCCAACCTTAACCGGCAAGTAGCTAAATACCGTTCCAGGCTCGGTGCGCTGGATGCCCTCGACACGGATATCCTTCACCACAAACGGGTCAAACGCATGAGCGCTGAGCGCCAGCATCGTACCCAGTACAACAAGTATTTGTTTGTAAAAATGCATTTTTCAGCCGTTGATGAGCCGAGTAATATCGTTAAACAGCGCGCAAACCATCAGCAGGAGCAGCACCCCCATACCAATACGTTGGCCGATTTCCATTACTTTGTCTGAAACGGGACTACCTTTAGCGATTTCAACCATATAATACATCAAATGCCCACCATCTAATAAGGGTATCGGCAATAAATTGAGCACGCCGAGGCTGATGCTGACTAGGGCCAGGAAGATCAAGTAAGGAATCCACCCAACTTGCGCCGACTGTCCGGCGTAATCAGCGATCGTGATGGGTCCGCTCAGGTTTTTCAGTGAGACTTCTCCCGTTATCATTTTGCCCAGCATGCGCAAACTGAATATGGATGTGTCCCAAGTTCGTAGCAATGAAAATTTCAGACTTTGCACAGTACCGTAACGCACTTCGACGAAATAGGGGTTCCGAATTCCGGCCTTCCCAATTTTTTGACCGAGGTCCTCGTCGATGTCGGGAGTAACCTGTAGACCGTGCACCAGGCTATTTTGCCGCATGACGTCCAAGGTTATGGGAATACCCGGGTTGGCGCGAATTACGTTTACCAGTTCTTCCCAGGTTTTAACTGGACGACCGTTTGCCGTCACGACCTCATCGCCTTCCTGCAAACCGGCGCGCTGTGCCGCACCGCCGGGTGTTAACTGCCCCAACAAAGAAGGAATGGGATTACCGTCCCTTAGAAACCCAAGTGCAGTCAGAAAATCGGAATCGAGTTGACTTGGACTGATCGCACTGGTGTCCAGGGTCCGCCACGCACGCGCGCCGTTCAAATTACGCACTTCAATTTTAATCGGCTTGTGCGATACCACTTGTTGCAGCAGCTGCCAGCGCGCATCCTGCCAAGTGATGACTTTTTCGTCGTCTATACTGGCAATAATTTCACCGGGCGAAAATCCCGCGTGCGCCGCCGCGCTTCCAGGCTCTATATTGCCGATTACCGGCTTAACGCCCGGCATGCCGCACATGAAAATCAGCCAATATAAACAAATCGTCAATACAAAATTAGCGACCGGGCCCGCCACGACGATTACAAACCGGCGGTACACTGATTGGCGGTTGAATGCGCGCGGCAGTTCGTGTGCAGCGACCTCCCCTTCTCGCTCATCGAGCATCTTGACATAGCCGCCAAGCGGAAAAACCGAGAGTGCCCACTCGGTCTGGTCGCGACCAAAACGGCGACTTACCAGCGCGCGGCCGAAACCAACGGAAAATCGCAGCACTTTGACATTGCACAATCGCGCCGCGAGATAATGCCCGAATTCATGCACTATGATCAGCGTTCCAAGCGCGAAAGCGAACGCGAGTAATGTAATCACCAAGTTTGTCACGATGCCTACCTATTCATGGCATTAGGCCGACACGCTCAGCGAGTGCTGCTTCGCGCCGGAATTATTACGTGCCAGCCATACTGCTGTGCTCTCGCGGGCGTGTCGGTCGGCGGTAAACACGTCTTCAAGCTCTTGCAGCGGCACAATGGCAACAGCGCTGAGCGCATGCTCGATCAGCTCCGGAATCTGGTCAAATCGGATTCCGGAATCTAGAAAAGCCGATACCGCGGCTTCGTTCGCGGCGTTCAGAACTGTCGGCGCACAACCACCAGCGCGCAGCGCCTCGCGCGCCAGCTTCAGACACGGGAATCGAGTGTAATCGGGTTTGGAAAAATGCAGGCTGCCTATGGCTGCGAGATCCAGATAATTTACTCCCGCGTCGATACGCTCCGGGTAATCCAGCGCGAATGCGATTGGAGTACGCATATCGGGATTGCCAAGCTGAGCCAGCACCGAACCGTCGATATACTCGACCATTGAGTGAATCACACTCTCGGGATGAATTACCACCTCAATTTGCCGGTCGCTGGCATTGAACAACCAGCTGGCTTCGATGACTTCCAAGCCCTTATTCATCATGGTCGCGGAATCCACCGATATTTTTCGCCCCATCACCCAATTCGGATGAGCGCACGCCTGATCCGGCGTAACCCGAGATAAGTTGTTGATTGGAGTATCACGAAACGGGCCTCCGGAAGCCGTCAGCAGGATACGGCGCACGCCGGTGACATCAAAATTTCCGTCAAATCGCGCTGGCAGCGCCTGGAATATCGCGTTGTGTTCGCTATCGATCGGTATCAAGGTTGCGCCACCGCTACGCACGGCATTCATGAATATCGGTCCGGACGTCACCAGCGCCTCTTTGTTGGCAAGCAACACGCGCTTGCCGGCTTGGACAGCCGCGAACGTTGCGCGCAATCCGGCAATGCCGACGATCGCTGCCATTACGGTGTCTGCTTGCGGTAGCGCCGCAACGTCCACAAGCGCTTGCTCGCCGCAAAGTACTGCGGTTGCGCTACCCGCCGCGCGCAATCTGGCGGACAAACGTTCCGCGCCTTCCACGCTGCCAATAACGGCGTATTGCGGATGAAACTTAATACACTGATCAAATAGCACATCGACCTGCCGGTAGGCGGTAAGCGCAACGACATTAAAGCGCTCATGATGACGGGCGATAACCTCGAGCGTATTCACACCGACACTTCCGGTTGACCCCAAAATTACTATATGTCGGGCAGTGCGCATTGAAAATCTAGATGAATATTAATGCTGCCACAGGCAGCGCTGCTATCACGGCATCAATACGATCCAGCATGCCGCCGTGTCCAGGAAAAATATTGCCGCTGTCTTTGACGTGAGCATTGCGCTTAAGCAAGGATTCAAACAAGTCACCGACAATGCCAAAACATGTCATGGCGAGAAATGACGGGATAAGAATGGATAGATCATACGTAGGAAAAAATGAAAAATGCAATACCAGAGCATACACCGTGACGGCAGCAAACGCACCGCCAACACCTTCCCACGTTTTGCCCGGACTGATGACGGGAGCCAGTTTATGTGTGCCAAGGGCGCGTCCAGTGAAATAGGCCGCGGTGTCGGCGACCCAGACCACAGCCAGCAGCGCCAGCAGTAACAGCGGCTCGTTCTGCAGCCGCGCCAATGCCAGCCAGGTTGGCAGCAGTACTATCAGACCCACTACGCAGACAGCGTAGGGGTTACGTACGATCAGCTTTAGTCGCAGCCAGTATGGTGCGATAACGCACCAGAAAATTGTACTAAAAGCATAAAGGAACCGATCAACGACAACCAGCGTGCCGCCCAAACGCGTCTCTCCATGGCTTGCGATCGCCCACAATAATAAACATCCGGACATCAACGCAGCCAAAAACACAATTTCTGCACCATGACCGATACCTGTAAGCCTCGCCCATTCGTGACCTGCAACCAGCAGGGGCACTATCAACGCGATGCTCCACCATGAATTGGGCAGTAACAACATGGCGGCCACGAACAACGGCAGCACAACGATCACAGTTAGGATACGTAATCTAAGCATCCGATAGAATTGCTATGACGTCTCTAGCGCTTCTCGAGTATAGAGCGCAGAGAACCTTCGTTCTTTGTTTCCCGCAGCTGGTCGCTGGTGCGTCCGAAACGACGCTCGCGCTGCTGATAGGAAGCAAGTGCAAGTTCAAGCGCTGCCGCATCGAAATCTGGCCACAGCATTTCCGTAAAATACATCTCGGTGTAAGCGAGCTGCCACAACAGGAAATTGCTAATGCGCTGCTCGCCCCCGGTGCGGATAAAAAGATCGGGCTCCGGAGCATACGCCATAGACAAATAAGGCAGCAAATCCATCTCGGTAAAGCCGTCCACAAGCTGTGGCCTGTCTTTCATCATGCGGGTAACCGCCTGGATCACATCCCATCGCCCGCCGTAATTAACGGCCACTGTCAACGTCAATTGCTTGTTGTCACGCGTCAACAGTTCAGCCTCCGAAATCAACCGTGTTAGCCGGGGTTCGAAGCGAGACAGATTGCCGATAGCCCTGAAGCGAATTCCATTGTCGTGCAATTTTGCGACTTCTTGCTCTAGCGCAATTACGAACAGCTGCATCAGGAACGACACTTCATCGGCGGGACGGCGCCAATTCTCGCTACTGAAAGCGAACAGTGTCAGGAATTCAACGCCCTTTTCGACGCAGGCGCGTACCGTACTGCGCACGTTGTCCACGCCGCGGCGATGACCGGCAATGCGCGGCAGGAAGCGCTGCTTGGCCCAGCGCCCGTTTCCATCCATGATGATGGCGATATGCCGCGGAATAGTCCGTATTTCTGGAATCGCAATTGTGGAACTGGTGGTGGCCACGCGTGCCTGCTATACCACAATCAAATCTGCTTCTTTGGCCGCCAGTGCTTTGTCGACTTCGGCAATGTGCCGGTCAGTCAGCTTTTGCACGTCATCCTGCGCACGGCGCTCCTCGTCCTCGGCGATTTTTTTCTGCTTGAGTAAATCCTTGAGGTGATTATTGGCGTCGCGCCGGATATTGCGTATAGCTACGCGCGCAGCTTCGCCCTCTTTGTGCACGACTTTGATAAGATCGCGGCGGCGTTCCTCGGTCAATGCCGGCATAGGCACCCGTACGGAGTCGCCAACGGTTGCGGGATTAAGCCCGAGATCCGACTCGCGAATGGCCTTTTCCACCGCGCTAACCATCTTCTTTTCCCACGGAGATACTGCGATCGTGCGCGCATCAAGCAAGGTTACATTGGCAACTCCGTTGATGGGTGTCGGCGTGCCGTAATAATCGACCATTATATGGTCCAGCAGACCGGTATGAGCGCGGCCTGTACGAACTTTGCCAAGGTCGCCTTTCAGCGTCTCGAGCGTTTTCTTCATTTTATCTTCGGCGGATTTCTTGATCTCTGGAATCATGTCACCCCTCCGCTAACAATGCACAAGCGTACCCTCGTCCTCGCCGGTAACAACCCGTTTGAAGGCGCCGGGTTTAAAAATGCTGAAGACGTTGATCGGCAGCTTCTGGTCACGACACAGCGTCAGCGCGGTCGCGTCCATCACTTTCAGATTCTTTATAATCGCCTCATCAAATGTGATGCTCTTGTATCGCATTGCATCAGCATGAGTCTTGGGATCATCAGTATAGACACCATCGACCTTGGTGGCTTTCAGCACTAACTCGACGTTCATTTCCATGCCACGCAGCGCTGCAGCTGTGTCAGTAGTGAAAAAAGGGTTACCGGTACCCGCCGCGAATATGACAATTTTGCCCTCTTCAAGATAACGCATGGCTTTGCCGCGAATGTAAGGTTCCACCACCTGTTCGATATTCAGTGCCGACTGCACGCGACTTACCAGGTTCATGCGCCGCATGGCGTCCTGCAATGCCAGCGCATTCATAACGGTCGCCAGCATGCCCATATAGTCCGCAGTGGCGCGGTCCATGCCAGCCGCGGCCGGCGCCATACCGCGGAAAATATTGCCGCCGCCAATCACCACAGCGACTTCGACCCCTAGCTCAACAACTTCGGCAATTTCAGAAATGATACGTTCTATGGTCGACCGGTTGATGCCATAACTATCCTCGCCCATCAGCGCTTCGCCGCTGAGCTTCAGTAAGACGCGCTTGTGGGCAGCGATTTCCGCCATTTACGCGTATCCTACCTGAGCCTTCACTTCGGCGACAAAATCATCCTTTTTTTTCTCGATACCTTCGCCCACGATAAACATGTGAAACGCATGGACTTTTGCGCCTTTGGCCTTGAGAAGTTGTTCGACTGTTTGTTCGCTATTCCTGACAAACGGCTGACCGAGCAATGCCACTTCAGCGAGGAATTTGGCAATGCGGCCTTCGACCATTTTGGCGACGATATTGTCGGGCTTGCCACTTTCCTTTGCCTGGGCCAAGTATATTTCTCGTTCCTTGGCAATCAGGTCTGATGGAACCTGTTCCTTGGCCACACAAACAGGTTTGCTTGCGGCAATGTGCATCGCCAGGTCCTTACCGAGTTGGTCGTCCCCACCTTGGTAATCGACCAGCACGCCGATCTTGCTACCGTGCAGGTAGTAGGCGAGCCTGCCTTCGGCGGCAACGCGTACGAATCGGCGCACATTAATATTCTCGCCAAGTTTCATCACCAGCCCCTGGCGCAAGGCTTCAACGGTCTGGCTGTCGCCACTGGCAGTTCCAGCCAGCGCTTCAATGTCAGCCGGATTGCCTTTCGCCACTACTTCGGCCATCTTCTTGACGAAGTCAACGAAATTTGCATCTTTGGCCACAAAATCCGTTTCGCAGTTGACCTCCACCAGTGCGCCGATCCTGCCTTCGGCGTTTATATGCACGCTGACCGCGCCTTCCGCGGCGATGCGGCCCGCCACTTTGCTCGCCTTTGCGCCGCTCTTTATGCGCAATAATTCCCCTGCCTTTTTCATGTCGCCATCGGCCTCGGCGAGCGCTTTTTTGCATTCCATCATGCCGAGGCCTGTGGCCTCGCGCAGTTGTTTAACCATTCCTGCGGTGATTTCTGTCATATCTGCTCCGAACACTGGTTCCCTTCAAACACCACTTAAAAAAAAGGGGCTAACGCCCCTTTTTTGGGTTGGCTACCCCTTTATTTCGCAGGCGCTGCCTCGGCGCCATCCTCAACCTCGACGAATTCCTCGTCGCTAACGATCTCCTGCACCACCAGGTTGCGACCTTCCAGCACCGCGTCGGCGACACCACGCGCATACAGCCGAATCGCGCGGCTCGAATCATCATTGCCGGGAACCACATAATCTATGTTCTCGGGATTGTGATTCGTATCCACTACCGCAATGATGGGTATGCCCAGCTTCTTTGCTTCGGCAACTGCGCCCTTGTGGTAACCAACATCGATCACAAACAGCGCATCAGGCAGCCCGTTCATGTCCTTGATACCGCCAAGACTGCGTTCGAGCTTGGCCATTTCACGCTGATAAATTAACGCCTCTTTTTTGGCCAGCTTGTTGATCGACCCGTCCTCGACCATCGCTTGCATGTCTTTCAAGCGCTTGATCGACTGTTTGACCGTCTTGTAGTTGGTTAACATCCCGCCCAACCAGCGATGATCAACATAGGGCGAAATGCAACGCTGCGCTTCCTCCTTGATAATTTCACGTGCCTGGCGCTTGGTGCCAACGAATAAAATCACGCCTTTGTTTGCCGTCAATTGACGCACGAACTTAAGGGCATCCTGATAAAGCGCCAGCGTCTTTTCCAGGTTGATGATATGTATTTTGTTACGATGGCCGAAGATAAACGGAGCCATCTTGGGATGCCAGTAGCGGGTCTGATGTCCGAAGTGGACCCCGCACTCCAACATTTCACGCATGGTAGTTGCCATACAATCTCCAGTTAGGGTTATGCCTCCATCCACCGACGTACCTCGTTACCGAGCACCCTGACCATGGTGGATGTGCGAATTTATGGCCGAAAAAGTCGTTAAGATCTTGTTCCAGACCAACACGTAATTATATCATCTTTAATGATTTTTGCTCAAATACCCTGTTTGGCCCCAAGATAGCGGCATTCCAAGGCAACGCGGCACGGTGCGAGCGTGGGCTGAAGCGGCTAAAACTGGAATAAAATCCGCACCTCCTTCACTTTCCTTGGTCAACATCCAGTGTATCGTCGGCCCCCGTCTATGAGTATCGTTGCGAAAACTCCCGAAGAAATAGCCAAAATGCGCGTCGCCGGGCGGCTGGCCGCGGAAGTGCTCGATTTTATCGCTCCGTACGTCAAATCCGGGGTTACCACCGATGAAGTCGACCGTCTATGCCACGACTATATCGTTAACGTGCAGCATACGGTTCCGGCGCCGCTCAATTACGCACCACCAGGCTACTCCCCATATCCCAAATCCATCTGCACTTCGGTCAACCACGTCGTGTGCCACGGCGTACCTGGCGATAAAAAGCTCAAGGCCGGCGACATCGTCAATATCGATATTACCGTGATCAAGGATGGCTACCACGGCGATACCAGCCGCATGTTTTACGTGGGTCAGCCGTCCGTGCAGGCCCGCCGTCTGTGCGAGGTCACCTATGACTGCATGTGGCACGGCATTGCCCGCGTGCGCGCCGGCGCGCGGCTAGGCGATATTGGCCACCTCATACAAAATTATGCCGAGGCCAATGGCTACAGCGTGGTGCGCGAATTCTGCGGCCATGGCATCGGCCGTAAATTCCATGAAGAACCGCAAGTATTGCACTATGGACGCCCGGGCACCGGACTGATGCTCGAGACCGGCATGACGTTCACCATTGAGCCGATGATCAACGCCGGACGCGCCGACATCCGTCCGTTAGCCGATGGCTGGACCATAGTCACCAAAGATCACAGCCTATCAGCGCAATGGGAGCATACCGTTTTGGTCACGGACCAAGGTTTTGAAGTGTTGACTTTGTCCGACGGCGCGCCAGCCGCGCCGGACTTTGTGACCCAGCGGCATGACTAGCGCTCCGCAATTACTGACCACTCCCGCCCCGGCCCCGCAATCTACCAGCGCGCGTTGGAAAAACCGGCTGTCCGAGCAACGTACCATACTCCAACAGCGCTACCTGGAAAATCATTCCGCCTCGGAGCTGCTGCGCCGTCATCGATTACTAATCGACACTCAGCTCAAAGCAGTTTGGCAGCATCTTGTAATGCCGCCCAACATCGCGCTGATCGCGGTGGGGGGCTATGGCCGCGGACAGCTTTTTCCATATTCCGATATCGATTTGCTGGTTCTGCTGCCGCGCGCGGCCGACCCGGACTTGGCCCAAAAACTCGAGCAATTTATCGGCATGCTGTGGGACATAGGGATGGAAGTAGGCC
>Ga0207049_1145_pt1 | contig 12194 bp, 14 predicted proteins | sample Alteio_BWMinCont_63_FD_153305 | JGI IMG/M metagenome (GOLD analysis project Ga0207049, IMG submission 153305) | Enriched cells from forest soil in Barre Woods Harvard Forest LTER site, Petersham, Massachusetts, United States -... | ecosystem: Environmental > Terrestrial > Soil > Temperate forest >... | reverse complement strand
CTTTTCGGTCGACAACGACCGCCGGGCGGCGTCCCTCCTCGGCGTTTGCAACGTAGCTCTTCGAAGTGGCGTCCGACATGCCATAGGCGATACCAACTTTACGGTCGGAATCAACCAATACGGTGAACGGCAGGCCCTTCGACTCGACCCAGGCTTTTGCCGTAACCGCATCTTTGTCGTTAATTCCATAGACAACGATATTCTTGGCGCTTAGCCTTGCGGCATACTCTCGGTACCCGAGAGCCATCCGCGTTCAATTGCCACCACCCGGCGAAGTGAAGAAGTAGAGCACCACCGTCTTGCCGCGGAGGTCCGCAAGATTCACCGTCTGACCATCCGAATCCGTTAGGCTGAAATCGGGAGCGGGATCACCCACATTCATGGCGGCCATTCTATCCTCCAATTTGGAAATAAAGCTCGAGAGTATCGTTCATTCGGGCGCTTGTAAATTGTTCGCGTGCTCACTGTGGGAGGCAAATGCGACCTGATGGTACATTACACCGTCTGCGGTCTTACGTCTGTGAATTGGCTGACGTTCGCGAATCAGTCATAGGTATCGTAGTGGGATAACAATTATTACTTCGGTTCTCGGTGGCAACCACTGAGTTTCAAGGGGCCGTTGGTATCTGCAGCGAAACCGTAACGTCTCCTTTCTGACGTGGCATAGGCTGGCATCGATCAATGAACCTATGGATAAGAAGACGCGCAAGATTCAGGTGTACCTCGTTTTGGTGTCCTAACTCATTGAGTCTTGGCGCGCCCGTGCAGATAAGTCTGTGCACAGGCGCGAGACCATTTCAGTTTGTTAAGTCGAGCACTGTGCTGTTTCCGCACGATGGAAAATCCTTGAACGGGTGTTGGCATATTTGCTGGGCTGGCGAGCCGGAAACAATTCCGAGCGGTCATCGCGCGTTCCAGAAACCGGCAGTTTGGCGATCGCAGGCCGGGCGATAGTGTGGCACAGGCGTTCGAGTTTCTTGCGCCGATGCACAACACTGCACCGTCCAGCGTGCAAGCTCAAACCGTAATAATTGGCGCACGGGGCCGGCGAGATTTTCTCGTTCCTGCTGGGTACGGTGCGCAAGCTCAACATCGTCTGTCCGTCGCGCGGCCCCAGCGCGATGCGATGGGCGCACGCGTCCGCTTGCAATGGCGCCAACGGGTTATGCGCATTCATGCCGGCTATGTGACTCACGCTCTCAACTTCAACCACATAGCCCTAGCGTGTCGGTATTTTCATGAGGCGCGCGATAATTTTGTCGATCAAGCGATCCAGTTCGGCGCGGCTGGGTGCGCGCGCTTCCTAGAGATCCGGTTTTCCCGAAGTGCGCCGATAGAGTCCCGCACGGCGTCTAGGAGAGCGTTGTGGTTGTCTTCGGGGAAAAGCCGGTATACAGTGATCTTTCGAGATTATATGTGTGTGGCGAAAGCGTACGCTGAGTTGCTCAGTCGGCTAGGTTACTTGGTTGCCCTGTCAGCAAGGAGGTACCATGTCGAAAGTGCTGCGTTTTGTAGTAACGATAGTCTCGGCAGTCATGATAGTGTTGGGTGCTGTTGTTGCCTTTGGCCAAACTTATCCGAACAAGCCCGTCCGCATCGTGACCAACGAGCCTGGAGGTGGTCCCGATTTCGTGGCGCGTCTCATCGCGGCGGGGATTTCTGGTCCGCTAGGCCAGCCGGTGATAGTAGAAAATCATCCGGGCAGCATAATGGACGAAATCGTGGCGCATGCGTCGCCAGATGGTTACACGCTGCTTCTCGGTGAAAGATTTCTCGCCGGTCACCTTGGTGGGCAGCTCGCCAGGCATTCTTGCCGTTCATCCGACGGTGCCAGCAAATTCCGTCAAGGAGTTGATCGCCTTGGCGAAAGCCAAACCCGGGGAGCTTAACTATGCTTCCGGTGGAGTAGGCAGTCCAAATCATCTCTCGGCGGAGTTATTCAAGGCCATGGCAGGCGTGAATATAGTGCGTATCGCATATAATGGTGGTGGACCGGCGCTCAATGCTCTGATGGGAGGTGAAGTACAAATGATGTTTGTTGCGGGAGGCACCGCAGCTCCGCACCTCAAGTCGGGCAGATTCAGAGCCTTGGCCGTTAGTAGTGCTGAGCCGTCAGCGCTGTTTCCCAATATGCCTACAGTGGCGGCCTCAGGTCTGCCCGGGTTTGAGATGGTGCAGATGCTAGGTATCTTTGTACCGGCCAAAACGCCTGAAACGGTCATTAATCGACTGAATCGGGAAATCGTGCGGTTTCTTAATGCCGCAGAACCGAAAGAGAAGCTCTTGAGCACTGGAATAGAGGCCGCTCCTGGTTCGCCACAGCAGTTTGCGGCGATGATAAGGTCTGAAATGGTCAAGGTGGGTAAGGTAATTGAGGCGGCCGGTATCAAGCTGGATTAGTTTCATTATCACACCTCAGGGCGGCGATCCCTATAGGGCCAAGAATATTGATGTAACACGGAGGGCAGGATGGAAAAGACGGCAGAGCGCAGCGCGAACAAGGCGGTAGACAGCATTCAGAAGTGCTTAACAGACTACGCCTGCGAACTGCATTACGATGATCTTTCGTCAGACGCAATTCATGCGGCCAAATTACGTGTCATCGACACTTTCGGCGCGCTGATCGCAGGATTCTTCGGCGAGCCCTGCCGCATCGCCCGCAATCTGGCGGCTCAAATGCCTGACCTCGGCGGCGCAACTATCATTGGTACACGAATGAAGGTGGCGCCCGACTTGGCCGCTTTCGTAAACGCCACTACTGCACGCTACCCGGAGTTGAACGACATCTACCATTGGCCGCAGAGCGTCCACGGCCATGGCAGCGATGCCCTGATGCCCATCCTTGCTGGCGCAGAGAATGCGCGGGTCAACGGGCGCGATTTCATTACCGCTATAGTCCTGGCTTACGAAGTCTCCTGTCGTTTTTCCGACGTATATCCCAACCGGGCCTTCGATCCTGCAAATTTCATTTGCCTGGCTACGGCTATGGCGGTAGGCAAAATAAAAGGCCTCTCGCCGGTCCAGCTCTCTCACGCCATCTCGATGGCAATCGTGCCTAACAATATGCTGACCCAGGCAAGATTGGGCCATACATCGATGTTCAAAGCGGCGGCTAGCGGCCACGCGGGCCGGGCGGGCGTGTTCGCGGCCCTGCTCGCGCAGGCAGGAATGGAAGGCCCGCACCTGCCCTTCGAGGGCAAGGCAGGCTGGTGTGAACATATAGCCGGAAAGCACTTTTCGCTCAACACAATGGGCGGTAACGGGACGCCATTCAAAATACTGGATACGCGCATCAAGAACCGAGCCGCCTCTGGCGGCGCTACATCGTCAATTCTGGCTGCCGAGAAAGTGGCGCCAATTAACATCAGAGAGGTGAAGCAAGTCACCGTGGAGGTATATAGATATGTATATGAGCGCTATCTGAACACTCCAGAGGAATTCCGCAATCCCTGCTCGCGGGAGACGGCCGATCACAGCATCCCATACACCGTCGCGGTAACTTTGATGGATGGAACGGTAACGCTGCGTTCATACGACGACGCCCATCTCTTCAATCCCCAGCTGCGTGCTTTGATGCAAAAGATCGAAGTGGTCGAGAATCCGGAATTTACGAAAGCTTTCGAGCAGGTGCCAGTCAAGGAACGAGTTCGCGTCACCGTAGTGACCAACAGTGGCGAGCGTCTGGTGGGCGAGACGGGAGGCGACCCGGATGACCTCTCAGCACCTAAGAGTGATGCGCAGATCGTGAATAAGTTCCGCGGCCTCACTGAAGACGTTATGGGTACCGCGCGAGTCAATACCATATTGGATTGCCTCTGGCACCTGGACGAACTGAAGGACGTAGCCGAGATCCCGCCAGCGTTTGTTCTAGACTGACGGCCGAAAGGTGCAGTGTTTCCGGCCCCCCTTTTGAGTAACATTCGAGAAACTCGATGACGATCAGCCGGCGCCGGTGGTCACAGTGGAACCCGTGAGCCGCCCTATCGAGCCGTGATCGCTAGTATGCGCGGAACGTGAAACCGCCCTTATATTACGTTCGTGGACATTACCCCTAATAGCCAAGGTGACATTTACGTTGGTAAGATGCTGTACCGTTTGGCCAAAATCGTTTCCTACGGTTCCAATACCAAAACGTCTGTGTTCGGAGTAGAAGCTGGAAAGGATTGGTTAGTTTTGGCTCTCTATCTTTGCAGCAACCATGATTCCAGATACTTTTTGCCAATAATTATTACTTGGAAATTTCTTGATGGACGAATTTTATAATCTTCTCAATGGCCTTAATGGATGCCGGCACATTAGGATCCTTAGTAATGAATGCGTGGCCAACACCCTCAAACCATTGAAGGACTACGTGCCCTCCCGCTTTACGGTAATTTGCTATGAAGCGCTCGAGATTTTCTCGGGGATGGGCCGCATCATGAGTTCCCTGTAGGTACCGTACCAGCGGCATCTCGACTTGCTGTCCCCATTCTAATATAAGTTTAGGATTGCCCTCTGCCAGGGCCGCTGCATTACCCCAGTATCGGTCGTGGCAGGATATCCAATCATGTTCGACGGGCAATTTTGATTTGCCCGTCTCTATTGGTTCCTGACATATTGATAGCGGCCTAGCAGGTCGATCACTGGCCAACACAGGACCACACAACGCAACATGGCATCCATCTTACCTATACTGGGCGAACTCAACGCGGCAAAGCGTGCATCGTCCGGCCGCATTGCGGTCAACATGGCTTGATGGCGACCACTCCAAACGCCTAATGCTCCCACCCTATCCGGGCGACTATCAAGTTCTGTGGATTTGGTCTTGAACCACCGGATGCCATAGTTTATCTCGGCCAGAGAGGCCGGGTAGCGGCCCACCGGAGGCATCCGGATATCCAATGCTGCCACTATAACGCCACTTTGCGCGGGTGCAGGGTATGTTGCAGAGCCGGTCGTGCGGTCGAGCGTACACCGCCCCGCCGTGCAGATCAATTATGATCGGGAAAGGCCCCATTCCCCGCAGTCGGTAGAATTGGGTAAATAGGGGTCTATCTCCGTGACAGGCGTATTCAAGATCTGAAACATCAACTTCATTTCGCGCTTGGACGTTAGTCTTCATGGCAGTTTCGTAGCGGTTTTTGATCAACATATTCAGTCGATACACAACGATTTACGCAGCGGTTTCCAATTCGTCCCCAATCAATTCTTAAAGCAGTGCGATGAAACCTAGGACTGATTGGCATGAATATTTGTTTGAATGATGGAGCATTCTACCCAGATTGTCGTATCACATTCAGTGAGGCCTTTAACAATTGCTTTGCCGTGCTACGATAAATAGTCAGAGACTGAAACTCTTTGGCATCACAGCGTCTACCTAATGCGCGGGTATGGCGTGGTTTGGGCATGGCCGACAACAATATCGTACCGTATTAGCAGAAAGTGCGCCAACCTATTTGTGTTTTTTCAGCGATGAAGTAAATGAGCTTGTTGTATTTCTACGTTTTCGCGGCAGATCGTCACAAACTTTCTGGGCGTTGCTGCTTTCATGCGCACGGTTCTACTCGAATAAATTAGGTTTTGCGCTCCTTTTTCGGATGACGAGCTGGAGTACAGTGAATCCTGAAAACGTGTTCGATCGGGAATATCCATCGCTGAAAAAAGTATATGTACTCGCCTCGAAATTTGTTGACAGCGTCGCGACATGGGATGATAAAATAAACTAAGACGTATCTGGCAACCAACGCCAACACCATATGTAGATTAACGCTTGAGAGCGTTATTCGGTTTTAACGGTGGACCAATTGTCTCGAATTTGGTTACTACGATACGCAGCGAAAAGTACAAAGAAATTTTAAAACGCAGTTGAGATCAAAGCGCAAAATGCCATACCGCCGTATTGATGGCCCACATAAAGTCCAGTAGGAGACAAGAATGGTTCAAGCGAAAGGGATTCGTGAAGTCGCCTATTTTGATTGTCAAGGCGGTGGCCAAGTTATTGTAGATCGGAATGTTGCATATTTAGGACACATGCAAAGCCCGCATGGAACCAGTACCATAGATGTTAGCGATCCCAAAAATCCACGCTTGATGGAGACCATTGAGGTACCGTCCGGCTGGCATTCGCACAAAGTGCGCGTGGGAAATGACATCATGGTGACTAATTTGGAGGTTTTTCGCGGCCACCATGCCACCGATGACGTTGTCGCGCCCAAAGACATTCGAGGAGGACTCGGCATTTACGATGTCTCCAAGCCAGGCAGGCCTAAGCTCATCACGAAGTGGGAAACTGGCGGACCCGGTGTCGCGGGTGTACATCGCTACGATTTTGATGGTCGGTATGCCTACATTTCTCCCACGGTTGATGGTTACCTTGGCAATATCGTGATGATCCTTGATCTAATCGATCCCGTGCACCCGCAAGAGGTCGGACGCTGGTGGATGCCGGGGCAGTGGATTGCCGGTGGCGAAACGCCCACGTGGAAAGGCAGTGCGCATCGGTGTCATCATCCGCTACGTTTTGGCAATCGACTTTATACAAGCTACTGGCACGGCGGTTTTGTGATTCTCGACATCGACGATATGAGCAAACCGAAGCTCGTCAGTCACGTCGACTGGAGCCCGCCCTTTACATGTCCAACCCATACGGTGCTACCGGTTCCGTTTCTCCTTGACGGTCGTAAAGTGATGCTGGTTGCCGATGAGGATGCGGCGAAATTGAGCGGCTCGCCGCCATCGTTTCTTTGGATCGTCGAGATCAGTGATGAGACCCGCCCCGTGCCATTCGCAAGTTTTCAGTTGGAACACATCGATGGCACGCCACAACCGGCTCATACCGGGTGTCACCAGCCGTGCGAAAAGATAACAAGCACCGAGATTCCAGTAGCTTGGTTCGCACACGGATTGCGAGTAGTCGATATATCCAAGCCGCACGCGCCACGCGAGGTTGCGCATTTCGTGCCCCCCGTACCGTCTGGCGCACAGCGTGTTCAAAGCAATGATGTCACCGTTGACGAGCGTGGCTTAATATATCTTCTTGATCGCATACGTGGGCTGCACATACTGGAGCGCTGTTGATTAGTCTGCGGTCAGGGGTCACTCCGTTAACTTGTTCAAGCATTGCTAAAATAATCGTTGCGGCCATTCCTCACAGCTTTGCCGCTACAATGCACTGCTACGGTGCAGTCAGCCCTTATTTGCGCCTAGGCTAGAAATAAAATCAAATGTCTCTCGTGCGCAGCGATCGGCATCGCATGCCGCAACATGACGGCCGGTCGTGGGAAGTTCGAGAAGCCTGGAGTTTGGAATTTTTCGCTGCCATGTGCGTGTTTCCTCGATTGAGCTTCCACCTACTCTGCCCTCATCGGTAATGAGTAGAGTCTGGCACGTGATTTGCGGGAAATCGGATGTAATGTCCCATTTTAGGCAGCTCTTTAACAGGCCAACTTCCGTCGATACAGACGTTCGGGCCATCAGATTGACCCACCAGTCGACACCCTCTGGCGGAAACTCGTCGCCAAGGCGCATGGTGGCGGTTCGGCGAGCCCAAGGTCCGAGTCCGTGCTTTTCATACTCCTCTATTCTTGCCGCCGTAAGTGCAGCGTCCTTCGCGTCATTGGAGAGCAACGTTCCTACCAGAGTCAGGGATTGAATTCGGCCAGGGAAACGCACCGCACAGCGACGCGCGACAACTTGGCTGATTTTTGCACCAACCAGGTGAAAACGTTCGATTCCGAGCGAGTTCATAAGACTAATATAATCGTCAACCAGACCGTCAGGAGTCCAGACGAAATCGCGTGGCATCGGTGTTGATTCTCCAAAGCCCCGCATGTCCGGACGGACAACCCGATAATGCCGCGCAAGGTAGGGCACCCAGCTTGCCCAAACTACCCCACTCTCGGCATTGCCATGCAGCAACAGGACAGCTTCCGCGTTGTGCCACGGGTCGGTAAAATCATCGACTACATAATGCATCTCCAGATCCGGCGAAACTTGCAGTATTGGCATTAATGTCTCCTGGTTCGCCTATTCGGCGCTGATTCCTGCGTCCTTGATCACCTTACCAAACTTAGCCATGTCAGCCTTCATCATTGCAGCCAGTTTTTCCGGCGAACCAGGAATCACCTCCGATCCACTGTTGAAAAACTTCTCCTTCACTTCTGGCTTATTAAGTACCTGCACAACTACCTGATTCAGGGTAACTATAATTGGTATGGGCAACTTGGCTGGCGCCAACATTTCCGTCACACGGGTTACTTCATAGCCGGGTAGTCCCGACGCCGCCACCGCAGGTATTCCCGGGACGAGCGGGGATGATTTGGCACTGGTGACCGCCAAGGCTCTCAATCTTCCGGACTTAACAAGAGGCATCGCCGAAGCCGGGGTCACAAACATCAACTGTACCTCACCGCTCATGAGAGATGCGAGTGCGGGGCCATTGCCCTTGTAATTAACGCGAAAAATATTAATTCCAGCCATTGCCTTGAACAATTCCGCCGCCAGGTGTGGTGAGGATCCCGTAACCGACGATGCATAGTTAGGTCTCCCGGGGTTGCCCTTTGCTAGGGCAATTACGTCTTCCACGTTGTTCACTTGCAACGCGGGATTTACAACCAAGACGCTGGGCGACATCTCTATGAGAGATATCGGTGAAAAATCTCTGATCGGGTCATAAGGGGTTTTCTGCAAAAGCGGAGCCAACCAAAATGTTCCGCCATAGACGAGCAACGTATAGCCGTCAGCTGCAGCCTTCGATACGATTTCGCCCACTGTGTTGCTATGTCGATTGTCGACAATCACCGGTTGTCCCAGCAAATTGGATATCTCCGGAGAAATAAGTCGCGCAACATAATCATTGCCTCCTCCAGCTTCGGAAGTAACGATGCGAATAGGTTTGTTGGGATAATCCTGGGCGCATGCCATACTAATGGCCGCAATAAACACGACCAGTGAGAACATCCGGATTACAAGACGTCGTTTCAATATAAAATCTTTAATAAACATCGAATATCCAAAATAAAGAACTTTTGCGTCACTATTCGCCGACAGTGATCACGAAAGGAATGCCCACGTGTGCGAAAATAGCATGGCCGTATTCTTGAATCAAGACTTCAGTGAGAGGGCGGTTAATTCGAAATTCATCATGGTCACAAGGAATGGTTTGCCTGTGCAACGCGACGGCATTACAGTTTCTAATTCGCGCGATAGACTTTAGATAATTTCGGCCAAGTCGCGAATTCAGCGTGTGAGCGTATTTCCTATCGCCGTATAGAACCGACAGATGGAACTCATTCCGCGCGAATGCCAGCCACTCTGATAACTTTACCAAATTTTGGTATGTCGGATTGCAAACTTTCTGCAAGCTGCCGCGGGATACTTGAAACGCTTTCTGCTCCGATACCTAAGAACTTCCCTTTCGTCTCTTGCTCAATAGGTACGTTCACCACCGTCTGATTCAATCGACCGAAGATGGGCCCCAAAGCTTGGCCGGGGCGAACATGGCAACCCTATTGCCCATTGCGTAGTCAGGAAGCCCCGAGTCGGCTACTTTCGGAAAGCCCGGCACCAAGGCGGGTGATTGCGCACTGATTGCCGTTAAGGCTCTGAATTTTCCCGAGCTAATATGGGGCATTACTGCAAGCGGACTCTGGAAAAATATATGGCTTCTCCACCAACAATGCGATTCAGAGCGCGCCCACCCTCTTTATAACTGATACGCACGATATTGATATCGGCCATCGACTTGAAGTGATCTACCGCAAGGTGCGGCGAAGAGCCTACCACGGACGAGGCATAGTTAGGCTGTGCTGGATTGGACTTAGCCAAAGCAAACAAATCCTTGACGCTGTTTACTGGTGCAGAAGGATGTACTACGAATAGATTCGGCGATTCCTCAATAAGAGAGATCGGCGAGAAATCTCGCGTCGGGTCGTACTGTGAAGTATTCAACAGTGGCTCCAGCCAGAATACCCGCCCCCGACAAAAACGTATATCCATTGGGTAGCGCCCTGGCAACGATCTCGGGCCCTGCGCTACAAGGACGGCGTCCACGATTGCTCGCTGGCCAAATGGACCCGACATCCCTGAGCGACCAGGCACGCCGAAATCTCTGTAGCCGCTCCCGCTTTGGAAGTGACAATGCGGATGGGCTTGTTTGGGTAATATTGAGCTGACGCGGCCCCTGTCACGATTAGAATCAAGGCCATAACGAACCTGCCCGCAATAGTAGCTGACATTAACAAGACGACCTTGAAAAAAGTCGTGAATTCATCCGAGAATGCAAATTGCGGCATAGCTTGGATAGTGAGCTATGTTAGTCCTCCACAGACGCTGATAGCCTGGCCCGTCACAAAAGCACTCGATTCTGATGCAAGATAGCCAACGATCGAGGCCACTTCTTCTGGCCGGCCAAGTCGGCCAACTGGAACACGGCTGGCAGCGTTCATCAGGCCCGCTTGCGTATCTACTTGTCCAGACTCTCGCCTGGCCGAGCTAAGCGCTCTAGCAGTAAGAATAGGTCCCGGGCAAATCGCATTGACCGTGATCCCAAACGGAGCTACTTCGACAGCCAATGAGCGGCTGAAACCCACTATTGCGGCCTTGGACGCCGAATATACGGCCCAACGTGGTCGGCCGTACTTCGCAGATGCAGAAGACATATTGATAATCCGACCCCATCCCTGCTTGCGCATCGGCGCGACAGCATATCGGCACATGAGAAATGTCCCACGCGCATTGATCGCCATTACTTGCTCCCAGGCGGCCAGAGTAACCTGCTCGATATCAAGCCGATCGTTGCCCTGTGGCGCACCTGCGTTACTCACCAAAATATCCAACCGGCCATATCGCTTCAAGACTTCATTGACCATTGCAGCCACGTCAGTTTCAGAACTCACGTCTCCCTCGACCCATGAAGCGGCACCTCCCGCTAAAACTATTTCATCCACGAGCGATTCCAGTCCCCGCCAAGATTGATCCATGTCGGCTTGCGAACCGTGTGCATCGACAACGCCGCGCATATTCAAATCGGAAACAACCACGGTCACACCAGATGCGGATAATACGCGTGCCGACGCGGCACCAATGCCCTTTGCCTTTGCACAGCCCGTTATTAGTGCGACTCGGTTAGAAGCTTGCATAGAGTATCCTTGATTGAAAAATCAGTTTCGGAGCCAGTCAACAATGATTCGCGTATCGCACTCCATGGAGTCCAGTATCATCCCGTCCATCCAAAGAATTGCATCTCTTTTGATAGAACTGCTCTTCAGTGAAAGAGGGGCATAAAACACCATGTCGGAAAATGCAGAATGGTTCAGTCTCAATCCAAGGCAACGAAAGTCTTTACTAGTACATCAATTCATAGGAATTTCCCGCGTTCTCACGTATGAGCTTGCGTAGTGCAACACTGGGCATATGGCCGAACTGTGGCTTAATGCATTCCTGCGAATCGGGGAAAACTCGATCGGGCTATGGATAATCGGAAGCCCGCGTCAGGGTCTCTGTCCCTATGTGTCGAGCAGAACCACAACGATCGGGTCATATTGGAGTGTGGCCCGGCATTGACGGCGCCAGTAATCGCTGGGTTTCCTTTTCAGAAGAACCTGTCCCTCGAAATGATCTTCACAATCATAGTCCATGCTAAGGTGTACCCGGTGCTATTCCATCTTCGGCCAATCCCGTCGCTTCGTTATAGACAAACGAGCACCGCTGAAATTGGCGCGTTTTTGGATTAAGTGTAGGAAGTCGTACCCGTTGGCGGCCGCATGCGGGCGCGAGGGAAATTGAGCACTAGTCCACTAAGTCCTTCGGAGCCAGCATTGATTCTAAAAGAACGCTCTGTATGATCGACATAAACGAGCGCGGGTGCCCTGTGCTTTCTGTCATCGTGCACCAATCCACCCTTGAGTACTACCAGAAATTGACCATCCCCGTAACCGGGGTCGGGTGCAATTGTTATGGCATTTGGCTTCATGCTCAAGGTATATGCCGCCAAGCCCTCGCCATCTCTGATCTCCGATATAGGCTGCAAAATCGCATCAACGCCTCCGGTAGCTTCGGACAATACCGGAAACCTGGCCGCACGAGTGATTTGCCAAGGTTGACGATTGGGCACCTGGTCCAGCGTGGCCTTGTGATCAGGTAGGAAACGTGCACCCGCATCAACGTGCGCCCGAATTACAAAAAATGACAACCCAGCGGCGGCATCGGATATGAGT
>Ga0207049_1134_pt2 | contig 12214 bp, 7 predicted proteins | sample Alteio_BWMinCont_63_FD_153305 | JGI IMG/M metagenome (GOLD analysis project Ga0207049, IMG submission 153305) | Enriched cells from forest soil in Barre Woods Harvard Forest LTER site, Petersham, Massachusetts, United States -... | ecosystem: Environmental > Terrestrial > Soil > Temperate forest >... | reverse complement strand
AAACTTCAAAGATTCAGACGATTTGGAAGATTCGATGGATTGTAAGGATTACGAGATTGACTGAGAGAAACTACTGAATTGAGGGGTGGTGGTCAAGGGGAATTTTTCGTTACGGATTTATGAGCGGTCGCGCGGATCCCGGCGGGTGACAAACCGTTGAAACGGCTCTTTTGTCGGGAGCTCTCTCTCACCCCGCTGAAGCGCGCTTGGAACGGGTGTTAATGAGATGCGGGAGCTCCCGCGCGACCGACTGCTTGAAATGTCGGAATCCTCAAGGAGGCGAAGCGAGACGATAAAAGCGGTTCGTGCCGGTAAAGGGCTCGGTGAGATAAAACTGGTTGCCCACTATGTAGGGGGCCGACGGGTCGGAGGACCACGTCACCGGAGGGGCGAGACTGCCGGTGTATTCAACGGCAAAAGTGCTGCTGCCGGGCAAGGGCCAACTGAGCAGGAGGTTCGGACCGGAGGCCCCCACGGCCAGGCCGGGAGCCCCAAGCACTGCCGTCACCAGAATATTCGTTTTGTCGCCGGAATCAGGGGCGGCAGTGGCGGCACTGACAATGGCGGTATTGGTGACGTTGCCGACCGTCAGCGGCCGCACGGTGAAAATCAGGGACTCGCTGGCGCCATTAGTGAGTTGGCCAACGGTCCAGTCCAGCAGGTTGCCGGTGTGAACCACCAATCCAACAGTCGAGACGAACGAGAGGAGAGTGGCATTGGACGGCAGGCTGTTGGTCACTGCCACGCCGGTGGCGGGATTGGAGTTGTTGTTGAAAACCGTGACGACGTAATGGAGGGAAACCCCGACCTCCGCCGGTGAAGGCGCCGCGGTCTGGGCAATCGCCACGTCCGGGTTCGCGGAGACATAGGTGGATTGGCTCAGCAGATTGCCGTTATCATCATAGCTGAGCACGGTGTTGGTACTGCCGCCATAGTTAACGTTCACCAGGCGGCCGGCGGCATCGTACGTATAATTGAGCGTGCTGGCCGCAGCGAAATCCGCCGTCAGCAGCAGCCCGAAAACAAGAGCCATTAAGCTTTTCATCGAAAGCCGGAATTAAAAATGCAAAAACGTTTGTCCTCCCAGGTCCTCCCCCACCCGCAGCCGGCGGAGCGCTTCGCGGTAGTCCGGAATACCGGCGCCGCTCGCCGGATCGGACAAACCCGGGAATCCCTGCCGCAACCGGAATGGGAGCATCGGGTGGAACTTGTGAAACGATTCGGTAAGAGACTGCGGGAGGATTCCGACCGCGTAGGTGCTCGAGAACAGTCCCTGGGTCTCGATTAGCCGGCTCGCCAGGAACGCAAAAGGACGACCGCTATCGCAGCAGCAGCAATCACAACAGTCACAGCAGCAGTCGCAACAACAACAACAACAGCAACAGCAGCAACTCGGCGCCCGGAACAACGGGAAGGAATCCCTAACCCGTTCCGCAGCCGGCACCGGGATGTCAGTGTTGAGTGACACCAGGGGCATGCTTGAATCCTGGAGCGACAGGTATTTGAACGACTGTGCAAAATTGAATTGGACCGGGGCCCGGACCGGGGCGGGGTCGAAATTGAGAGAAGTGGGTCTTTGGCGTCCAATCTCATAAGGCCCCAAATCGAATTGGTAGCCCAGTTTGAAATTGAGCGAATACTCCCGAGCGCCGATGGGGAAATAGGTCAGAGGATTATTTTTGGGATACTCGTAAGGGTCGAGCTTTTGGGGAAAGCTGAGGTTGGGCCAGTCGGGGTCGCGCGAAAGGAACCGGGTGGTGAAAGGGTCATAAAACCGGTACCCGAGTTGGATGAGATTGGCGGCGGGCTCGTAACGGCCGTTGAATTGGCCGTAAGCCGTGAAGGGCTGGGTGCTGGTGCCGGAATGGGCAAGCAGTTGGCCGTAGGGGGTGTAGGCGTAGGAGTCGGTCACCAGCCCGCTATTGTCGGTGAGGGCCAAAGTGTGACCAGCGAAATCATAATGGAGGTAATAGGCCTGGTTGCCATTGAGGGGATCGATGTAATAAAGCGGCTGGCCCCCGGGAGTGCGGACCCAATAACGCATGTATTTGTTGGAGGTAACATTGTATTCGCCGACGAACGCACCGGGGCTGAACCCAAGCGAGTAATTGTAGAGATACCAGGTAGTGACTCCCCCCGCCGAACGGGTGCTCAAGTCGCTCATGCCGTTGAAGCCGAGGGCAACCGAATCGATTTGCGTCAGCCACGGGCCAGTGTAGCGGAACGTGTGCCCGGGCGCCGAAGTCTGCCGGCCCTGAAGATCGTAAGCGTACCCGGGACTGGTCAATTGGCTGGCCGCGTTGATGCTCCAATTGATGCTCGCGGGCATCGTGAACTGTGCGGGATCGAGCGGTGCCCGGTAGGTTTGCTGGAGCGGCAGCCCGGCCAGCGTAAAGGTGCGCTGGAGGTCGATGAACGTTCCGTCCTGGATCCGCATCAAGCGGTTTAACGGATCGAGGGTCAGCGTGGTGGCGATCCCGTTGGCACGAGTGATATTCGTCAAAGCGCCGGCCGGGTTGTAGCCGAAGGCGACCCAGCCGAGGGAAAGCGTATCGCCGACCCGGACCAGGCGATCGGCGGCGTTATAGACATAAGAGACCGAAAAGAGCCCATTACTGTACCACAGAGTGGTCAAGCGGGCCCCGGGGTCGTACATGGAGGCGAAGTTGACGCCCCAACTCAGGATATTGGTGATCCGGTTTTCGGAGTCGTAAGCGATTTGATAATTCGCTCCGAAGGCCAGGCGATTGGCCGAGGTGTAGCCATAGGTCAGGTCGGTGCCGTCGCTGTATTTGGCCTCGGTGAGATTGCCTGCCGCATCGTAAGCGTTCGAGCGAGTCAGGCCGTCGGGATAGGTAAGGGTCGCCAGGTCCCCGCGGGGATTGTACGAGAGGCGGGTGGTGTAGCCGAGGGGGTCGCGAAAGGTTTCGAATCGGCCCATGGGCGTGTAGCCCCAGGACCAATTCTGGCCGTTAAAGTCCGTTAATTGCTGCACCTGGCCCAGAGGGTTAAGGCTTACGCCGACCGACCCGATTTGGGGGCAGGTAATATTCGTGGCGCGACTGCGGCTGTCGTAATGGATTTGGGTGGCGTGTTGAAGTTCGTCGGTATAGGAGGTGATCTGTCGCAGTGAATCCCGGGAAACACCCGAGGGGAATCCGAGGGGGTTGGTCAGGACAGTCGAGTAGCCGAGGGAATCAAGGTGAACCGAATTGGAGTGGCCCAGAGGGTCGCTGGCGGATACCGTCAAGGCTTCGCTGTTTACGCCAAAGCGAAAAGTATTGCTGGTGGCATCGGTGACCGTGGTCAACCGGTTTAGAATATTGAACCCAAAGGCAACGTGGTTGCCATTCCGGTTGGTGGCGGCGATGGCATTGCCGAGCGCGTCGTAAGCCGCACTGGCGCTGTTCCCCAGCGTATCGGTTTTGATGGTTAAGCGATTGAGGCTGTCATAATTGAACCGGCGGCTGGCGGAATTGGCGTCCACCGCATTGGTCAGGAGACTGTCTGCGTTATAGCCAAACGTGGAGGAATTCGTGTTCTCGTCGGTCACGAGGATGAGGCGATCGAGGTTATCGTAGACTGCCTGGGCCACTGCGCCATCCGGATGAGTGAGCTGATTCGGACGGAACATCGCGTCGTACCCGTAATGCGTAGTGCCGACGTCGGAATCCGTGCTGGAAGCTAAAGTACCGTCGGGATTGTAGGTGAAAGTTGAGACGCCGCCCATCGGGCTCCGGAAGGTCAGCATCTGCCCATGGCCGTTCCAGGTGGAGAGCCAGCGCTGGCCGGCGCGGTCAATGTAGGTCACCACATTCCCGACCGCATCCCGGATGAACTGCTCCGTCGAACCATCCGGGTGAGTCACCTGGCTCACGTCATAAAAAGTAATGCCACTGACGGTGTAGTTCGTATAGGTGAGCTGGGTTAGCGTGTTGTCGGCATTGGTGATGGTTGCGACCTGCCTGGAAACGGGGTCGTATGCGAAGCTGGTGGCATTGCCCAGCCGATCGATGACGGCGGCGCGTTGACCGTTGGTCGTGGACTGCACAGTAACCGTTACCCCGGCTTCATCGGTGTAACTGCCCAAGTGCCCGCCGGAGTCGTGGGTATAAGAATGGGTATGGCCCAGGGCGTTGGTGACCGTGGTCGAACTTCCATTGGCACCGTACGCAAAGCGGTTGGTGTAGACGCCGGTGGCTCCTTGAGCGATAACGTGTCCGTTCGTGTCGTAGCTCTGGGTCACCGGTGCATTGCCTTCCGGCAGCGTCTCGGCGGTGAGCAATGCGGCCGACGGCTGGTTCGTGTCGTAGGTATAGGTTGTCAAGCCGCTGGCGGCATCGAAGATATCGGCAAGCACCGGTGCCTCGGGATTCGTTTCGTCCACAAAGTAATAAACGGTCCGCGCGCCGTCATCCACCGTGTACAAATGCTGGAACCCCGTATAAGTGAAATTGAGGACACGGCCCAAACCGTCAGTAACCTGTATCAGCACATTATTGGTATAGATCAGGGTTTGAACATTGCCTTTGCCGTCGGCAATGGAGATCAGATCGCCGGCGCTGTCAAAAGTATCGATCCGGTGGGCGCGACGGTCGCCCAGGACATAGTTGGCGCCGCTTTGGATGAGTTGGAACGGCATCGCCTGGCTGTTTATCGGCTGCCAGGCGCTGCCATTTTTTTGAAATTGCAGCCGAAGCCCCTGGTAAGTGACGACATCGACGCGGTTGCTCGCCGCGGCCAGGCCGGTTTCAAAATTATGGGCCCAGTTCATCCCCAGGGAGCTTTGCAGGAGCAGGTTGGCGCTCAAATCGGACGAATACTCACGGCGAAATTCCAGTGGCATCGGGCCGCGCAACGCCAGGTCCGGTCCCCGATGCAGGTTGAGGCCCCCGGTGTAAGCGTTCACGGGGTCGGCGGTGAAAGCCGACAGGGAATAGTTAGCCGCAGTGAGAATGAAATTGGTAGTAACAATCACGTGGTTGGTGCAAAGCCCAGTCCTGCCAGTGGGCGTGTAGCTCCACTGAAAGATGACATCGGTCTCGCCTGCGCCCACTCCCAGCAATGTGAACACGCCCTGCTTAAGTTGGGTAAACACACCGACCGGACTGACGCTCACCACGGCCGGGTTGCCCGCGGAGTACACCTGGTAAATGCTGGGCTGGCTTTCCGCAATGTCGGCCGTAATGGCATAGGTAGCGATGCCGTTCGGCGGCAGCATGGTGACAGGCGGGCCGCAGATATGGGCGAGCGCGGAAGAAGAGAACAGAACTGACAGGAGCCCGGCTGAAACCAAGCCCCGAAACAGGCACGGCTCCACGAGCCGGCGCCGAATGGACCATTGCGCCATATAACGCATGACCGACAAATGCATCCAAGGGGGACTAATGTGCATCGTAAGTGAACGGTGTTAAAAAGCAAGCCTAAAGTGGCCCGCGAGCCCTTCCTCCGCCACGGGGAAAATTTAACAGGAGGGCGCGGAGAACACGGAGAAGAGGGAGCGACAGGTAAAAGGGATAAGGGATAGACCGCTGACGAATTTAACCTGAGACCGCCGAGGGAACGGCGTTGGGAATTAGTTTCGTTGGCGAATATTTTCTTCTTCGTGAATACGCATCCGGGCCGAAAGCAGGGCCGCCCGGCCAAGGTAACCAATCGCGCGGGCAGGGTTGTTGCGCTCCACAACCGGCAGGCGACCGATGTCACGATTCAGCATTTTCGAAAGCGCGGCGTGCAATGGTTCGTCGGGAAAGGCGACGGTAAGCTCAGTGCTCCCAGCTTGCAGCACAGTCATTTGCGCGGCATGGTTTTGACGCAACGCTCGGACGATATCGCCCCGAGTGATAATGCCGACCAGCCGATCATGCTCATCCACAATCAGGGTCCCTTGCCGGCGGCTCAGGCCGGGATCACCATGAGCGATCCGATCGGCTAGCTCCGCGAGTTTCATTTCTGCCGGGACGGTCGGCGCGTTCTGGTCCATCACTTCGCGGACGCGCGCGAGCTCAAAGGGGTCGATGCTGTACTCGCGCGTGATATGATGGCCGCGGCGTGCCAGCTTTTCCGTAAGGATGGAGCGGCGCATGAGCAAAACGGTTACGCCGAGGGCCGCGACCGAGGCAATGAGGAGAGCGGGAAACAGGTTGAAGTCGCGCGTCAATTCGACAGCAAAAACCATTGCGGTGAGAGGCGAGCGCATCGTGCCACCCATCATGGCTGCCATGCCGACCAGCGCCCAGAGACCGGTGTCGCCCACAGGAATATGTGACCCGACAAAAGCGCCCAACGCCCCGCCCATGATCAGCAATGGCGCCAGGACTCCCCCGGAGGTGCCGGAACCCAAAGCGAGCGACCACACGAGTGCCTTGGCCACAAGCAAACCGATTACTACCGCGCCAACGAGTTCGCCACGCAGCAAGCTGTGGATGGTGTCATAACCTACTCCCAACACGCGCGGTTCAACGAGGCCACCCACGCCGATGAACACCGCACCGATGGCCGGCCACCACATCCAGTGGAGCGGGAGCCTTTGAAAAAGATCTTCACACGCATAGACGAGCATCGTCAACAAGCTGGAACCAAAACCGGCCAGAACGCCGAGACCGGCGGCAAACGCCAATTCTGTGCCGGACAAAGAACCATGAGCAATCACTGGGAAGATGGGTCCCGCGCCCAGCAAAGGCACGCGCAGTACCGACGCGACGATTGATGCCACCGCAACCGGGATGAAGCTGCGCGGTTTCCATTCAAACAATAACAGCTCAACGGCCAACAGGACTGCCGCGACCGGTGTGGCGAACACGGCCGACATTCCCGCCGCCGCACCCGCCACCAGCAGGGTTTTGCGCTCCGCCGCGCTCAGGTGGAACTGTTGGGCGAACATGGAGCCAAAGGCACCGCCGGTCATGATGATCGGTCCTTCGGCACCAAACGGGCCGCCGGTGCCAATGGAAATGGCAGCGGAAAGCGGCTTGAGAATCGCGACTTTGGCGTGGATGCGGCTGCGGCCAAGGAGAATTGCTTCGAGTGCTTCCGGGATGCCGTGCCCACGAATCTTCTCCGACCCAAACCGTGCCATAAACCCCAAGGCCAGCGCACCCGCCACGGGCACCAGCACCACCCACAGCCCCAAATGATGGCCCTGCGGGGTAACGGGGGCTGCGGAAAGACGGTGGTAGAAAGCGAGGTTCGTGATTGCCGCAATCAACCAGATCAGCGCATAGGCCACAACCGAACCGATTGCTCCAATCACCAGAGCCATAGCCGATAACAGCAACACGCGACGGTCAGTGCTGAAATCCGCCAGTTCGTCCTCAACGGCCAGGACGGATACGTCGGCCTGGCCGCGCACGACCGGCGGAATGATAGATTCAGTTTGCATCAAGAAGCCTCGATAGTATATCGTAACGCGATACATGTCAAACCGGGGCTGACATTCTGCCGTAATTGGCATAACGTCGATGAGTCATGACGAAAACCAAGCTGCCGTCCAAGTTGCAGTATGAGATGCTGGCAGCATTCCGTTATGCACTCAGGCAATTCCTTCATTTCAGCGAAGAGGCAGCAAACCATGCAGGCATTACGCCGCAACAACATCAGGCGTTGCTCGCCATCAAAGGTTTCCCCGGACGCGACTCGGTCACCGTGGGCGAGTTGGCGGAGCGGCTGCAACTGCGCCACCACAGCGCAGTCGGCCTGGTGGACCGCCTGGTAGCCGAGAAGTGGGTGGCGCGCGCGCCCTCTGCCCGGGACCGGCGGCAGGTTTTCGTTCACCTTACTCGTTCTGGCGAACAGGTCCTCGAAAGACTCTCTTCGGCCCATACGGAACAACTCAAGCGAATGGGGCCTGAACTGATCCTTCGGCTCAAGCAACTCACTCGTGCCGAGGAATAAACTTTCCACCCGAAGCCTGAGGCGGGCTTTGTCCGGACAGGGCGGAGAATGATCGGAAAACTCGAACGCAGCAAGAATGGCCGCTGAATGGGCATTCGGCGGTTTGACATATATCGTGATGCGATATAGTTTATGCCTTTAGCGGATGCAGGCTGGAATTGCAGATGAACACCGTAGTCGTCACTCAACCTCGAATCGGACAATTTGAATATTAACCCCTGGTTCTTATGGCACACATCTATAACAATATCGTAGAGACCGTAGGTCGCACCCCGCTTGTTCGATTGAATAAAGTTACCGCCGGTCTCCGAGCCGACGTGCTCTTGAAGTGCGAGTTTTTCAACCCTCTAGGCAGCGTCAAGGACCGTATTGGCATGTCTATGATTCAGGATGCCGAGGAGCGGGGGATTCTCAGGAAGGATTCTGTGATTATTGAAGCCACCAGCGGCAACACCGGCATCGCCCTGGCCTTCGTCGCCGCGGCGAAAGGCTACCGGCTCATCTTGACCATGCCGGATACCATGTCTCTGGAGCGACGCACGCTGCTGGCGATGTTGGGCGCCAAGCTCGTGCTGACGCCCGGCGCCGAGGGCATGAAGGGCGCCATTTCCAAAGCTGAGCAGTTGGCAAAGGAAACCCCAAACTCCTGGATCCCGAAGCAGTTTGACAACCCGGCCAATCCGGCGATTCACCAAAAGACCACGGCCGAAGAAATCTGGGCCGATACGAATGGCAAGGTGGACATTCTACTTTCGGGTGTGGGGACTGGCGGTACGATTACCGGCTGTGTCGAGGTCATCAAACCGCGAAAGCCATCTTTTGAGGCCATCGCAGTGGAACCGAAAGATTCCGCAGTGATTTCACAAACTCTGGCCGGCCATTCCCTCAAGCCCGGTCCCCACAAGATCCAAGGGCTGGGTGGCGGTTTTATTCCGAAGAACCTGCATTTGAAAGACTCCAAGGGCCATCCGCAGATTGTCGAGTGCATTCAGGTGACGAACGATGATGCTTTCGCCATGGCGCGACGGCTGGCCAAGGAGGAAGGCATTCTCGCAGGGATCTCCTCTGGCGCAAACGTTTGGGCCGCGATCGAGGTAGCGAAGCGTCCGGGGAACAAGGGTAAAATGATCGTGACAGTAGCCTGTTCGACCGGGGAACGTTACCTGAGCACGCCCTTGGCCGCCGAAGCGCGTGCGGAAGTAGGTGGCTGATTCATAGCCCAGTTGAACCAAAAGACGATTTTGGGTCCCGCCACAGAAGCCGACAGTTAGGCCCTTCGGCCTTCAGCGCAACGAGGTCAGCCAGCCACGGCCGTCGCGACATTTGGGTTATCCGTCGGACTTGGGTTCGCCGGATAGTTCATTTGTGGAGACGGGAGCTTGGCGGTTCGTCATTACCGATTCAAATGTTTGGCAGGATGTCAAAATATTCGTCATCCTCGTTTTTGCCCCCTTCTCCCTTGCCAAGAGTCTTCTCCGTTTCGACGAATTCAATGCGTTCAATCCACTTCACCATTTTATAGCCGAGCTGGTTTTCAACCCGGAGTCGCAGCGGCGCGCCATACACTTCAGGCAGCGGAGCCTGGTTCATCTCATAGGCGAGTAAGCATCTCGCCTTGAGCGCTATTTCGATGGTCTGCGTGTCATAGTATTCCCCGCCATACAACGCATCGCCGTAGGAATAAAAAGCAACAACTTTGGCTTTGGGCTTGGGTTTAACAAGCTCGATCAACTGTTTGAACGGAAGGCCGCCCCATTGTGCGATTCCTGACCATCCCTGGATGCAATGATGCATGGAGATGTATTCTTGCTTGCCGAGCGCACGAAGCTCCTCGAGTGAAAGTTCGATTGGGTTCTCAACCAAGCCACCAATCTTCAATTTGAAATCCTGGAATCCATTCGCAGCGAGTTGCTTCCATTTGTTGGAAACCGGCAACTTTCCATTCGGCCAAAAAAAGGGGGAAATGTCCTTTTGGGTATAACGCTCCTGGGGTTTGAGACGGCTCAACACATTCCAATCAAACAACCCAGTGAGCGCGCGATATGCATGCTGCATCGAACGAGCATATTTCCAGGCGATGAAGTGAAAGAAGATCCACGAAAGCAGAACGAGGCCAAGGCAGATAAGGCCGAAAACCATCCCCATGGGGCGAGCGTCATCACGCCCCGCAACAATGTGGTTCATGTTCCGCACGAACCCGGTGATGACGACCAGCCCCACATGCACCGCTAAAAAGCATAGATAACCAATCAACAAAATAAAATGGATAGAGCGCGCTCCCTGCCTGCTCCCGAAGAGTTTTGGAAAAAAGGGGAACCGATTATCAACTGCCGGGGACATCGCAATGCCGGTCAACATGGACAGTGGTGCCATTGCGAAAATGACCGCGAAGTATGAAAGCTGTTGCAGTGGATTGAATTGATAGAAGCCATTGGGCTCCGCTGGCAGGTGAAGAGTCGCGTAATAAACAAATGATTTCCAGGCAGCTGGAATAATCTGCCATGAAACCGGGACCAGGCGCTTCCATTGATCGGTGAAGAACAGCAGCGCGACAAAAATAAATCCATTGAGAAGAAATGCATGAACCGAGAGGAAATGCCACGCTCGCGCCATCCCCACGGTATGCCGGTATCCGGGCAAGGCGACCCACGGGGAAATGTAACGGGAGTCATCCTTCGCCGTCCATAAGCGGTCAGTCGGTACCTTGAGCGGCGTAAACCGAATCCATTCCGAGTTCGGCGTGCAATGTCGGTTCCAATAAAGTCGCGGATGATCCATCAAAATGGACAGCCCGCTGCGAGCCAAGAGCATCAGAAAGAAGAAGTTCACAAAATGGGTCAGCCGGAGCCAGGCGGGGAATCCATTCGGTATCGGAGGATTCCCCGGATTGATCGGCGGCAGGAAAGTCTCCGTTGGAAGCCCGGCGCTCAGATACTGGCCCCAGGCAATCGCCACTGGAGCGAGAGCGACAACGGCAAAAGCAAAAACAAACCAGGGATTTATCCAAACACGAAAACGGCGATCGGGTGGATAGTGAATAGCTCGATGGACTTCGTCGAATGCCTGCATGCGGAATGGGTTCTGGTAGAGATCAATTCGCCTTGATCGTTGATTCGCGTGACCTGGAGCGTTTGGCGGGGGGCTGCTTTGGAGCACTCGATGAGGCCTCGGCCGGATAGGTAATCGTAGTGCCCCGGACTTTAGCGAACGGAGTAAGCTTATGAACCTGGCGGCGAGTTGAACTCATGATGTCCTCGGTGCGAATCCCACGAACAAGCAAGGCATCGGCGATGAGCGAGCGATGACATCGCCAGGGCACCGCTTCGGCGCACATCAGTGCAATCCGGTCTTGGTTCGCCAGCCGGATCAATTCATCGAGGCTCTGCTCAAATTCTGGCGTTTGCATGTAATCCGCATAACCTCGAAAGGAGGCATTTCGCCAGCCCACATTGAGCGAATCGCGCTTCGCATGACGCAGGCCGCCCAACCCAGGCATGTGTTTGTAGCCCAGGCCAGCCTTCTTCAGTGAACCCGGCAACGAGGCCTTGTTGAACTGCGGGTTGTGCCGCGAGCGCGGCACCGTCCGCACATCCACGACGCGTGTCGCACTGTGTGCCTGAAGCAGACCGATGAATTCCTCGAGCGTGCGTGTGGAATGCCCAATCGTCAACACGATGGGCGAAGGTTCCGCGCTGGACATTCTTTTTCCCAACCGCCCCCCGGCCTTGGCCTTGATGCCGAGCAGGCCCACTTTGACCGGTTTCTGCATCATCAGCGCCCTCTTACGCTGGAGGTCCAGCGGGGCCCGATTCCGGGCGCGCCGAATGCGGCAGAGGTTTCAGCTGGATTCATATCAGGATATCAAACGCTTCCACGGGGAACCTGTGCTGTCCGCGGAGCAAAGTCCTGGAGGCCGCAGTTCAACAAAGCGCCGATGCGCTCAATACTCAGGTCCGCGGCTGGGCAGGCGTCCAGGATCTTGGGATCCAGAGCATAGTGTCCTTGCCGCACGAAAACAGTCGTCACCCGCGAGCGCCAGATCTTCTTGATGGCGGCCAGGATGCGGAGCTTGTCGTCCACCACGACATAATGAGCCGCCGGGTACCGCTCTTCTACATCCGCCAGCTCGTGCTCCTTGTGGACGTAAATTAACGCGTGCCCATCGACGGCTTCATAAAGCCCGGAACGGTCCACTTTGCGCGGTTGGAAGACGACGTCGCCGTCAGTGAGAAGGACAGTTGTTCCCCAACGCTTAACGTGCTCGATCACGTCGAGCGAGTTGGGGAAGAGGCGGTTGGCAAAGGGATAGTTTATGAGGAAT
>Ga0207049_1142_pt1 | contig 12299 bp, 17 predicted proteins | sample Alteio_BWMinCont_63_FD_153305 | JGI IMG/M metagenome (GOLD analysis project Ga0207049, IMG submission 153305) | Enriched cells from forest soil in Barre Woods Harvard Forest LTER site, Petersham, Massachusetts, United States -... | ecosystem: Environmental > Terrestrial > Soil > Temperate forest >... | reverse complement strand
CACTCAGGCAATGGCGACATGTATAGCTGCATGGAATGACAGGCAACGCCAACAAGAAATGATGGAGCAGCAGCAGGCGCAGGAGCAACAGCAAGCTAATGAACAAAAATCGGACAGGCAGATGTGCATAGGCGCGGCAATGATGGCTGGAACGTCTCCCTATGCTCTTCAAAACTATGGCAATGCTGTACTGCAATGCCAATGAAAAAAGCTTTTCTAGCCACCGCCATTTTTGTTTTTCTATCCCTGCTTTCTCCCGCCCTTGCGATTGCCAAAGATGCAGCCGCAACATTTGAAGACGCTTTTTCCCCACGCCAAGGCGCAACAGAGCTTGTCGTCAAAACTACGGAAGAAGCCAAAAAGTCCATACACGTTGCTGCATACTCTTTCACCTCACGGCCAATCGCTTCAGCTCTTGCCACCGCGCACGACAGGGGCATTGACGTAGAAGTGGTGCTAGACAAAAGCCAGCGCCACGGCTGGATTGTACAGTACCTGAAAGATCATAAGATACCATCACGGCTTAATTATCATTACAGCATCATGCACGACAAGTTTTTTGTCGTTGACGAAAAGACACTGGAACTTGGCTCTTTCAACTACACCCGCGCAGCAGAAAGAAATAATGCCGAAAATGTTCTGGTCATTCATAGCGCGGGCAAGCTGGTTAAAGACTACGACAAGCAATGGCAAAAACTCTGGAATGAAGGCGAGGAAGCACATGATTAAAAAATTACCAGCGCAGATATTAATAGTATCTTTTCTTTTTATTGGCGCTGCCTTGGCAGATAGTCTGGCGCTTTTCAACTCTCAACAGGAAGCGCAGCAGCACTGCCCGAATGACGTTGTTGTCTGGCTCAATCCTTCAAGCGGCGTTTATCACCTGCAAGGGGAACGCTGGTACGGAAATACAAAAAATGGCGCTTTTGTCTGCAAGGCAGAAGCGGATCAGGCCGGAGATCGTGAAACAGGGAACGGGCAGTAATCAATTTATATCGAGGAGAAAATTAATGAAAGTAGTTGCAATGTCTATCCTAACAGCTTTTCTAGTCTTGGCTTTTCCATGTAATGTCCTAGCGGAAAGTTCATTTAGTACAGGAAATGATTTTTTGAACACTTGCTCTAAGGGCGCACACAGAGAATCTTGCGCAAGCTATATTGCTGGCCTCATAGCGGGTATTCAAGGTACGGAATGGGAATGGCTACAATTCCGCACAACACCTGAAGAATTTACGAAGGGACTTCATGAGAAGGATGGTGACGACTCAATGGAAAGAAAATATTTCCTATTCTGTATACCCGACTCAGGAAATTACGGGCAATATTTAGATGTTTTCTTGAAGTACCTTAAAAATAATCCTGAGATAAGGAATCGCCTAACAAGTCCTCTATTTATTCAAGCAATGGCCGAAGCCTTTTCATGCAAGTAGAGGCGGCATTAAATCAGATACGCTACTGACAAAAGGCAACGTGAGGACTGAATTTTTGCAGGCGCAGAAGCCGGACGGCGTGGCACGGCATCATTGACGGCCATTTTGCATGACGGTGTTAATTAGCTGCCTGCATCACCGCCATGCCAAAAAACTCCACTGATTTCAACCCCTGCCATGCCCGTTTTTACTATGATTTTGGCAATAGATGGGGTATTATAATACCTATCTGCTATTCGCGCTGAATGGCTTAATTTTCCCATATGACAAAAACCGCGTCGGTGAATGCCATATAAAACCAAAAGTGGTGATGTATGTCCTTAACCCCGGATGCAGGTTTCAATTTACAAACTACAGGCTCCAACAACGGAACGTGGGGGTCGATCCTCAACAGCAATTTCTCGATTGCGAACAATCTTTATGGTGCAAGGGTCACGGTCAACTGTGCTGGATCGGCCAATATCACGGTTTCAGCCTCACAAGCGCAAAACTTCTTCCAGATACTCACGGGCGCTCTCACGGGCAACATCCTTTATATCCTGCCTGCAACTGGTGGTCAGTTTTTTATTATCAACAACACGACCGGCGCTTATACGGTTACGGTGGTTAATAATGCTTCCGGCACGGGTGTCGTCGTTCTGCAAGGCACGGCGATGGAAGTATTTTCCAATCCGGACAACACGACTGTTTACGGGGCTATCCCTTCGGCCTTGTCTCTTGCGTCATTGTCTATCTCTGGACAAATAACCTCCACGATTTCAACAGGTACTGCGCCGTTCGTTGTGGCATCGACGACGCCTGTTGCCAATTTGTCGATTGGAGGTAATGCGGCTACGGCAACGACAGCCTCTGCATGCAGCGGAAACGCAGCAACAGCCACTGCTCTGGCAACAGGCGGTACGATAGCCATTACAGGTGACTTGGCATACACAAGCCCTACATTCACAGGCTCAAACGTCACAGCGGCGGGAACACTTGCGACCGTCAACAGCAACGCTGGATCGTTTACGAATGCGAATATCACTGTGAATGCCAAAGGTCTTGTAACGGCGGCATCCAGCGGGACAAGCGCGGTTCAGGCAGCCAGGTTGAGCTATACCGTAAGCTCCGGAACATCCGGCCCAACTTACAGCGGCCCCGGCTGGCAAACAGTTCCGCTCAATACCACTGATTTTAATCCCACCAGCTTGGTGAGCCTTTCATCAAATCAGTTCACCCTTCCGGCAGGGACTTATTATATGGAGGGTGGATGTAGTGTTGGAGGAGGAGGCAGCGCTGCATGGGTCTGGCGCATGGGAATTGCCAATATCACTGACAGCACAAGGCCTATTGTTGGCGGGGCAAGTTTTTCCGCAGGCGGCGGCGCTGGTGGCGGTGGCAATGTCGTTTCCGGCCTTGTCGCAATAACCGGGTCAAAAACATTTCAGCTTCAGCTATATCCAAGCTCGTCAATAGCATCTGAAGGCCCTGTCTCTACAGGAAGCAATGAAGTCTACAACTGGATCAATATCATGAAAATTGGGTGAACGATTTATTCCCACTGCACGGATATTTTGCCGCCCAGCGCTTCGATAGCATCCCATATGGCTTTTTTATTGATCCTTCTGGATTTATTGTGCCAGAGAGCGTGACTGAAGTAGTTCTTTGAACCTGCCATATAATCGAGATCGGGCATGGTGAAGTTCATTTGGTAGGCTTTTTCTCGAACGACATCAATAATCTCAATGCCCGTTTTGCAAAAGCGCCGCCGTATACACTTTATTCCACGATACTTGATGCAGCTTTTAATCTGTGCCTTGGTTAAGTCAGGGAAGGCAGCCAGAATGTCCCGCCAAGACGCAGTTGCACATAGTTTGCGCAGCTTTGCAAGCTCGGGTGCTTTCCAGATGTGTATTTTTCTTCTTACACCTAATGCACCCGCCCGCTGCCGGATTGCAGCAATGCTGCGTGATTTCAACCTGCGCCGGAGCATTTTGATATCTGGATAAAACTTGATGATATTATCGTCCTCTTTTTCCGCCCAAATCTTCTTTCCCCACGGCGTTCTGCCTGTGCGCTTCATGTACCTGCGGATATGTTGTGCTCTTTCTGCGCCTTTCGCGGCATGGCGTAAACTCATAAAAAAAATCTCCTGATAAAATATCTATACAAAAATATAAACGGACTCCTATCTGATTCTTTGGAGTGGTGCAAAATAAAAATGTTAAAAAGGTAGAAAAATACCCCATTTTTATTGGGTTTTTCACGAATCGCACGTATGCGAAAAGCGTATAAACTCGCACATGGATAATTTTCTCATGTGATGAAATGCCTTTATTTGCTGGATGAAAGTGAGGTATTTTTTTGTCGCGGAAAACGTCAAAAATTTGCTGGACCAACTTCTATAAATCCCTCAGGAAAGCGTCTGAAATAAATTATTGACTTTTCTCAAAGGCTGATCTACCTTCATAAAGTCGATGCAAAAAACATCGATACGGATTTGCAGCCGTAAACCAAAGGCGCTAGAGACGCGCCATAGAGCGCGTTTTTTTATGCCCGTAGTCTATCTATGGCGGGGCGCTATTGGGACTCCGAAAGGGGTGCCGTTTTCCTTTGGTAATCGGTCTGCAAACCCGGTAGCGTCCCGCCACCAGGGTTGTCCTTGTGGCGCGATGCTTGCACAGGGAGAAACAATCATGCCTGCTAAAAAAGCTACGAAACACAAAAAAACCAAGAAGCCTGCAAGTGAATTGAAATTCGACAAGGTTGATTTTGACCTTGATAGCATCCCGAACAACGAAAAATGGCTTAAGAACGCCGAATGGGAAATCATCCATATACGCGCCGCCGCCTTAACCATACAAAGATTTGATGACAAGGGGCTTACCGAAGCGTGCTCTGGGAAGGGTCAGGAAACTTTTCTTGAACTGCTGGAAAACTTTGTATCTCTCAAAGAAGAGCTTGCATGCAGAATAAAAATCGTAAACACAGCGGTGGAAAGATTGCTGATCTGCTTTGACCGAAACATAAACCCGACAGCGCCGGCCTAAGGAGAATAGCCATGATTATAGAGATGGATATCGACAAATTGACTTTGGCTGTGTCTCAAATGGATGCACTGACACATATGGCCGTGGTCGACGACAATTTCCAACTATTAACCGCAGACGAGCAGCAGGCGTACCTTCTGACAATGATGGATCAGGTCGAAAAGATCAAGGAAGTCGCCGAAAGCGCAACAGTCGCGCCTTGCAACACAGCAGCATAAGGAGAACGCCATGACCCAAATTATCAAGTTTCCATCAAAAAAGAGAAAAAAGAAACGCGGACGCAAAATCTCAAAAAAGCATACAGGACAGGTTGTCAATATAAGCACTGACCGCGCCAGAAATCTTTCATTTCTGAAAAGGATGTCTGAAGAGTCTGTCACCCTTAAAGATATGTGGGCGCGGGAATACCGGATAGAGCTTGGAACTGCCGACTTGAAAGACTTTTTCGATGATCTTGTCAGAAGCGTCAATATTAACCTGACAGGAACCTTAAATAAGGCAACCGAATTAATGGCTAAGATCGAGCGGGGAGAGTACAGGAAAGGAGACTTCTACCACCCAGATAAGCCGCCGCCAACAGCAGCGTAATACGATGCCTTGACACAAGCCCCTGCCGGAGAAATCTGGCAGGGGTTTTGTTAATTGCTCATTGCGTTGGTGAGGCTGTTTAGTAATCCATCGAGCGATAATCAGCCTTCCATTTCCCGCTTTTTCTGGACATGACGATTTCATGGAAAGCAGTCTCTTCCATCCGCTCAAAAATATCACAGAAGCGCTGCTGCCTGCCGGGATATTCTTTCACTTCGGCATAAACATATCTGATCAGGCGGTCTACAGGCGTCGGAACAGGCTTGGTTTTAGTATCCTCATATTTTGCTATGGCGTCTCTGGTGACGCCTAGAAGCTTGCCTAGCGATTTCTGCGGTATACCAAGAGCCGAGCGCAAGAACCTGATTTCTTGGCCCCGGATTGAGTTTGAGGAAGTGATTATGACGCTGGCAATGACTTTATGAAGCTGGTCCGCCTCTGCAATAGTCACGCCGGTGCCATGCTTGGTTTCATGGATTTCAAATCCGTCCTCAAGCCAGACATAGGGCAGGCCGCATTTGGTGTAGGGGTATTTGTTCATGACGCATCTCCATGATGTGTATATTTTATACAAAGCTACTCAGATTGATCGGAGGGCCGACCGCCTTCTATCACGGCAGGGTTCCACAAAGCTTTTTGAGGCTGATTTTGAGAAGATCCAGACGCAGCGGAGTCAGACAAGGCTTGGATTAAAAGATTTAACCTCCCAGTCACGACTTCGTCCTGATAGTTGTTTCCTAAGATTTTCTGGGTGAGAGCCAGTCTTTCAGAAAGTTGTGGGATTGTTATAATTCCAGCATCTATTAACAGACTTATAATAGCAAAATCTGTCGCCACTGAAGCTTTGCGATTAGCATCAACTCTTCCATTTTCTTGCTCAAGCTGTGAAGCCAATCCACCTATCATAGTTCCAATCACTCCGTCGAAATTTTTGTTTTCCATCTTGTTTTCCTTTATGTTTAGGGTTGCTATTGATTTACTGCGGGTTGTGAGAGAGTGCGCTTTTCGGTCCGGTGTCTTCTACCTTCTTCCAGCGTCTGCGGGAACGGCCTTTTATGCACTCGACAATGCTTTGGAAGCCGAGCTGGCGGAGTATGCCGGTAATGCACCGAAGAGACGTTGCCCCGTGCAGTGATTTATCTGGCAGGACTTTTTTTATCAAATCTGACGGATAAGCGTAGATCTGACCACGCGTTGCCTCATTGATAATGTCAAACCAGCCCTCAGGCGCTGCATAGGCTTCCGCAAAGCGTTGTGTGCGGGGTTTTTTGGTGGATTTATAAGGGATTGCTTTTGCAACCGCTTTTATCGCCTGTGATGCCATTTGCAGGCCGATGTTAAACAGGCCGAATTGTTCGATATCAGCGGCAAACCTGATAATGTCCGTTTCTTCAAGGCGTCTTGGTTCATCCCATGACGCGGGTTTCTCCCACGGCGGACAGCTTACTACGAAAATGGCATTGTTTTCCTTGTCGAAGCCGAATATGCCGGAATATAGATTTTCTGCATAAAGGACGACATTGAAGAGACAGACGATCAGTTTTTTGTCTTGAAACAGTCGTTTCGATTGCCAGTCTTCCATGGTTTGCTCACTTTCTTTGGGTAATTGATGTATGAAAATACGTCAATGCGTTGGTTGTTATGCTGGTAGCGTCTGGATTGTGAGGGTCTTTGTTTTTGGTCATCGTCTTTCCTTTCTATGGAATCTGTTTAAACGCCATTAGAGACTCTTTGGGCACGGTCTGCGTTTAAAGCATATTTCAGGCAGTAGACCAGCGCGGCCTTTTGTGCGCCTTCCTCGGCCATGGCATTGCGCCGGTTAATGGCAAGCTGTTCGGCAAAGTCGGAATACCAGTCTTCCAGCTTCAGAAGCTCATCATCAGTTACGAATTGCACAAAATCAGGTGTTCTGGGTGTGCTAGGTGTTCCTGTGTTGATTTTATTGGCTTTTTGCATGGAACACCTACTTTGTATCAGGTGTTCCGGGTGTTTTGTGCTGTTGAGGTTAGGAACACTTGGAACACCCGTAGCTTGAGAGGGTGTTCCAATCTTGGTTTTGTCGAAAGCATAAGGCCTTTGCGGGTTTCCGGCTTGCGGAACACTTGGAACACCAAGAACACCGATTTCAGGGAGTAACTGCAAAATCATGTCTCTCATGCTATGGCCTCGCTCTTATAACGGGCGGGTATGATGCAGAGGACGCGCTTTTTACCCAGTCCCGGTAAAGTGACAGGACGGGTGGTCTTTCCGTCACTATCGGGGATGATAAGGCCAGCGTCGATTGCTGCTTTGATGATATTGTCAGCATTGCGGGAGCCGCCAAGTATTTCTGACTGAAAAGCATCACGGCGCAGATAGAATTCATACTCGCCATCGCCATTGTCTTTCTTGAAGCCTGCACGGTCATAGACAGTTTCACTCTTGCCAATTTCCTGAAAGCGGCTACTGCCATGCTTCTCAATGAAGGCCAGAATATCCTTGATCCCGTCCTGCACCTCATGGCTACCGCTGCCGCCACGGGCAGAAAGCCAGTCTTTGAAACACCGGGCGGCGGCATTGCTGGCCTCTTTATCAGGCCAAGAGGTAATTCCTAATGTAGTAGCGAGTTCTCCGGCTACGGCTACCAGCGCGAAACGGCGGGCAGCGCGTTTTACCTGTCCGTCTGCATCGGGTGGGACATGTTCATCCATCCATGCCTTTGTCATTGTAGCGAGCGCGGCGCGTAGCTTGTCGCCATCCATACCAGCCAGTTTTTCAAGCCATACCGGCATAGCGCAACCCCGATGATCCGCCGATGCTTTGGCAAGATGTTTTGCAAACTCATCGCCGTTCTTAAAGTCATGCAGTTCCTCAAAAATTCCGAAACCCTTTCCGGCATCGGCGGGGATTTCGAGCATACGGACGGTTTGCCCCGCCTTTGCCTTCTTTTTTCCCTCACCAATCTTTTCAGCAAGGCCAATCTCGCCAGTGGAGAGGAACAGCAGCAGAAATTCTGTCGTATCCTTTGCCATCCCCTCGCGGTTAGCGCGGCCTTTCGTCTGCCCGTTGCCGAGCATATAAGCCATTTGATCGGCAGCTTTGCCGTCAACCTGGCCTAGCTCGTCAATCAGAAGAATACCGTCATTTGCAGACCGCGCCCAGCTTTCAGCGGCATTATCTGTTGTGCGCCAGCTTCTTAGTGCAAGGCCAGAAACGGATGATCCAAAGCGCAGGGTTGTTGTTTTACCTGTGGATGATCCACCAGAGAAGTGAAAGCCTCCCGATCCTTCATTAGCAGGGCGCAACAACGCACCGGCAAAAGCGGCGGATGTAGCTAGCACAAGGCGGCTATTGTCCACGGCATAGCATGCCACATTTTTCTGCCAGCTTTCGAGGGTTCCTTTTTTATCCAGCTTGGGTAATACTCCGGGCATCTGCAAAAGCACCCGGTCACTGCCTTTTCCGTACACTGCACCATCAAGAGCAACATACCGCTGTCCATTCCATCCCGGCATATTGACGGAAACAGCGCGTGCTTCCGGGTTTGCGCTGATAATGTAATCGTGCAGAGCATTTTGTGCTTTTTTTCCGGCACGGATTCTCAGCCCCATATCCAGCAAGGCACGTCTGTAATCGGAGCCATCACCTGCCAGCATGGAATTAGGCATCGCCCATTCATGTGACTTGCCGTCCGCATCTTTCCAGACCAGAAGGCATCCCCAGCTATTGCCTTTGTCATCACGCGCCAGCGCCTCGATATAGAGTGGATCACATACCGCAATATCATTGCCGCTACTTTCGTCCAGTTTGAAAACACCTGTTTCCCTCATGACATAGCCAAAGGGGATATAAGGCTGTTTATGCTCGGCAGGGTCATTCAACAATTCCCGCAGCTTTTCAAGAGTCCATCCTTCAGGCAGATCATCGGCCAAATCCCAGCCTTCTTTAGCGCCATCCGGGATTTTTACGATATGAACAGATTTAGCCCCGGCTTGTTGCGTCAGCGTGGCAACATCTGCGGCATAATCATCCCCTGCTTTGTCGTTATCTGGCCAAATTGTAACGGCACGACCTTGAGTAACAGTCCAATCTGCCTTATGTGCTGACCCGCTGCCGTTCTGACTGGTAATCGCCACATAATCAGGAAAAAGCTTTTGTGCTGCATCTGCTGATTTTTCACCTTCACAGACCACCACCGGCAGGTATGGATTTAACGCCAGACGATCAAGACCATAGATGGGGCGCGGTTCAGGCAGTCCCTTCCAAGTCCATCGACAAGAGCTATCTTTATATTTGCGAAACGTGAGCGGGAAAAATTCCTTTGTACCATCCGGTTTATCCCAACGACAAATCTTTTGTAGCGGCTTTCCGTTGGCATCGTGATAATGATGCACCAGAGATGGCACACCGAGCCGATGAAACGGGATATCCTGCGGGGCATCATCCGGCACTGGTGTAATCGCCTCGCCTTGATCCTTCTCGTTGCTCTTGCTTTGCGCATTGGGGGCTGTAGCAGCCCTTTCGTCACCAGACAAAGATTCAAACATTTTTGCAGTATTATCCATGAATTTTTACTCCCAGCATGTCAGCGAGCGCATGTGCAGCCTCGCCTTGTTTTTTATGAGACAGATAAGCAGCAAGACTGATAACGTCGCCACCTTTGTCACCAGTGGCAAAATCTGCCCACTTACCTGTACGGATATTTACCGAGAATGACCCGGCGCGGGTATCGTCACGGCGCGGATTGCGGGCAATATACTCATGACCCCGCTGTATCCCATCCGGCAGCCAACGCCGCAACAATGTAGGGAGAGCAGAAAGTGCCGCCTGATTGATACTTTGAAAATTGAGATTACTCATGGTCAGCCCCGCCTTCCCTCTGTGCAAAGTTACGGCCTTTTATCAGCAATTTATGAAGCCATCGCCCCTGTTTTGGTGATAGGCGATCTAAGCCTGCAATCCCGCGCAGGAAGTCGATTTCCCACTCAGTAAAGACCTCCGGCCAACGCAGCAGTTCATAGGCGATATCATCTTCCGTTTCAGGTTCATGCCAACGGCTCACATCGTCTGTGTCATGTATCTGATCAGCCTCTGGTGATGACGTAGGCAGCAGGGCTTGTTCCCACGTATAGTTTCTTGCCTTGAGATATCTGCTTGCTGCTCGCGCTGCATTCAGGCATTCGCCGTCAGTTGTTGACTCGGTCGTCATCGTCAATATACGGGCAACGTGCAGAGCATCTTTTTCGGGGATTACCGTCACACTGCACCAGCCCGTTCACTTGCCACTTGCAAGGAACCATCAGTGGATGTATATTGAAGGTGTGAAGATAATACTTGGGATATAGGGCGGCTCTGGCGAGCTGCCCTTTTCCCTTTTCGGGGATATGTTGACATGGCTTAGGCACCCATGCTTTGGGGCTTGTATGCCGGAAGTTCAGCCAGCAGCTTCCTGATTGAGCGTTTCCTTATCTTCAGCGATTTGCCGATCTTGACGCCCTCAAGTTTTCCGGCGTTTAACAATTCATACATTTTGGAATTTCCGATACCGCCAAGCTCTTTTTTTGCCTCAGCGGGGTCGATAATTTCTAGGTCTTCTTGCATTTCCTCATTCTCCCTTTTTCAATGGCGCACGCTAAAAAACGATTACGGTGAATCGCGTGCATGAGGAAATCTTGCGCCAGAAAAAACGGTTTCCAAAACTTCGCAAACTTCGCCGCAAAAGTTTTTTGCGAGGTTTTAAATACTTGAATTTATTGCGCTAAATAAAGAAACCTCGCCGGAAAAAATACGGCGAGGTTTTGTGAAAGCGAGAGCCTTTATCTCAGGTATCTATTTTTTTGCTTTTCGTGGCCTGCCACCCTTCTTATGATCCAATGAAGTACAGGCATTACGAATTTTTGTAAAAACTAGCTTCCTCACTTGCTTTTTCATGTCGTCCTCAAGCTCATTCCAGTCCTGATCAAATGGGGGAGGCTTTCTTGTCCCTCTTTTTTTACAGAGAGCATCATAAGCTTTTTGTGCTTCTTTCTTTTTAGCAACGGGCAATAAACTTCGATCATCACTGTTTACTTTCATAGATGGCAGAAGCTTGAATTTCTGATCTTTGCACCAAGCATTAAAATGCTCTACATCAATGCAGAATTTATTAAAATAGAATTCGATGGTGTCTTTCGACCATTGTTCAAGGCTTAAACTTGCAAGGGCCTTTATTGCATCGTCCGTCCCATCATGGACTGGCAGATATCCATCTGGCATTTGATTTATAAAAAAATCATGCTTTATATAAGCGTGTCGCTTTGCAGTTGTAATGCTCCGATGATGTTCCACTGGAGTTTCTTCATAGCCGTGTTTTTCTTCCATTGTACCTCCATGAGTAACTAAGTGGATAACTACTCGTTTTTCAGTTGGAAACACACGGCGACTTCTGCGGTTTATTATACCTTTAGAATCCATTGAATAGGTAGGCGTATCGTTCTTATCTTCCTGCCCGCTTTCGTTTTCTAGCGCTTGCACTGTAAAAACGTGGCTTTCAGACTCCCCATTAAATTCTCCGCGCAAAAAGGCTTGGACAAGGGCCTGCATTTTGTAATCAGGCGTTTTTAGGGAAGGTTCATCCCACGTTTCACTGATTTCTTTAAAAGATTTGAATGGTTTTTCAGTCATAGAATACTCCGCTAGGTATCCGCACTTGGGGGATGCACGGCAGCCGGATGCGGTATCCGGTTTTCGGGGATCAGCCTAGCCGTGCAAACTTGTTACGCTTTCTTTTTCTTTTGTCCGTCAATAGTAACGATATTGCTGGCCTCAACGATTTTCAGGTCAGGGAAACCGGCACGTATCGTGTCGGTGATGTAATTCGGGGACAGGTGCGCGTAGTGCTTTTCGCATATCCTTGTATCGCGGTGCCCTAACTGCGCCGCAATGACCGCCATAGGCACTTTTGCTGCTGCAAGGTGACTGGCATGTGTATGGCGCAGGACGTGGAAGCTTACGGCTGGCGATATCTTTGCCTTAGTGCAGGCGTCCGTCATGCGGCGGCTCTGGTGAGCGTGTCCCCAAGCCGTAGCCTTGCCCCCCTCTCCTGCTGTCTTGGGAAATACAAGCGCATGGCCATTAATGCCTGCCGTGACAGTGTTAAAGAAACGCTGTCCTGCGGTATCAAGCGTCACATGGCGCGGTTTTCCGCTCTTTGTTTCATGAATATATAAGGTGCCGGAATCCTTGTTGTAGTCGCTGGCCTTCAATCGCGTGAGTTCCGCATAGCGGCAACCTG
>Ga0207049_1138_pt1 | contig 12540 bp, 14 predicted proteins | sample Alteio_BWMinCont_63_FD_153305 | JGI IMG/M metagenome (GOLD analysis project Ga0207049, IMG submission 153305) | Enriched cells from forest soil in Barre Woods Harvard Forest LTER site, Petersham, Massachusetts, United States -... | ecosystem: Environmental > Terrestrial > Soil > Temperate forest >... | reverse complement strand
CTCGTCACGCTGTCCCCGTTGACCAGCCCGCTGCTGCCAAACTCTGTCCCGGCAAAGCTCACCGTTTGCCCGTACGTCTTGCTGCTGCTGTTGGCCGTAATCGTCAGCGCCGCCGGGTTCACGCTCAGGCTCCCGTCAACGTAGATCACGGTGTAATTGACAAGTCTGTTACCTGGATCGTTTAGCGTTGGCACAATTTGATAAACTCCGACTGGACTCGTCGTCGTCGCCGCTGTGTTTAAACTCAGAGTAATGTTATCGCCCGCTTGGAGTCCGGATATTTGGCCAGTCAACACCGGATTTATTGCGCCATACGTTCGCGAAAGGCTATCCACCGTTACGGTTAACGGAGCAGGATCGACAGTCAGTGAAAAACTGTTCGTGACACTCATGCCGTCCCCGTCAGTCACGATCACGGTCATCAACGTGGAACCCATCTGATCACGCAGAGGTGTAAGAACCAGCGTCCTATTCGTGTCAGCTCCGCCTATGACGATATTGCTGTTTGGTATGAGGCTCTGGTTCGAAGAAGTGGCCGTAACCACTAAGTTCGACGCTGGCGTTTCCGCATCGTTTACAATGAACGCTATTGGCGCCGGGGTGTTCACGGATGTCGATTGGGCGGAAATGCTGCTAATAGTGGGCGGCGAAACCGTAGTGATCGCCAAGCTCCAGCCTTCGCTAATCTGACCGTCATCCGGAGTCGAGGAATCAAAAACATACAATGACCACGTCCCGTTCGGCGAGATGCCGTTGAATGTTGACAACTTTGTCGGAAAGGGGGCGGCCGGCGCAGGCGGCGGAAAGACATGGGGTGGCAGGGTGTGGTTCGGAGCATAATCAGTCGGCTGGAACGTACCAGATATCATTGGTGACGAAGCCGGCAAAGGATAAAATGCCTGGTCCGAGAGCGTGAATACAATATTCGTCATCGGGTACTGGCCGATCGCAGAGGACATGATTACTGCAGCTTGGCCGCTCGGCCCAACCAAAAGCATGTCAACGTCGGCTGGAAATGAGTGACTCATGTTGTGCAAGGTTACTTGCAGATTCGTTATCGTTCCCACGACCCCTGAAATGCCAATCGTCGAAGGGTAAGGCACAGCAGCGCCACTAAGGGGGATCTCGATGTTCGAGGAATTGCTAAATATCGCAGTTCCAAACCCGGGTGGATTAACCGTGAAAAGGAAAGAAGTCGTATTACTGTTCACGCCGTTCCCTATGGTGACCGTAATAGTGGTAGTCCCTGTCTGGCCCTCCGCAGGGGTTATAGTCAAAGCTCGCGCAGAGCCCAGGTTGAAAAAGAACAGGTTTTCATCCGGCACCAAATTTGGATTTGATGAGGTTCCTGTCGCCGTTAATGTCGCGGGATCAATACCCGGATCGGAGACAGAAAACGGGAATGGTCCTACTGAAATTCCGACTAAAGTGCTTTGATCGGCAATGGTCGAAATCGTTGGTGGCGCTGGAACTGTCGTGGAAGCCTGGGCCACACCCGAGTACGAGCTCAGGTTTCCTGAGGCATCCGTCGCCCTGACCCGGTAGGAATGCGTTGTACCCGCCGCCAGGTTTGAATCTACATAGTTTGTATCAGTCAGAGTTCCTATCAATGTAAACGTTGTGCAATTACTTCCATCGCAACGCTCAAGAAGGTAACCAGCTACCCCAACATCGTCCGTCGAGGCCGCCCAACTTAAATTGATCCGCGCTGGCCCAATGGCCGTTGCAACAAGATTCGCAGGGGCTGTCGGCGCCTGCGAGTCTGGCTCCATGTTTCCCCCCTCGAAACTGTCAAGCGTCAAGTGTTGCCCACTGGGTGAATAGATACCTAGTCCCGGGCCGCCTCCCGTTTTTACATCAGCAGGAAGCGTACTCACCCAAATAAGCACTGGCTTGCCGTTCCGCAACATAGTTACCGTTATCGGGTTGGCCGAGCCCGCGACCTCCATCTTCAACGTATCTCCAACTTGCCACGTTTCGGAACTACCGGTGGCTAGTTCTTCATAGCCACCGTCCCAGCGGCTATAGATGCGATAGTCGTTCGGACCAAATACCAATCCAATATAAAATCGATCCTGTGTCGCATCCGCTCGCAGGATCACACCTGTCCATGCACCAATCGCTGTTATGGCAGCTTGCGAGTACTGATCGTCGTTGAAACTGTCGGCGGACCAGTACGCGTAGCAATGCTCGTTTTCCACATCCACGCCTACCTGCTTGTTGACAATGACCAAATTCCCAGATGACGCGGAAGGCTTGGACCAATTGGTGCCAAGGCTGCCGTCAGGTCGGTTGAAATCATCGCTCGCGACAACAGCGGCCCACATCGTACTTACACAAGCACAAAATGTGATTAGGCCGATGAGTCTGATTGCCATCCCCAAACTCTTGGATGATGCAAACGTTCCCGTTCGGCTCCGAGCCGAAGCGAGTCGAACGTAATTCTCGTAAATCATAGCAAATCCTTCATAATATCGAATTTCATCAGGACACCGCTGTCGGCCGCTCGCCTGCGTGCATTCTAATCACTTTCTGATCATGTCCCAACATAGTGAGCAACTTTATCACTAAGTGCATCAGATCAAACCACGGAAACTACCAAAACACCGTCGAAAATGTACCGAACTTTATTCCGGTTCTGTACGGAGATCCTTATCGCTTAAGGCAACCCGCGCCGCGCCGAAGCAATCTCAAAACGCCTCCTTATTAATAAAAAGATAAAAGACGTTTCGGCGAACTTGTAGGGAGCCAGTCCTTGCCGAGTTGTAAATCCACCAGAATAATCCTGTAGGTAGATGTTCTCCGGCTCGCTCCTGCGACAGGGTCGTTCGAGGAACCAGTTCTCGCTCGACCGCCCCCCCCAATCCGCGCTCACATCCGCCCCGGCCAAATCCACCCCTTCCAGATCGGTCTCGCTCGGAAACCGCCCGCCCGTCAGGGGTTGGAGGTTCAAGGTTGCCGATCCGGCGCCGGCCCGGCGCTCCGGGCGCAAAGGCTGAACTCACGGTCCAGACTGTTGGCGAGTTCTCTCCCCAAGCACATGCCGGCTCCAGGAGTCCATCACCGCCGCCCGATGAATGGAGGCATGCTCTCTTACCGGCGAACACAGACCGGGGCGGCGACGGATAAGTTCATTCGAGACACCACCTTGATTCCAGGAACTTTCAGCGCACTCGGCCTGTCGGCCGATCAATGTTTGTGCCACTCTTGGGGTTGGGTGGCATTCCACCATTTCCGATTTGCGACTGTTCTCGTTTTATCCATGGCGGGGTTCTGGCGAAAAGAAAGGTTGCCGTCGCTGGCCTGCAACACATTTGAGCTCGGGCGTATTTTCTGAATCGATTCAATAATGCTGGCGAGCTTTTCGCGGTATGGCGAAAGCGAGCACGCCGGGTCGATTGCATCCGCGCGACCAGTGATCCGCGCTACCCGACATCTGCAACCCCCAAAATCCATTTCCGGCAGCTCAGGCATCCATTCGGTGCCGGTGAAACGTTTCAAGGCTTCGGACTGGGACCAAACCCGCGCCACGGGCCGCTCCGCTGCATTGTCGAATCGCAAATCCCCAATTCCCGAGGCCGTCGGGCAGAGCATCACGCTTCCCAACGGATTCACGGTCAGAAATCGGCTGCCTCAGCGCGGGAGCGTTTTGATTCGAAGCTTCGGAACGGACTTGTGCCTCACCGACCCCTAGGATGGTTTTCTCATCGCGAAAAGTCACCTCGATATCCCAGCGCCACAGATAGTGATGCACGACCTGCTGCAGGGGGCAGCTCCGGATCGGTGCAGATGAGGAAAGCCGGCTCGCGCCTTTCGAATTTGCTGGACTGGCTGAGCCGGTAAGGCAGCGGTTCAATCACGACCAGGCGCAGCGCTCGGGCCGCCTTATCCATTTGCGAGTATGCCCGCCCCAGGGTCTTCACGCGAACCGCATACCGTTTACCGGCGGCGTAGGCCGACACCGTCTGCCAGGGCTGGGTCGGATCTTTTAGCAACTCCTCGGGGGTGGGGCACCGTGGTCCGTACTTGCGCTTGCGGCCGCGCCCGGCCTGCGCTGGAACCGGAAAATAGAAAGCCGAGTCCTTGCGCACCCGCCCGATGAGGGTGGTTCGTACGGGAATCTGGCTCAAGCGGGTGCGGTTGGCAGACCGCCCATCAATGGTGAAGATGAGCGAGCGGTGCTGGGAACCGCTTTGATCCATTTGCTCGCGCAGATGCAGCAGCCGTTGGCGGCCCACCAGGTTGATATTCTTCTTGGCGCGCTCCTGCTCATAGGCGGCCTGCAACTCCGGACCCGCATCTTTGCGCGGTTTAGCCGGCAAAGCGGCGTGCTGGAAATCAACGGGGATCATGCGCGCCGCTCCCTGGGTGCTGATGGGCACCGCCGCAGAAATCTGTAGCACCCCAAGCCCCGGACAAAGTTCACATGGAAAAGCGGGCTCAAGGGGTCACGCTGAGAGCGAGAGCCATAGATCCAGCGACCGGTTTTGCGCAACAAAGAGTCATCCATGGCCACCACCAGGGTAGCATCGACCGAGAAGCTCTTTTCAATCCCCACACGGATTTGACTGTCAGTTTGCAGACAAACCAGCCAGTGGTTTGCGGGTTTCAGCCACCCACCCGATTGAACGTAAGTCGCATTTTTCTTTTCAACACCTTCTCCTATTCGATTGCGAGAGAAGGCGTTGAAAAGAAAAATGCTCATTGGTCAGAAACGGTTACGCCGAAATTGGTGGGTGGTTTGAACCCGCAAAAAGGTGGGTGACTGAAACCCGCAAAATGACAGATTTGACCGAGGATTTTGTCCTCCTGGAGACGATCCTGGGAATAGAAGCGGTAATCGGCCGTCCAGTCCTGTTGGGTGCGGTCCTGGTTGCGCAATAAACCGGTGATGGTGTGGCGGCCAAAACAAACCAGGTGGGAAAGCAAATGGCGGCGGCCGGGAGCCAAAGACTCGGCCGAAGCGAAGCCGGGGGCGCATTGGACGATCAAGGCTTCGACTTGAGCGAGAAGACTAGCGTTTTTTTAGATCGATTGGGTCAGGCGGGACGACGTCCCGTGAGAGGATGAGGTGTCTTTTATCGGCAATGGTCCATTGCACATTCTCGCCTTTGGAGAAATCGATCGCCTGAGCGATGGCCGAAGGGAAGTTGATGTACCACTGCTGACTTTCTTTGCGTTTGATGAGTTGAACTTTTGTTGGGAATCCCATATGGCTATATCTAGTCATATAACTAGACATATAGGCAACAACAAAATGCAAATACAGGCGGTTTATCTAGTCGGGGCCAAACTCCTGCGTAGTCCCTTGACTACAACAAAAGTTAAGGGCCGTGGGCCTGGAGATCACGCCACTTTACGCCTTTAAGACTTGGCCTGGCTTAGTCTCAACCGAGGCCATGGCGTTGCGGGTATCAACGATGCAGTCTGCCCACTGTGCCAGCTCCTTGTAGTTGACGGAAGCATGATTCGTGGCGATCAGTACCAAATCGAATGTTGAAATGGTTTGTTGTTCCCAAGGGACAGATTGTGTGCCGGCCCAGTGCGCGTGCCCCCGGGTGGGCTTGATGACCGGAACATAGGGGTCATGGTAGGCGATCTTGGCCCCGCGGGAGTGGAGCATTTCCATCAAAAGATAACTCGGGGATTCTCGTTCGTCGTCCACGTTGGGCTTATACGCCAACCCAAGCACGAGAATGGAACTGCCCTTCACCGGCTTTTGCCGGTTATTGAGAGCCTCAACGACCTGGTTTACCACGTAGGCCGGCATGGCAGTATTGATCTCGCCAGCCAGTTCGATGAACCGCGTGTGCTGACCGTACTCGCGCGCCTTCCACGTGAGGTAAAACGGGTCGATCGGAATACAATGCCCACCCAGGCCAGGCCCGGGATAAAAAGGCATAAAACCGAACGGTTTGGTTTTGGCTGCGTTAATGACCTCCCAGACATCAATGCCCATCGCGCTGTAAACCATCTTGAGCTCGTTCACTAACGCGATATTAATTCCACGAAAGGTATTCTCCAGAATCTTCGTAGCCTCGGCGACACGGCAGGAGGAAACCGGCACGACTGTTTTCACGGCTTTGGAATAGAGCTCCACCGCTTTTTGAAGGCAAGCTGGCGTGAATCCTCCTACTACCTTTGGGATGATGGCAACTTTGCTCTCTGGGTTGCCCGGGTCTTCTCGCTCGGGTGAGAACGCGAGGTTAAAATCCCTGCCCGCTTCCAAACCGGAATAAATTTCAAGAACTTCGCGCAACTCTCCGTCGGTTGTTCCCGGATAAGTCGTGGATTCGAGCACGACTAACATTCCTTTTTTCAAATACCGCGCGATGTTTTTGCCCGTATCGAGAATATACGAAATGTCGGGCTCGCGGTTCTTATTGAGTGGCGTCGGAACGCAGATGACGACCGCGCTTACTTCCTGGATCCGGCTAAAGTCTGTCGACGCGGAAAAGGCCCCGGACTTGACATGTTCTGAGACGGTCTCAGCGAGAATATGTTTGATGTAACTCTTGCCCTGGTTCAACGCATCCACTTTGGCAGTATCAATGTCCAAGCCCAGGACCGTCACACCAGACCGCGCGAATTGAAAAGACAATGGGAGCCCGACATACCCTAATCCAACGATTGCTATTTTCATTTAAGTCGCTCTTGCAATTTTATTGAATGACCCTCTCGCTATTCCGCTGACCCGACGCGCCACGTTTGAACTCGAATGATGCATGAGGGAGACGGATCCGGCCCAATCCATTAAATACGGAGATTTTGTTCGGAGAAACTACGGAAAACGGGCAGCATGCCCACCAAGGCGAAACACGGCGATAAAATCGAGCCGGAAAACTTGAGGCACCAGTATCGAAAAAGCTGAACGTGCCATCCAATCTGGCTGAATTCGTACCAATGTCCCCCCAATCTTTCAAGAAAATGTCGGCCGCTGCGTGAATTCGGCTATATCAGCCGCCCATAAGTAATTCGACATAATCATCAAACGAATCGCCACATCAAATTGGCAATTTCCTCCGGGTGGCGCTGCACTTGGCGGAAAGTGCGAAATAATGTCCAGCCGCACCATGTCGTTAAAAGTTGTTCGATTTTTCGCGCTTACCTGCCAAAGTCGGGTCAGCCTCGGAGCTGAATCAAATCGCTCCCAATGCCACGCGGCATACTGTTCACATTCGTAACGAAGGCACGGCCGCGGACCCACGAGGCTCATACCGCCTCGAATCACGTTCAAAACCTGCGGCAAGTCATCCAGTCCTGCTGCCCGCTGTAGAGCTCCCAGGGGAACCAGACGCGGATCCTCCCTCGCCTCCAGCTTCGTCATCGGTACTTGGGGTTTAATCGATTGCTCGGTGTGCCGGCGATGCGATTCGACCTCCGCATTCACACGCATCGTGCGAAATTTAAAACAAGTGAATTCCCTTCCCCTATAGCCAACCCTCTGCTGGCGAAAGAAAAGCGGCCCTTCGAGCCCAGTTGAATTAACAGCGCGACGATGCCTCCCACTAAAAGCCACCCGGGTAAGGTGATCAGGATCAGCATGATGTCCAATCCGCGCCTCCACAGGGGAAGGGCGTCCTTGTAACTCTCAGTCTTCGTCTCGCGAGTGGTATCTTGCATCTTATCTAAACAAATCATCGGGAGCCCTGCGTTGCCTGCTCTGGGAAAGCCCAACTGGGTCATTGACAAACCCTTTTCAACCGGACGAGAAATAGTCCTGGATAATGACACACACTCACTTTCTCAAGGGCAGAACATCGCAAGCGTATGATGTACGGACTAACAGTCGGCCAAACTACGGAAAATAAGGTCTTTGACTGCGGGGCAAGCCAAACTATAAAATCCAATGCGGGCCACTGGCACAAGCCACCCCTCACGGATTAAGCTGAAATGAAAAACACGAACCGAGAAAACTGGCTGTCGAACACCGCGGGCGCTCACATTGGCATTAGCTGCCTTCTCTCCATCCGGCCCTACCTTGCCAGGCTCTCGAGGCCGGCAGTACCGATCGTTTGCTCGCTTGTTTTCTTGTGCGGTGTGAGCGGGTGTAAAACCCCGCAACAGACATTCGTGGATCTCAGGCCCCCGGGCGTTCCTCGATCCGACGTGATCGTGCTGCATGAAGGTGATACTGTGCGCATCTCGTTTCCCGGAGCCCCCACTCTTAACACTGTCCAGCAAATCCGACGCGATGGCCGGATAAGTCTCCCCCTCATCGGTGAATTTAGGGCCGTGGGCCTCACTCCTCCCGAGATGGAAAAGGAGTTGATTAAGCAATACGGGCCCCAACTCCAGACCAAAGAAGTCACGGTCAGCGTCGACGCTTCCGCCTTTCCCATATACGTCACCGGCGCCGTGCTTCGCCCCGGCAGAATATCATCCGACCGCCCCCTCACCGCCCTGGAAGCAATTATGGAAGCGGGCGGGTTCGATTATGCCAAGGCCAACCTGAAAAACATCCGCGTAATCCGTTCTGAAAACGGCCAGACGCAGCATGTCACGCTTAACTTAAAAGGGGTGCTCCAGGGAGTCGCCGCCGACAATTTTAAGCTAAAGCCTGCCGACATTATTTACGTACCGGAACGATTCTCCTGGTTTTGATACCGCTTATGTACTTCGCCTTGGAAAAGCTGACACCAGGCGGAATTGGCAAGGAGTATGAGTGCGCTTGTTTATCCGCGTGGCAGAAACTTTCTCTGCGCCCCCACGACTGTAAAGAAACCAGTGCCAAGAAGAAGTAGGCTCGTCCAGCCGTCCGGACCCGAGGCATTGCTGGTTGTATCGGTGGTCAGCTGGCGTATTTACAGTAAGTGTGAAATCCCAAAAATCACTACGGACCCGGTATCCAATGGCTCCGTTTCCCATGAGCCAGGAAATCTGTCCACTTTGACTTTGACCAGCAAGGTGTGGCTGCCTCTGCTTTGTGCCGATGCGCGCCAACACTTGTGTGCGGTGCAACTGCCCGAAGAATGCCAGGGAGGATTAGTAGCCACGCCCGCTGGGACCTTACCCATCAATGCAGAACAGCTAACCTCTTTATTGGAGGTGTTTCGCCGGGGTCCCGATCCGCGGGGCGTCAACACTAGTTATCGCACTGGCCCGGTGCTGGCTCGGACCGCCTTGGCCCTGTTGGCCGGGCGGCGCGACATCGCCGAGAGCGGCCGCTTTGCCACCACGCAGAACCATCCGCAACGCCGTCGCTTGCGCCTGCCCCTCAAAAAAGGCACACGGGCCTTCTACTAAGTCCCCAGCTACAGCGTCTTCTACCAAGTGCTCACCCGCATGGATCCGGAACGATCCACCAGTTCTTTGAGCGGATGGCTCCAGAGCCAGGCCGCAACACTGCCCCGGGCGCTGGCAATGGATGGCAAAATGGTCCGACACCGCATTGGATTGCGACCCCTGGACCAAGACGATGATGGCGCTCCTGTGGCGGTGGCCGTTTAGGATCAGAAGTAGATTACCGAGCGCTGTGAACAAAGTGCCGCCTGAACGCTGCTGAAACAACTGCCCGTGCTAGATGCAACAATCATCACGGGCGACCCGCTGCACTGCCAGCGTAAGAATGCCTCCACCATTGTGGAAAAAGTCATCGACTACTTGCTCCAGATCAAAGCCAACCAACCCAAGCTTTTCAAGCACGCTCAGAAGTTGGATGGCCTGGAGCCCCCCCCTTTTTTCCAGAGACCCGAATCGGCCACGGACGCGTCGAAGACGCGTGCCGTGCATACCGTCCCCATCGAACCGCTCGAAGCCGACCTTGCCCGCGCCCGAGCTTTGATCGATGTGCGCAGTCAGCGCACGGTTAAAAAGACGGGGGCCCGCAGCAGTGAATCACGCTACTACTTGTCCAGCGCTCCGCCCTTCCAACACCGTCCAGACCAGTGGCTCAACTTTACCTGCGGACATTGGGCCGGACTTGAAATCCGCTATCACTGACGGCGGGATGCGGTAATGGGCCAGGACCGATCTCGCTCACGAAATGCCGACCTGATGGCCAATCTGCCGCTCATCCGCAGCGTTTTGCTTTGTGGGCTGGTTGAGGACTTCCCAGACCGATCCCAACCAGAAGTCCAAGAATACTTACAATCGCTTCCCGGCCGTTGCTTGGCTCTGATCACGACCTTATGACTTCAAAACAAAAGACCCTGGGGTTTATCAGCGTAAAAAAATCACCACCACACCCGCCCAGGATCCCAGTTTTTTCATTTCCGTCAGCGTCCTGTTTGTATCTCTGATCCTTCGTGATCGTCGCAAACTAACTTACCTTGCACACTTTCCGCCGGAACAGCTCTGTGCCCACAACAGCAAAAACAAGCAGCGCGAGCCCCTGAAGTCGAAATCCTCGTAATATATTGCTCATAAAAAAGTTAAGCTGTTTTAAAGCATCTGTAAGAATTCCCGACGCTCCACGCTCAGAGCGCGGGGTCACCTGGATCTGTGCGACCCAGCTTTGTGATGGAAAGTTTCTCCATCAATTCGTACAACGTGGGCCGGCTAATACCGAGTTCGATGGCGGCAGGCGCAATCCTCCCCGCATGTTTCCGCAACGCCTTCTCTACCATTTCGCGCTCAATCGATTCGCGCGCTTCCTTCAGTGTCCGCGTTTCCTGGGCCTCAGACGGCAATTCCAAATCCTCTGCCGTCAACCGCTTTCGTTCCGCCATGATGACCGCGCGTTTTACCCGGTTTTCCAGCTCCCGTACGTTTCCCGGCCACCCATAAGCGTTAATCGCGCGTACGGCATCTGTCCCCAGGGTAAGCCCTTCCTTACCGCTCGCCACCGCATTGCGGCGCAAGAATTCTTGCGCCAGCAAACCTACATCTCCTTCACGCTCCCTCAACGGGGGCAGGGCCACAACCACCACCGCAAGCCGGTAATACAAATCCTCTCGAAATCTGCCTTCGATAATGGCTTTCTTCAGATCCACATTCGTCGCGGCCACCACTCGGGTATCCACCTGAATCTCTTGCCTGCCTCCGACGCGTTCGATCCTTTGTTCCTGCAGAAAACGCAATAGCTTCACTTGTATCTGCAATGGGATTTCGCCAATCTCGTCCAAAAATAAGGTCCCCCCGCTCGCGCTCTCGATCCTGCCTTTGCGTTGAGCGTGTGCCCCCGTAAATGCTCCTTTCTCATGACCGAATAACTCGCTCTCGAGCAACGTCTCCGGTATCGCGCTGCAGTTAATAGCCACGAACGGACCATCTTTCCTGGCCCCGCGCCGATGAATAGCCAGCGCCACCATCTCTTTCCCCGTCCCGCTTTCACCAAGCACCAGCACTGGCGCATCGGTCGTCGCCACCTTGCGAATCGAGCTGAACACCTGCTGCATGCGAGCGCTGGTGCCGAGCAGGCCTTCGAACGTTCCCGCATGCACCCTCGCCTGTAACTCCCGGTAATCACGCTCCAACCCAGCCACGTGAAACGCCCTCTTCAAAATGATCTTTAACTCTTCGAGTTGAATCGGCTTCGTCAAAAAGTCATAGGCCCCTGCCCCAACTGCCTGCAGTGAGTTGGTCTTCTCCCCTTGCCCGGAAATAATGATCACCTTTGCCAGGCTGTCCATGGAGAGCATTTCCGAAAGCGCCGCCATTCCCTGTTCGGGACCGGTTAAAGCCGGTGGCAGTCCCAAATCAAGCAATGTCACTTGAGGCCGCTGTTCCTTGAAACCCTGCAGCGCCGCCACCCGGTCCCCCGCCAAAAAAACCTCATACTCAGCTTCCAACCCCCACCGCATCTGAGTGCGAATCTCCTCGTCATCATCAACAATTAAAAGTTTAGGTTTCATGCGAAGTGTTCCGAGACTTCATGCAGCACATCGTTCATCCATCCACCCCTCCAATACTCCAATACTGCACCACTGCACTGCTTCAATTAGTCAGATGGGCAGCAAAACGCGGAAGGCGGTGCCTTTGCCAGGCTCACTCTCCACCTCGATCCGGCCCTTATGCGCCTCGACGATCATTTTGCAATGAAACATCCCGATCCCGATCCCCTCTTTCTTAGTCGTCTGGAATGGTCGGAACAAGCGTCTCTGGACAAACTCTGCCGTCATCCCGCAACCGTTATCGGCGATCGCCAGCACTGCCCAGCCATTGCTCCGCTCGGTTTCCACTCGAATTCGCCCCCCCGCCTCTGAGGCATCTCTTGCGTTTAATATCAAATTGGTCAGGACCCTTTTTATCTGCGCGGGGTCCACTCTGATTTTTGGAAGAATCGCGAACTTCTTTACAATCTCCACCCCGGGAGATTGATCCTGGCCTTGCAGCGTATCGCTCACCAACTCATTCAAATCACATTCAACCGCGTTCACTTGCAACTCGTACCGCAACATGTTCAGCCGGCTAATCAGTTCTTTCAAATGCTCAACGGTACGCGAGATGCCACGCAACGCGTCCTCTCTGAAAGCTGCGTTCTCGTAATGCACTGGCAGGTTTTGAAGCATCAACGAAAGTGTCGATGCTGTGTTCTTCAGATCATGGACAAAAAAGGCCGACATCGCCTGAAACGCCTCCAATTGTCTGCCCCGCGAT
>Ga0207049_1135_pt1 | contig 12629 bp, 12 predicted proteins | sample Alteio_BWMinCont_63_FD_153305 | JGI IMG/M metagenome (GOLD analysis project Ga0207049, IMG submission 153305) | Enriched cells from forest soil in Barre Woods Harvard Forest LTER site, Petersham, Massachusetts, United States -... | ecosystem: Environmental > Terrestrial > Soil > Temperate forest >... | reverse complement strand
AGTTGGCATGCCGGTGGAAGGACCGCCGCGTTGAACATCGATTACGACGAGCGGCATTTCAGCCATCACGGCCCAACCGAGCGCTTCCATCTTCAGCGAGATGCCCGGACCGCTCGAGCCGGTGACCGCGACCCGCCCGGCGAAGCTGGCGCCGTTGGCCATGGAAATGGCGGCGATTTCGTCTTCGCACTGGATAAAGCTGCCGCCGTACTTGGGCAGCTCGCGGCGAAGGATTTCCATCACATCTGACCACGGGGTAATCGGGTAGGCGGCGCCGAAACGCACCCCGGCAGCGATGATGCCGTAGGCCAGTGCTTCGTTGCCGTTCATGACCACCTGCTGGCTCGACTTGCTTTTGCTTTCGGCGAACTTGAAAGTTTCGAGCACCTGGCCGAGGGAATGGCTGTAGCCGGCGTGAAACGCGGCCAGTGCGTTGTTGAGAATGCTTGGGTCTTTTCCGCCGAACCGCTCGCCAATGAGCGCCTCGAGTTTCGGCACGTTCAGATCAAACATCTTGGCCAGCAATCCCAGCGAATAAATGTTTTTGCCTTTATCTTTGGCCGTCCCGCCGATGGCCTCAATCGTCAGGGTGGAGATGGGAATGCCCAGGTGGTGGTATTGCTGCTGCCACTCGGGTTTAGGCTCCACATGGTCGGCATCATATACCACCAGTCCGCCGGGCTTGAGCGAGGCAAGATGTTCCTCGTAGGAGTGCTGGTAGAACGCCAGCAGCACATCGGCATCATCCCCGGCGCTGGCGACCTCGCCCGAGCCGATGCGCACCTGGAAAATCGAGGGTCCCCCGGAAATGGTGGAAGGGATGGTCATGAAGGTCATGACCTCCTGCTCGCTCCGTCCGGCGAGCCGGGCAAGAAAACCGCCGATGGCCTGGATGCCATCTTGGGAATTGCCTGCGATCCGAATGACCGCCTCTCTAATTGTGGAAACTCGAGGCTGCGGGTCCGGCGGCCGGGAAGACTGAATCGTGTCGCTCATGTAAGCTCAATAATCAAAGTTCAATTTCAAGAAATCAGGGCAAAGGTGAACCGGAAGCCAATCAGTCCGAATTACCGTTGCCATAAAAGCCTATCATTTGAGGGGGGCGTGTCAATTTCTAATAGGTCGGCATATCTATCTAATAATGAGACACTTGTGTGTAAATCAACCCTTGCCATTCGAATAACAAAATAGGCCTATTATCGGTTTTAATCCACATTCGATCATTATTGAAATTAAATTTTCAGGAGGATCGGTCGGCAAGATAATATTTAATTGCGTCAGCGACGCCATGCCCATGCGGGTAGTTGCTGACGAAGCCCTGATGCCGGCGCACCGCGGCCTGGACCGCCTGGATGGCGTTCGCAGGAGCTGCGAGGGCGGCGGCGTACGCGGGAGAAAGCATCGGCAGATCGTTCAGGTGATCCCCGGCGGCGAACACGTGCCGCGGCTGCAGGCCAAGCCGGCGGGTGAGCTCAGCCAGGGCGGTTCCCTTGTTATAGGCATCATGGCAAAAGCGGGCATACACGTCATTGCGGACCACGCTCAGGCGAGGAACGGTCCGGCAAAACGCTTCGAGAAATGCGTGGATCGCGTCCATGTCGCCGTTGTTGTGCGCAATAAGACAAAGCGGAGAGTACGCGTCTTCGTAAATGGTCGCGCGAAAGCGGGCGTTGATCCAGGCGCTCAGCCGCGGGAGCTCGGCGTGGATGCGTTCGAACAGCGCGCCGTGGAGTCGGTGGCACGGCGTATTCCATTCCTCTAGGCCGATGTACCGCGCTTCGTGACGCTGGTGGATTTCGCGTTCGACCAGAACGAGGTAATCTGGTTGGACCTCGATGCCCGGCCCAGCAAGACTTTCCATCAGGCTGGACATCTCGCGGCCGGTATTAATCACCCATTTTACGCCTTGGGCCTGCAAGCCGCCCAGAAGGTCCTGAAGCGGAAGCGGGATCGGCGGGTTTTCGAACTCGGCGAAAAGCGTGCCGTCGAAATCGGTTGAGATGAGCTGGATCGAATTGTCCATGCAGTGATCTTAATGCGTGGAAGCAGCTACGGTTGCCAATCGGCAATTGCCGCTCACCGTTTCACGTAGCTGGCATCGCGTTGCGCCCCACTTGCACCTACCCATGATCATAGCCTACGTTCGAATGTCAAAAAAGATATGTCAGACCTTCAGGACCAGTATGACGACGCCATGTTTGCCTTCAGCACGGGCGATTACGGCACGGCGATCACCAAGCTGAAGGCAGTCCTTTCGGAAGACCCGGCGGAATTCGACGCGCAGCTCGCGTTGGGGATGGCCTATTATCGCCAAGGCGATTTCGCGGCGGCGATCGCCGAAGGCCACAAGGCCGAACGCCTCAAGCCCCACGAGCAACTTGTGCACACAAACCTTTCATTGTTCTACATGAAGGCCGGAAACAAAGCCACGGCTGAGCACCACGGGTTGCAAGCGCGCATTGCGTCCTGGCGCACTGAAGCAAAGCAGCCCGGTGACCTGGCCGCTCCTGCGGGTGGCGATCCGGAACTGGAGATGGCCAGGCCGAAACTGGAACCGATCAAGCTGCCTGGCAAATTTCCGGAGATGCCCTGGAAAAAGAAACCACCCTCCGGTGACGCCTCGGCTCATCATTAACTCAATTGGCCCCTTGACCGGGGTCCGGGCGTCCTGTCTCCTGTGCCTATTATGAAGAGCGCTTACGAACTGGCGATGGAAAGGCTAAGCAAAGCTTCGCCGACGGTCAAACTGACCAGTGAACAGAAAAAGCAATTGGCCGATTTGGACTCGCAATGCGCTGCCAAAATCGCCGAGCGCGAGCTTTTCCTGAAAGAAGAAATCGTCAAGGCGGTCGATAAAGGCGATGCAGAGGCAATGACACAGCTCGAAAAGCAGCTCGTGAGCGATCGAAAATCCCTGCGCGCGAACTTTGAGGAGAAAAAGGACAAAATCAGGAATACGGGCACGGGTAAACCGTAAGCCATCGTCCCGGTCCTCAACGGTTCGACGACAGCTCGAAGTGATACAGCGCGGCAATGACCAGGGCGTGCCGGATCTTGCCCGTTGCCACCAGCTCCGGTATTTGGGAGACGGGTGCCAGCCGGGTCAGCAGGTCTTCGGAATGATCGAATTCCACCGGATGCACGCATCTGCAGTTTTCGACCAGGACAGTAAAGCAGGTATTGCTCATGATGGCGGGATTGGGAAACACCTGGCCGATGAGGCGGGCGTTCTCTCCCGCATAGCCGGTTTCCTCCCGCAGTTCCCGGAGCGCGGCGGCCTCGGGCGAATCGTCACGCGCGTCGATCATCCCGCCCGGGATTTCCAATTCGACGGTGGCGGAGCCGTGACGGTATTGCTCGATCAGCACAATCTGGCGGTCGACAGTCAGCGCTACCACGTTGACCCAGTTGACTGAATCGATGACGAAAAACTCGTGTTCCTGTTGAGTGCGCGGCGAGAGCAGGCGGTCGGAGCGTAGCTTGAAGATGCGAAAATCACCCAGCGGCTTGGAGGCCAGCGTTTGCCACGGCTTTAGCATAGGCGCGCCCTGATGGATGCTTTAGGGAACCGCATTTTAGGCGTCTTTATTCTTGGCAGCCCATCCCTGACGCATCAATTCTATCAGATGCTCCAAGGCTTCTTCATAGCTGCGTTTTTTCGCATCCGCGAGCTGACGCGCGCGCTTATCGAGCTGCGCCGCCATTTCGGCCGATTTTCCTTCCGGACACCCCAGAGCGACCAGGACGGCCGCCAGTTCGTCGAGGGTCATGCGAGCGGAGTCGAAGCGTTAAAGCCTGGAGCGCAAAACGCCTCAACTGTTTGCCCGGTATCAAACAATCTTCTCTTATGCCTTTGTGAGGCAAGGGCTATTTGACCGAGTCGGCTGCAACGATCTTGATGCTTTCGACGCCCATGCGCTTGTTGGGACGATCGGGAGGATGGGTTGGCGTCGTGGCAATTTTTTGCAGAACATCATCGCCTTTAATCAATTTTCCGAAGGCGGTATACTGATGATCAAGGAAACGCGGGGTTCCGTGACAGATGAAGAACTGGCTGCCGGCTGAGTCGGGGTCGTTGGACCGGGCCATGGAAATGACACCTCGGTCGTGGTGCCGGTCGTTAAACTCCGCTTTGATTTTGTAACCCGGGTCTCCGGTGCCCCAGCGTTCTTCCTGGGCGGCATCCTTGGTAAGCGCGTCGCCGCCTTGGATCATGAAGTCTTTGATGACGCGATGGAAGCAAGTGCCATCGTAGAAGCCTTTCCGGGCCAAGGTCTTGAAGTTTTCCACGGTCTTGGGGGCTACATCAGGCCAAAACTCGATGACCATATCTCCTTCGGTGGTCTTGATCACCGCCACTTCGTTCGTATTCATCGTCGTTGTGTCTTTAGAGTCCGGTTTGGTTGGTGTTTTTGGTTCATCGGCGCGTGCAGTCACGAGGCCAAGAGCCACGCCCATCGCACAAAATGACATCAATAATCTCATAAGAACGCAGAATCTTGCATGGCTTCAGAGAGATGTCACGCGCGGAATGCATATGTGGTTGGCCGTAACCAATTGGAAGCCGGTGCGTCTGTAAAGGGGTAAATGAGGGACGCAGTCCGGTAGAACCGGGGCCGCGACCCGGAAAACTCAAGAAAAGTAGAATACATGAAAATCAATAAACTTAGCTTGGTAGCGGTATTAGCGGTGGGCAGCTTGTTGACTTGCACGACGTTAGCGAAGGCCCAGGATACTAACAATGTTGGGAAGCGGCGCGCGCCTTCAGTGGAACAACGCGTTGACCGTCTCAGCACGGAGTTGAGCCTCAACGCCGAGCAGAAAACCAAAGTTACCGCCCTGTTGCAAGAGGACAACAAAAAGATGTCGGAACTTCGGGCGGACACCAGTCTGAGCCGCGACGATCGGCGAGCCAAGATTCGCGCCATTGGGGAAGAGCGTGACACCAAGATGAAAGCGATCCTCACACCGGAACAGTTTGAAAAATACCAGAAGTCTCGTGAAGAAATGCGCTCCCGCCGCGGCGGTCAGGGCGGCAGTGATACCGGTAAGAAAGCCGAATAAGCTTTGGAAAGCTTTAGCTGAAGACTGGACAGTTGTTGTTGGAAGGGACGGCGCAAGCCGTCCCTTTTTGCTTTTGAACCCTGGCCGAACCCCCTACAACTGCCGCCGTCATGATTCTTTGCATCGGAACGACACCGGCCGCGCAGCGGGTGATGATTTTCCGAAAACTGACCCTGGACGCGGTAAATCGGGCCACCACGACTGTGGACGGCGCGGCGGGGAAATCCGTGAACGTTGCCAAGGTGTTGAAAGAGCTGGAAGCGGACCCGCTGCTTGTCAGCATTCTGGGCGGAGATAGTGGGAGGCGCATCGACGCGATCCTGAAAGGCAAGAAAATAGCCACGGAGTTGGTATGGGTCTCGGCCGCGACCCGTCAATGCATTACCGTGATTGACGAGTCATCAGGCAGGGTTACCGAATTAGTCGAAGAAAGTCCGCCGGTCGTCTCTGTCAACGCCGAGCAGCTGATTCCGATTTTGCTGAAAAAGCTGGCGGTCTGCCGCGCAGTTGTGATGTCCGGCACTCTCGCTCCGGGTCTGCCGCGCGACCTGTACCGGCGCTGCACAGAAATGGCACGCGAGTCCGGGGCGTTATCAATCGTGGACGCGCAAGGTGCGCCGTTAATTGAAGCGCTGAAAGCCCGGCCCGGATTGGTGAAGCCGAACCGAGCGGAGCTTGCCGCCACCACGGGTCGGCAACTCGAAGATGAACGTGCAGTAATCGCAGCGATGCGTGAGCTCTCAAACCAAGGGGCGGAAAGAGTTGTCGTTACCGCCGGGAAAGAGCCAGCGCTGGCGTCCGACGGCAGGACGTGGTGGCGAATCCATTCGCCTCGCATAAGGGCTCTAAACCCGATTGGCTCCGGAGATGCATTCACTGCCGGGTTAGTTTGGCGGCTGGAGCGTGGTGACAATTTGGACGAGGCTTGCAAATGGGGAGCGGCGGCGGGCGCAGCGAATGCCTTAACCATAATGGCCGGAGAAGTCGTCCGCAAACAGGTTGAACGCCTTGTCACCGAGGTGCGGGTCGAGCGCATTTAAAACAATTCCGATTGGCAAATCTCCTGCACCCGCAGGTTGCGGTTGCACCGGTCGGTGTGTTACAAGGAGCTTCACGTGCAGAAAATAACAGGCCGGGCCCAAACACGCTGGGGATTAATTCAACGCCGGGAAACACTGGTGCCAACCAGGCGCGGGTGGGCGGGGCTTGCCCTGGTTTTAGCGCTCCTGTTCATTGGATTTGTGCTCGAAATCCACTCCTTCCTCGCCGTTACCTCTTCTTTGCCCGGAGGAGTACTCGTAGTCGAGGGTTGGGCGCCGGATTACGCACTCCAACAGGCCGTCCTTGAATTTCGCCGGGCACACTACGACAAGGTTTATGTCACGGGAGGTCCCCTTGAGTTCGGCAGCTTTTTATCCGAATACCAGACCTATGCACAACGAGGAGCGGCGAGCCTGGAAAAGTTGGGGTTGAGCACAAATGAGCTACAGGCCTTACCCGCTCCGCTGGTGCGCCGCGATCGAACCTATACGTCGGCCCTTTCTCTGGCGCGCTGGTTTCAGGAGCACGGTATGAAACCGGCCAGGGTGAATGTTTTGACCGAGGATACGCATTCGCGGCGCTCGCGCTTGTTATTCCAAAAAGCGCTCGGCCAGGAGGTTCAGGTCGGCGTCATCGCAATCCCGCCTGCGGACTACGATCCGAAGCGTTGGTGGCGTTCCAGTGGCGGGGTGAGGTCGGTCATAGGAGAAACCTTGGCCTACGGTTATGTACGTTTGTTTTTCTGGCCTTCATCACAACTCAAGTAACTATTCTGTAATTACTTACAATCGCAAAAGTCCCAGCTGGAGCTGATTTTATCTGGTGCGCATCATCGTCCAGAGCCATATTAGGGGCTGAATAAACCCCAACTAGGCCGGTCTAAGAAGTAGTCGATTGTAATGAGCAGGCAGTCTATGAGATTAATGAACTTTTGTGCGGTCGCGGCAGCGTTCGTGATGCCGCTTTCATCGGGATTTGCCCAGGCGCCAGTGGCCCCCGCCGGAGAAACTCCTGCGGTGGCCCAAGGGACTCCTTCGGTTCCGGAAATGTCTCTCAGCGCCGCGGAGGTGGTCAGGCTGGCTGAGGGTGGAGGGGCTGAAGACGTATTGCTGGCTTATGTCCAAAACTCCACCAGCCCGTTTAATCTCACCGCTGACCAGATTCTGTACCTCAGGGATATCGGGGTGTCGTCACAAGTGACCGCGGCCATGCTTAATCGGGACGCGGTCTTGCGCAACCAACCCCACACCTATACCTACAATCAGCAGCCTTATCCTGCGACCGTTCCTCCCCCAGGCCCGCAACCTGAGCCGGCGCCCGCCCCTGCTCCCGCGCCTCAACTTGTCACCCCTCCTTTGATCGAGCAACCTGCGCCCGTTTATGTTTCCAGTCCCCCGCCGGAGGCCACCTATTTCTACAATGACCTATCGCCCTACGGCACCTGGGTGAATTTGGATGGAGTTGGCTGGTGCTGGCAACCTCGGGTGGTCGTAATCAATCACGGATGGCAACCCTATTGTGACGGCGGACATTGGGTTTACACCGATGCGGGCTGGTTTTGGCAGTCGGATTATTCCTGGGGCTGGGCCGCATTTCATTACGGACGCTGGCAGCGCCATGATCGCTGCGGCTGGGTCTGGACGCCCGATCGGGTCTGGGGACCTGCCTGGGTGGTTTGGCGCAGCGAAGGCGACCATTGCGGCTGGGCTCCCTTGCCTCCGCATGCTGACTTCGATGCTCATTTCGGCTGGCGTTTCAACGGAGTGCGGGTCGGAGTCAATTTCGATTTCGGCTTGCGCCCGGAACGGTTCACCTTCGTGCGGTTGGGAGATTTCGACCGGCACGACCTTGACCGTCGCCGGCTGGCGCCGACTGAAGTGACGCGGATTTATAATCACACCACGATCATCAACAATTACCAGGTCAGGAATAACACGATTGTGAACGAGGGGATACGGGCCGATCGAGTCGCTGCTGCCACGCATAACCCGATTCATCAGGTAGCCATTCGCGATGTCCCGGCCAACTCGCCTCGCATGCTGGGAACCCACAACACCGCTGAGGGCGAAGTGGCGGTCTATCGGCCGCAGCTGAGAGCTCCGGCGCACCCGGTGAACATGGTGGCCCAGAAGGTCGACGACCGTCACCCGGTCATTCAGCACACCCCGCTGCCGACCGCGAATACTCAATACCGAGCCGGTTTCCCGGGCATCGCGCCCGGAACCGCGAACTCCCAATGGCGCGCGCAACCTCAGCCACAAAGAAACCCCCAGGCTCCGTCGAACGAGCGGGCATCGCCAGTTGCGCCGCGGCAACAGACTCCCGCGACTTACCCGGCGGCACGAAACAATAATCAGCCGAGCGCAACGCCTTGGGCAGAGGGGCAAGCAAGCTCACCGAGCCATTCGCCCCCTACGCACCAATCCGCTCCGCCGGCAGCCACACCCTACCGGCCTCCGACCAGCAACGTGCAGCCAGCGCCGATCCGGCCCGCCGAGGCAACGCGAGCTTATCAGTATCCGTCCCAGCCGCGTCCTGGTAGCGAACGCGAGGCTCAGCCGGTCCCTCGAAATCAGGGCAACCAATTTTATGAACCGAAAGGCGGCCGCCAGGCTGCTGAAGTTCATTCTCTGCCGCCGGCTAACAACCAGCGTCAGGATTTTTCGCCTGGTCAACAGGGTAACGCGCCTGGAGGACAGTCCCGCAAGAACAACCAATAACCCCGGGGTCCCTCGCGGTGGTTGGTGTCTCACACGGGGCTATAGAACCCGCGGGACGTGTTCTTGATTTTTCTCTGGTCCACCCAATACATCAATGCGGAATTGAGTGCCGATTCGGAAAAAGCCCCGGCCAGCCGCATTGAGCGTATCCGGATGTCTGATTTGCTGATCTCGTCGCCGGCGCCCAGGATCACCTCTAATACCGCCGCGTTGACCGTCAGTTCCGGGTCGCGTCGTACCGGTTTTCTTTCCAGCGCCTTGGCCGCCATCAGGGCAGGGGCAGCCACGGCGGCGGGCACGGCTCCCAGGATCTCGATGATCTCTCGCTGAATCCCTTCGAGCGAGCGATCGATTTCCTGAATCTCCTCCAACAACGCCGCCCGCCGTTCGCGCAAGCGCTGCACCGCTGCCTGGGAGGATTCTATTTCCTGTTTGATATCGATGTCTTTGGCCATAAATGTTGAAGACAGGCCACCCTACTCCCGTCCCGGGTTGCGGGAAACCGCAAAGTTTTGACTTTTCTTGACCTAAACGCCCTTTAGCATGCTCTGGAATCGCATGACGCAATTAATCATGAAACCCTCTCTGAAACGTTCGGCGCTTGCCGCCGCCGTGCTGCTAACTTCGCTGACTGTTGGCAAAAGCGAAATCAAACCGGTGGTCGACCGCAACGACACCGCACACGCCACATCGGCGTTCAAATTTCCCAACGTGCCTGCTCCCGCTTCGCCCAATCTGGCGACTCAAGCCAAATTCTCGGTGGTCGATGGCATGAAGGACGGCAATGGAGGCGACCTGGAAAAACTGCACGACGGGAAGCTGCCAACCGAGGAAGACCAGCCCGCGGAGAACTTCTTCTTCGACGCCGGAACCCTCGGAGGCCGCCTGGCCATGGACATAGGAGAGGTTAAGGAGCTTACCCAGATCAACACCTATTCCTGGCATCCGCAGGACCGCGGGCCCCAGGTTTACAAGCTTTATGGGGCAGACGGAAAATCGGATGGCTTCAATCCCCAACCGAAAAAAGGAACCGACCCGGCCACCTGTGGCTGGAAATTGCTCGCCGACGTGAATACCCGCCCAAAGACAGGCGAAGTCGGCGGGCAGTATGGTGTCAGTATCGCCGACTCCGAGGGGAAACTCGGCCGCTACCGATATTTGCTGTTCGACATTTCGCGAACGGAAGACACGGATGATTTCGGGAACACTTTTTACAGCGAAATTAATGTCATCGGCGAAGGCGGCGCGAGCACGGGTAAGCCGGAGGTGGCCGACGAACCTTATGTGACCAACTCAGCCGATGGCTATTGCACGATTGCGATTGATACGTCCGGAGCAACCGATTTGAAGGGCTGGGCCGACAATAAATTAGCGCCCGTGCTCGCGCAGTGGTATCCGCGCATAGCGAAGATGCTCGCCAGCGATGGATACAATCCGCCCAAAGCCTTCCAGGTGAAAATCAGGCCCGGGCGCGGTGTGGCGGCGACCGGCGGGACAAACGTGACGGTCAACTCGGAGTGGCTTAAGAATGAGTTGGAGCGCGAGGGCGTCGGCGCCATACTTCATGAAGAGGTACACGTTATCCAGCGCTACGGCGGCAGGCGCGCGAATCCGGACGCACCGCGGGTTCGTCCCCCGGGTTGGATCGTCGAGGGCATTCCGGATTACATCCGCTGGTTCCTGTACGAACCACAAAGTCATGGGGCCGATATTGTCTGGCTGCAACATCGGCGCAACCTGGACTTAAAATTTGATGCGAGCTACCGCGTCAGCGCGAATTTCCTGAATTACGTGGTCGAGAAGTATGATAAAGAGCTGATCACGAAACTGAATGCGGCGTGCCGCGAAGGCAGATACAGCGAAGGGCTGTGGAAGACTAACACCGGCAAAGAACTGCTGGAATTGGCCGCGGAATGGAAAAGCACCACCGAAACGGAACTCGCCGCCCGGGCGGGGGCCGACAAGAATAAAAACACACTCACCGAAGCTGAGACGGCGGCCGGGTGGAAGCTGCTTTTCGACGGCACCGACTTCACCGGCTGGCACAATTTCAAACGCGAAGGCGTCCGCCCAGGCTGGGAGGTCAAAGATGGCAGTCTCGTCTGCGCCGACCCTCACAACGCCGGCGATATTGTCACGACCGAGAAGTTCGAATGGTTCGATTTACAGCTCGATTATAACATCTCGGAAGCAGGCAACAGCGGCATCATGTTCCATGTGACGGACGAAGGAAACGCGGTTTGGGCGACCGGACCGGAATTCCAACTCGAAGATAACGTCAAGGCAGTCGACCAGGTGCGCTGCGGTTGGCTCTACGCGCTCTATCAGCCCCCGCCCGATCCCAACACTGGCAAGCCTTTGGACGCGACCAAACCGGTCGGAACGTGGAATCACGTGCGGTTGCTGGTCACGCCCGAAAAGTGTGTGCACGAGATCAATGGCGTGAAGTATTTCGAATACGTCCTGGGCAGCGAGGACTTCAACCAGCGGGTGGCAAAAAGCAAATTCGGAAAAATGCCGCATTTTGCCAAAGCCAGCAGCGGCTCTATCGCGCTCCAGGGTGACCATGGGCGGGTGGAGTTCAGGAATATCAAAATCCTGCCGATCGCCGCGAAGCCGTAACCGCAGTTGATCCGTGGTTACAGGAACTGGAGCTTGGTCGTAGGCGCCTCGGGATCCCAGCCGCGAGGGGGCTTGCTGTTGATCGACGATACGTCTTTAATCGAGATTTGCCGGCCTCGGGTTTTCGGACCCTTTACCTCCACCTGCGAGGGAGTGCAGGTCTGCTGGTTGATTTTTTGATAAGGCGCGGATTTGTATTTGATGTATAGCTCCGCGGGGGTCTCCGGCTCAAAAAACAGGACCTTGGATTTCGGCGGGATGCAGTGATAGATCTTTTCCAGGATCGTGCCCCCGAAGGTAAATCGTTTCAGGAACGTCGCCTCTCGATTGGTGTAAGCCGCCGTGAACACGCGTTCCCGTTCCGGCAATCCGCAATAAACGAGGTCCGGCCCGACAAAAAGTTTCTCCGGCAATTCGACCACTTGGAAATGTCCGTCGCGGAACACCATGAGCAGCTTATCGAACTTGGTGCAGTCCACTTTATATTCCTCGCCCGAAACCTTGTGGCCGATGTAGCCTGATTCGCGGTCATACGCGACTTTGAAGGCTTTGAAAGCGACCTCCTTCGCATCGACTTCGTCATAGCGGCTGGACTTGGTCAGGCGCGGATAAAGCGGGCCGTATTTGGCGAGCAGCGCTTCCAGGTGGCTAATCACGTATTTCGTGAGGTTCTTCAGGCTCTTGCGAGTTTCGTCGAGTTCACCTTTGACCTTCTCCATCTCCTCCCGGTGCTTGCTGATATCGAAAAGCGAGATCCGGCGGATCCGCACCTGGAGCAACCGCTCGACATCGGCCTCGACGAGTTCGCGCAACAATTCCTTCCGGAACGGTTTGAAACCTTCGTAAACCGCAGCGAGGACCGCCTCATTGGTTTTGCACGACTCGATTTTTTTGTAGATGCGCTCTTCGATGAAGATGCGTTCGAGCGTTCGGAAATGGAGCTCGTCCTGCAATTGGCTTTGTTTGAGTTCAAGCTCCCGCTTGAGAATATCCACGAGCTGCGCCGTGTTTTCGCGCAAAACGTCCGAGACGGTCAGTTCGACCGGGCGGTTTTGTTTAATCACGACAATCCGGCTCGTGATCGTGACTTCGCAATCGGTGAACGCATACAGGGCGTCGACCAGTTGTTCAGCGCTGACACCGGTCGGGGCCTTGATTTCGATCTCGACCTCTTCGGAAGTG
>Ga0207049_1132_pt1 | contig 12883 bp, 12 predicted proteins | sample Alteio_BWMinCont_63_FD_153305 | JGI IMG/M metagenome (GOLD analysis project Ga0207049, IMG submission 153305) | Enriched cells from forest soil in Barre Woods Harvard Forest LTER site, Petersham, Massachusetts, United States -... | ecosystem: Environmental > Terrestrial > Soil > Temperate forest >... | reverse complement strand
TGGCACCTATCCATCGCAACGGAGAAACTGAGTTCTGGTACCGCTCGCGGGGAATAGGCAGCCGCCGCCAAAATGCAGGCACGGGGCTCGCAGCGACAACCGCCACGTCGGGTTCGGCTTGCCGGGTGCGAAGGCGATAGGCACGGCAAAAATCGACGGCCGAGCCTAGTATCAAAAGAACTGGGAACGGCAAAAGCCATTCAACCAACATTCCAACCACATACGGTACTCTCTGCGCACTTGCCTCGGTTTCCAACACCCTATAGTAATCGTTCTCCAATACCGCGATCTGTTTTGACGAGGCATTTTCGGGGACGGCTAGCCGGGTCCCGTTGGGCATGCGCACCGTGATTTGTGCATCCGTCCATGTGAGCTCATCCGGGCTGGCAGGACTGTCCTGCGACTCGGCCCCATGAAATATCAATGACGCCTCAGGCGACAGCTGGTTCAAAAACTCAGGGTTATGCGGAATGTGCTCCGCTCTAGGAAGATAGATCCATCCCAAAACCGACATAACAATGGTCCAGGTAACAGCCAAACCTATCGTGATTCTCAACCAGCCGCTGCGTCCAAACATTATCGCCCTCGCCAACACTGGGAGCTACGCGGCACCGCGAGCTCACTGTGACGAATCTTAGAGCAACCTTCTTTTGTAAGATGTCGGTGCGCAGACATTATTTGTGTAGGCGCCTACCTACTGGTGCGCATCCCAATCCATGTCTCCCCATGCAACCATTGTGATAGCCCCGCAAGATCCCGGTGCGCGGACGCAGAGACGTCCCGCTCCCCGCCCGCCTGCCTTGCGATCACGCGGGCTGTCACGCCATTGCGCCTGTGCGCCGCCTAGCCGAGAAGCGACGCAAATAACCGCTCGATCAATGGCTGACAGCCCAACCAACAATCTGCGGGGAAACCGCGCCGGTAGATCCGCCAGCTGCGTAGACCGTTTCAGGGTGGATACCTGGTGAATCTACGTCGGATATGTCCTACGTTCAAATCAGATTGTCCTTATATCGCGCGACCCTCAGCGCGTATAACATGGAGCAAGTTGGACGTCACTATCCACGTGAAATTGTGACATCGCGGAGGTATTTACCCACAACCGATATCGCACATCGAAAACCGATCTGGTGTCCGACCAAGCAAGCGAGTGCCTGGACGATATGCAGGTTTCGGTCGGGTCATCGTTGAACCCACAGCGCCTAGCGGCCGGTGCAACACCATCCCACCGCGAAGCCATTCCCACTGCGATATGACGCTGGATCTCAGCAGCGCAATCCGAGTGGTCTGTCGCGGATAGTCGGGTGTATGTTTTGCGCGCGAACTATGGGGTCGCCTATGCGAATTGGGGTACCAAAGGAGATCAAGAATCACGAATACAGGGTCGGATTGACGCCTGAGAGCGTACGCGAACTGGTGGACGCAGGTCACCGGGTCATGGTCGAGAGCGATGCCGGTGCCGGAATCGGCGCCGGTAACGCGGAATACCTGGCGGCGGGCGCGGCAATCGCCGCGAACGCGGCGGAGGTGTTTGCAACGGTTGAATTGATGGTCAAGGTGAAGGAACCGCTTGCGCCGGAACGCGCCTTGCTGCGCCCTGAACAAGCCCTGTTTACTTATCTGCATCTCGCCCCCGACGCTGCCCAGGCGCACGATCTCATAAAAAGCGAAGCCATCGCTATCGCGTATGAAACGGTAACTTCGCCGCAGGGCGGATTGCCGCTGCTGGCACCGATGTCGGAAGTGGCCGGCAGAATGGCTGTACAGGTCGCCGCCCATTATCTAGCACGGCCCAATGGCGAACGCGGCATTCTCATGTCCGGTGCCTCCGGGGTCGCGCCTGCACGCATCCTCGTGCTCGGCGCCGGCGTGGTGGCTTTAAACGCTGCGGCCATCGCAGTGGCCATGGGCGCAGAGGTGACGGTGATGAACCGGTCAGGTGCTGAGTTTGACAAAACGAACTTCATAGAGGGCCCGCGTCTTAAAACGATGACACTGACCGCCACGACGCTCGACGCTCAATTGCGCGTTGCGGACGTGGTCATAGGCGCGGCACTGATGCCCGGTGCGCTCGCACCCAAGCTGGTCACCCGCGCGATGCTGGGAAAGATGAAACAAGGGACGGTCATAGTCGACGTCTCGATTGACCAGGGCGGATGTTTCGAAACCTCGCGGCCCACTACTCACGCTGATCCCGTGTATACGATAGACGGAATCGTGCACTATTGCGTCGCCAACATGCCCGGGGCAGTGCCCCGTACCTCGACGTACGCACTCAACCGCGCAACACTGCCATTTGTAAGGGAACTCGCCGACCTCGGCGTGGTGGAAGCGCTCAGGGCCGACAAGCATCTCCTGAACGGTCTCAATATATGCCGCGGCGCCGTCACGCGGCACGAAGTGGCGGATGCGCTCGGTTATGATTACACGAGACCATTAGTCGCCTTGACCACCACGGCGCAGGCCTGATTGGCCGCCAAGACGAATTCAACATGCGGATCCGAAACTCCCGTGAATGCGGCACCATAAAATTAAACTGCGAGCGGCAGATTTCGCACAACTGTTTTAACTCGATGACACCTTCGCCATTCCCTCGCAAGGATCTGGGCCCTGCGGATCAAATCGCTTCAGCATACTGCTGAAACCCTTCGAGTCGAATCCCGAATACCTCGCATGGCTAGAACTCAGTTCACAAATACCTGCGAATGAGAACCATGGAGCAGACGCGAGGGTCAACGACGATTAGGAGCCGCCTATCGATACGATAAACCCGTTGCGCCTGACTTGCATTTTTATTGTCCATGGCTGTGAACCGTTCGTAATCATGCGCATCGCTTTCCGTACCATCCACTTTTCCAGGCACTACACCCAGCCATTGCGCGACGTCGTGTCGGGATAATGAGCGCTCAGTACCGCACACCACGCGTCTAGCAGGCTAAAGGCGCGCAACAACATGCGGGCCGAATCGACACTAAGCGCCGAAATAAGCGAGAACATGGCTGATTTACCTAAACCTATCTATGTTGGATGGTGCCGATTCAGGCGGTTAGTGAGAATGACTATCCGCGTGAGACCGCCATTCACAATACGGGTCAGGCCGATCTCGAGGGCGGGTAATGGTTCACTTTGAACCGCGCTCTGTTACATGTTGCGTGTCGGCCATCATTACAACCTCTTCCATGCTCCATACGTGATCGTCGATTTTAGTTTCCATGGCTGGAGTTACGCGCAACGACATATGGATTTTGCAGAAATTGTAATACATGAAGTGCAAGCTAACGGCGTGCATATGATTCGCTAGCTTTTTGCTGAAAGCGTTCGTAAGCCTCGTGAACCGGCGCATGTGCATACGCATCGTAAGGTTCGCACGCTCGACGTGGCTCGTTGAGACATGCTTCATATCAGGATCACCAGTTACGCGCTCCTTGCGTATTCCTGTGCAGTCTGTGGGGCTATAACGACGGTGTTCCTCTTTTGTTTGCCCTAGCGTTCCATACATTTTCACGAGCTGCGCAAAATCTATGTCTGCGCCGAAAGCATCTTCGACGGCGATCACGTAAGCCTTGTGGCCATCTGTTGTTAGTTGGATGCGATGCGCCATGCGCTTAGCTAGATCGTGAATGAACTCATAGGCAGATTCAGCTCCACGTGTACCAACATTCCAGCACGGCATTAGCTTTGTCTCTGCGTCAATCGCTGTCCAAGTGTAAACGTCGCCATAGCCAAAAATATCTCGTTTTTCTTTCGGCACGTTCTTTTGCTTCATGCCGACGAAGGCCCATATCTCGTCGCACTGTACTTTCTTGCAAGTAAGGTTGACCATGACCCGATCTTGGTAAGCAACACATGCTTTGCCGACATGCACGAGTAGCTTGAGGATGGTGTTCTTCGATACGCCAGTAATACGACTGGTGGCGTTGATGCTAGTGCCCTCCACCAGCAGGGTAAGGATTTGGGCGCGGTCTTTGGTTGTCAGCACGTTCATAGCATTTGCTCCTGATTTAGGGACATTATGCTTAACCGGTTGATAACTATAAATAACTTTTTTGTTACAATTTCCGTTTTTATTGGATTTACCGGGTATTCTCCTCAAGTAGGGGGGAATTATCGATGTTCTCGACGGATAAACCGTGAACTCTTGTATTGACTTATATGTCAATACAGATTTTAATAGAAAAATGCCTCGAAAACGAGACGTTATTTATATTGCACCCTAGTGCTCCAGAGGTCGGAGCGAAAAGGATTATCTATTTATCGCCTGTGGTTATGGAGTTCCTCGGGCGAGACGATTTTCGTTCTTCTAGACTGTTATCCGAGTTAGAGGCTTTCGTAATGGGGGATATAGTTTCAATATCAATGATTCCACGTAATGCGAGAAGCGAAATGATGGGAATGTTGGAGCCAATTGAAAATGGTTTGTTCGACTATCGAAGTAGAGCGCCGCGCCCCGGTTTACGTTTAATAGGCGGCTTTGCAAGAAAGGACTGTTTTATTGCGTTGGGGATGTACCTCCGCCGCACGATGAACGAGCCAGAATGGAGGGCCGCAATTCGAGAATGTGATTTGGCATGGGCCGAGCGGTTCAAGAAACATTTACCAATGATGACTGGAGTTGACCCAAGTGACTACCTCTCGAACTATTTCTGTATGGACTGAGTTTAATGAATCTTCTCAGTTGTCCAAGAAAGAATTGGGATATTTTCGCGGACGCCTTAGCAATAAATTGTATCAAACAGTAATAGGCGAATTTAGAAAACGGGAATCCGCCAGATTTTCAAAAGCGAAACTAGCCCGCAGGATTCGCAAGAAGCCAGAACAAATTACTAGATTACTTGCTGGACCAGGAAATTGGACCATAGATACTGTTAGCGATCTCTTGCTGGGCTTAGGATTTGAACTCGGGTTATCCGCTATCCCAATAACGAGCCCGCTAGTTTCGGAACCTGAAAATAATTCTCAACAGGAGAATTCACCTCTCAGATTTGCCGGAATGCCATCAGACGATTACGATCCTTCCAGCCTCGGCCGTAGACAGGGCATCAATTCGCTTCCGTCTCAGCCTCAACCTCAGATTCAGCAATGAATGTAATATCAAAGGAGGCGGCAATAGCCTCTCTAAAATTCATTGCTGATGAAATAAAACCATCATCTGGTTTTAGTCTCGCCGCATTAGGAAAAGAAATCGCTGAACGATATGAGTTTGGAAAGATCCCGACATTACAGGAGACCGCTACCAAAGGAGCCATATTCCAGCATGGTCGCTTAGTCTCCAAAAAAATAAATATTGCGGAAATGGGGGTCTTTAATGACGCACTTACTGCTACAACGACAGATACAAATTCTTCGGTAACGGTCGTAAACGATTTGTTTGTATTTCTCAAGAAAAATTTCGGAGTTAGGGAACCATCCACCAAACCCATTCGGGCTTTCACCAGTCAATTAGTAGTGGAATTCGAGAATAATCCTGAGAAAACTTTTAAAGCATTCGATCCGCTAATTGCATTATTGCAGGACGAACAGGAAGCATTGAACGGAATTAAACAAAAGATTCAGTTCAATCGAATTGATTTCGCTTCTGATCCGACCCAAGGCGCAGCTACTAATGCGGTATTTCTAATTGAGCGTCGAGCCGGAGTTCCATACGCGACAAATCGGTATTTTTGTAAGGCATACTTGCCTACGGGTGCGCACATTCGCGCGCTTGAACTTCTAGACAAAATCTTGGGAAGTAAAAGCTAATCCTTGCTCCAGCGCGCTTTGGCGGCTTTCTTGGCTATCATTGATCGGTTTTTTGAGCTAAGCGATTTGGCCCTTGCCTTACCGCCTTTTAGGCCACCTTTGCGGCCTAGCTCAGCGGCCTCGGCCTTCCGGTGACCAAGCTCTTTCGGCATTGCGCCGATGGCCTGCTGGAGCGTGATAAAGGCGACCTCATTGACATCTCGTCGTTTCATCGCCATAGGCTATCATATGGGCAAAACTCCCGCTATCCAGTTGTAACAAATCCCAATTCAAACTGAACCATTACCCGAGGGCGCGCCACTCCGCGGCTCTGTCAGAAATCGGCTGATTCAGGTGTAGGACCAGGATGACGGCAACGAATGAACTGGGTCCTACCGAGACACTCGGATCGACATCCCGGTAATCTCCATGGAAGTACTGTTGTAAGCCTTTTCAATTCGCGGCACTAAATTACAAATACTGATGTCATAGCTCAAGGGTTCTCTTTCGATTCCACCCAATAAGGAGGCGACAATGAGAAAAAGACTTTACTTCATGCTGCCGGATGTTCAGAGTGCGCGCCGCATGCTTGATGAAATGCTGCTTGCGCGTATAGAGGAAAGTCACATTCATTTCCTTGCTAATCGCGGCACGTTACCTCAAGATCTACCGGAAGCGAGTGTGCTTCAGAAAACCGATTTGGTGCATGGGGCCGAAACAGGGCTTGTCATTGGCGCAGGTATTGGGGCAGTGGCGGGCATTCTGGCCGTATTGCTGCCACCAGAAGGAGTCTCTTTGAAGTTGGTCACGATACTGGCGACCGCATTGTTTGGCGCTGCTTTTGGCGTTTGGATATCCAGCATGGTCGGCACTCAAATTCCCAACTCCAGGCTGCGGGGATTCGAAGCCGATATAAAACGCGGTGGCGTGCTGATGATGGTGGACGTCCCGTTGAGCAGGATAGAAGCAATACGGGACCTGGCCGCACGTCGCCATCCGGAAGCCGTGTCGCGCGGCATAGAACCCACTATTCCGGCTTTTCCGTGATCCGATTTTTTCTGCGACAAACGGGCGAAGATGTCTGACATCATGACCTTGTGATCGCACAAGTCTGGAACTTCGCGTGTGCGCTGTCGAATCTGGGGCCCCTCACATAACACCGCTCAGACCGAGACGCGCGCACACCAGGGTGGCGCGAAATCGAGCGACTACGCATTAATGCCCGCGTATTGATACGTCAGGGGTATACAACACAGCGGAACGAGCGCCGCAGATGTTACGCTTGCTCTATGGGGTCCGATTCATCGCTGGGTGACAGCAGAGTATTCGATCGTCCGCAATGGGTACAGGTATATACCGGCCTGCCTTCTCTATCATTGCCGTCCGCAGGCTTGGCGGTATCCAATATGTGTTCGCATTGAAGGCAACGAACCGGTAATAAGGTACTTTGCGTTGTCATAAGTAATGGGGCCTACCCTGCCGCCGCCTTGGTTTGTGCCGCTAAAAACAGCCCGCACGACAATTGTCAAGGTCTATTAAACGAGAATATCGAGTATCGAACCTAGAGTCCATTTCAAGGGAACCGCGTAATCGGCGCGAAAGGCTAGCCACTTGCTGGTTGCGGCCGCGTCATAAACATTGGACATGGAGGGTCTCCATTGAACATCCACGCGGAGCGGCAGATGGTCTGTCGTTTGATCGGTCCGCGTCCGCGGCCATGTCAATATGATTCTTGGGGCAGCCAATAATTTCCAAAGTTCCCGGATTTACGCGCCTGCCCCAATTAAGTTTCTCGCGAACCCCGATTAACACAATCGCAAGCGGGCTCATCCTGGGAAGCCCGCGCAGAGTGGGTTGGTCGGCAACGCGTAAAACGCACAGCGACGACGGTGAATTCAATCCGCGAGGCGGATCGATGTTGGGATGTCGTTGGCGAACGACATATTGAAGGACTGCCGAATCAATAAGATAAATTTGTCTCTAGTAGATCATGTCGCGAATCGGCGACATAATTTTGCGTCGCGGGCGGATGGATCGCGATTCAACTCTTTGAATTGCCTTAATTTTCGGTTCGTGGTCCGGATGTTGCTGCTGTCGAGTCGACAATATCTGATTGGAGTGCATGATGATGTCTAAGCAAATAATTTTGGCAGCGGTACTTCCGCTATCTCTGTTCCTCTCCGTATCCACCTATGCGCAAGGCGGCGGTGGGATTGATTCGTCCGGATCTGCGGCTGCATCCTTTGTTACATCTCAGTCTAGCTTGGCCAGCACATTCACGAGTGCTCATCAGTCCAGAAACACTGTTATGGTCAGTGGCTCCGCGGCGCTTAACTATGGGCGCCTATTGGCGCACGCCAGTGGCGTATCCCATGCCGCTGCAAACAGTAATGGCCATTTCCCAGTTGGAGGTGGCCGTAGCGCCCGCACTGAAGGTCCCCTGAGCACGAACGGCCTTCGTTACACCAATGGCCCCGACGCCATAGATCGGAGCCAGGGACGAATACGCGCCGACGATCGCCAGGACCGTGAGGAACGAGTTGCCCAGCAAGATCGGGATAATTATGGATTCGGAGACTGGGTTAATCATGGTATCCGGGACCGGGGCAATAAAGGTCTAGGGGAACGCGATGATCACGGCGTTCAGCTCAGATGATTGGAAATCCAAAAAAGCGCGAAATGAGACCCCAAGGATCGAAATGATGCATAACCGCAGTCGGATAAAGATGACAGTTCGGCATCGGGAGCGCTGGTTCAGCGGCATTGTGACAATCCGCTGGTGCGGAGCGAAACTTCTCCAATAACGATGCCATGGTACTTCCAGCCGATCGCAATTTGTGGCTGCACGGTGGGGATGATAACCAACAGCCTAAGCCTATGCAGGCGTTACGTTTCCGCTGCATCGTGTGATCTTAACCGAAAAAACATGCGTCCCGGCTTCATCCGGACTCGACATGAATTTATCCCCTATCACCATTATTCTGCGAGGCCAGGTATTGACTGCGCCTGACCAGGAAAAACCGTGAGGTGCGTACCAACCTTAATTCGATCGATAGGTAGTCCATATCCCACACTATCTTCAGAAGAATTCGGACAGCTATTGCAGAAGAGTTGCGGGACAATTCTCATTGTTTGCGCGAGGAGAGAGCCATTAAATTGATATTTTTGTAATCATACGTGCCAGAAAATAGAAGTTACTATTTTACGGAGATTTATCATGAAACCGAAATTCACATTCGTAGCTGCGTCCATCGTCGTTACAGGTCTTGTTACGGCAAGCCCGGCTTTAGCTTTAAGCGCTGATGATACTTTTCTGCCACCGGTTCAGATGCAAGGTGACGTGAGCTATGTCACCGGGGGAGTTGGCGAGGATGAGGCTACCGCGTTTAAAGATTCCGCCCGACAATTTCCCGTCGAGTTGCTGTTCGCGGAACGCGCACAGCCGAGGGATGAGTATCTCGCAAATGTGCAAGTCACCATTCGAGACAGCTCCGGGGTTGCAGTATTAGACACAACGACCAACGGCCCCTACCTGTTAGCGAAATTACCTGCAGGCAAGTACGCAGTTGAAGCGAACTACAATGGTGCACTCAAACACCAGATGCTCAATGTTCACAGAGGAACGCATCAGCGTAAGGTATTCGTATGGACAGATGCTGAAGCCAATGACTCCGTTTTAAGCAGCGCCGATTAATAGCGCGGTATGCGGCTTGGGATTCGCACCGAACTACGGAAATTAGTCGCTAGATAGGAATGGCGTTGAAGCTAAGTGCGCCAATTTATTGATGAGGCTAGTCTTTTCAAGGGACCCACAATGTTCAAAAGGAACGCAATATGATCACGAGGAATGCAATTCGTTCGGTATTTTTTGTTTTACTTGCCTCAGCAACGTCGATCGGCTTCGCGGCACAGGGTAGCCTGGGTGTTGGAATTGGCGCGGGCGCGAATGTGGGTGTCGGCGGCGGTGGCGCGCAAGTAGGCGTCGGGGCGGGTGCCCAAGCCAACGGCAATGCGGATTCCCAGGCCAGCGGCAATGCCAATGCGGGCGCTAATGGCAACGCGCACGGAAGATCCAGCGCAATGACTGCGCCCCGTCATTCTGCGAAACGCGATAAATCTTCGTTTTCGGGGTCAGCCGGTGCGGGGGCGGGAGTGTCTGGCAGCGCCAATACCCAACGCGACGATTGATTGAAACAGGTTAGAATCACCCAGCGCGGTGCATCAGTTTCTTGATGCACCGTTTGCTTTCTTCAGCCATCCCGGTGCGGTTTTACGCACTTACAAATGGAGGCCAGCCGACGCATAATCGCGGTTTTCAGCCTCAATTCTCGATCTCTTCCCTACCCAACCACCTTGACGCTTTGGTTAATCGATACCAGGCAAGTTCACAGTCCAACCGTTCCCCGCTACCTTCGCACATCCGCCGTGTTTTACGGATTGGGAGTCCTGGTCACCGCGATGCGGTGATGATGCAGCTGGTTCAGGGTCCTGCAGTTTCATTAGATTAAGTGCCCACCACGAAGCGAGCCGTTTCCGTGGGCATTCTCTCTGTAGGTAAAAACTTACAGTGCATAAGGCATTAGTCCGATAACATGCGTCTATCACAGGCTTTATATTAATGCCGTTCGCAAGGGGAATTGAATATACCTGCGAACGATCGGTTATGGGTCAACAATGCTGACCTTCATTTAGATAAGGGACAGCTGCCGGTTACGCAACGATGGATTAGTACCAATGGCAGAAGCACGAAAATGCGCTCACTTTGGCTGTCAGTGCGTCGTGGATGGCCCCGACGATTATTGTAGCGACTATTGTCGGAGCGTCGGCATCGAGGAATATTGCGGATGCGGACACAAGAGATGCAATACCCAATTCGCTGTTAAGCCGAAAGCGGCAAATACATTGAAACGAAATTGGCAAGATCTCCTGACTTGAGTTAAACCGACAGGTTCGTACTCGTTATTCGAAAACCTAAGGACGGTTATCGGCAAGTATCACCTGGCCACTACGCGACAGGGTTCGCCGGCCTCCAGCTAAGCGAGGCCCGAAGATTCAATCGCGCCGCCATGGGGCCGCGAACTCCCGGGCGATCGGCTGAAAGGCAGCCGGCGATTGCCAGTCGTGACTACACGGAGGCTACTACCTGGCGGGCATAGAGATGATCCATGGCCGACAGCAGCAGTGAGTCCCAGGCCTGAGGCACAGCCCCGAATTAGGCTCTCATCGATGTTACCCGCATCTCGCTCAGCACTCAGTCGATCGGTGATTATCATCTTTTTGTGCAATTCTGGATTGCCGTGAGGCCGACGATGGAGTGATGCGGGCATATACGCGCGCGCCCGGTATGGACGCGAGTGCCTTACCAATTAAACGGTCTTCCGCAGTTCGCTCATCTTGTCGCCCGACGGCAACACAATAAATGCTGGACATTCAGACGATTAAGAAGCGCAACCCTCTGGCACGTCGGGTTTTGGCGACAGTTCACTCTACGTCTGGCCTAGGCCATATTCCAATCGCCCCTCTAAGTATTTGATTTGCCACGCCAATGAATATTGGCACACAGATTGCAGCGAGTTGGGAGCGAGCAGATGCTCGTACTCAAAGAAGGTGCTACATGCTACACAAAACTCATATTGCTATTCTACTTGCGGGTTTACTTGTTGGGCAAACAGCCACAGCCTCGCGCCTAGAGCAGCCAGCTGCAGCGCAGTTGGATACTTCTGGCGGGCAACTCACGGTCTTTAACCCAGATGGAACTTCTTATGTGGTTAGCCCCGGGCAGGCAGCTATGCTTGAGCCCGTTATCATGGCGGCGGCACAAGGGTCTCCTGCACATGAAATGACCGTATTTGATCCCAACGGCACCATTTATTATTTTGCGCCCGGAGAGGAAGAAGCCCGGATCCTGCCGCGATCTTTAATTCACGGTAACTCAAGTATGCATCCGATCTACGTGGCGCATTTTGTGTCAACGCAAAGCAACAGTGTCGGTCTGGATTCAGGGGCAAACTAACAGGACTAGGCTGCGTAGAAAACATCTGGCGTTCGCGCCAGTGCAGGGTCTATGCTAAACGCCGTGTCCACGCACACGTCAATCATCGCAAACAGCCATTGATGCGATAGAGGCTCCATCCTACAAAGATCTAGGCGTTCCGCCGATGGTTCTTCGGAAGTACGGGCTTTTATACTTCAACTGTTTTAACGCATCATCAGTTTGTTGACCATTCTCTCATGGAGGCATTAAATGCGTAACCATATCTTGCAGCACATTAGGGTGTCCGCAATCGCGATAGCGGTTGTTCTATTTGGAGTAGTCTATCCTGCGTTTGGCGCAAGTGCGCCGGAAAAATTGGTGTCTCGAGCAGAAGCCACATTCAGCGACTTCCAAGGCGATCCTCAGATGCACTGGATTCGCGACCATATCCATGATGCAAAGGCAGTAATCATCGCGCCGGACATCCGCAGGGCCGGTTTCGTGGTCGGCGGATCGGGCGGCCGAGCCGTGATGCTGGCGCGCGATCCTGATACCGGCAATTTTTCGGGCCCGGCATTTTATACGCTCGCCAGTGCCAGTTTTGGTTTCCAAGCCGGCATCGACAAGTCCGAGGTTGTGATGTTGGTCATGACCGACAAGGGCTTGAATAGCCTGCTGTCCTCGCGATTCAAGCTAGGTGGTGATGCAAGTATCGCAGCCGGTCCCGTGGGTGAGGGATCCGCCAGCAGCGTCACGACTGATGTGGTTGCGTTCAGCCGCTCCAAAGGCATCTACGGTGGAATCAACCTCGATGGCACTGCGGTCACCGTGAATCACGATTGGAACCGGCACTATTATCACAAGGATGTGACGCCCACCGACATTCTGGTGCGCCAGTCCGTCAGCAATCCGAACGCTGGGAAACTGATGGACGAGATTCAACAAGCGAGGGCCGATTAAGCGCATGCTGGGACAACGGTCGAACTAGCGTCTCTAGTCTCTAGGTCACGAACCGTTCTACATCAATCGGGGATCGCGTCTGGCTAGTGGGCGCCCCCCTCCTCGGACGCTTGCCGAACGAGCCGTTAAGCGGCTTCGGCAAGCGTCTTTTTCTGCAACGTTGAGCTAAACAATCGCCCGCCAATTGGCCGTTAGCAATGTCATTCTCGGGCAACCAAGCCACCCCTCAAG
>Ga0207049_1098_pt2 | contig 13086 bp, 8 predicted proteins | sample Alteio_BWMinCont_63_FD_153305 | JGI IMG/M metagenome (GOLD analysis project Ga0207049, IMG submission 153305) | Enriched cells from forest soil in Barre Woods Harvard Forest LTER site, Petersham, Massachusetts, United States -... | ecosystem: Environmental > Terrestrial > Soil > Temperate forest >... | reverse complement strand
CCGGGAGAAGCGAGCGCTTTTTAGTGGAGGTTTGTGAGGCTCCCGCTACTGCAAATGCCAGTGAATGGTATAACGCCAATTGTCCTCGGGCTTGTAGGTCTGCGCGCCTGCTTCGTTGGCCAAGAACTCGCCGAGGCTTCGATTATCGGCTTCGTCGCCGCAGGCGTCCGCGTCCACATCGTCGAGCTGCATCTTGAAGGAGCATTTTTGTCCAGCTTGCAGCAGCGGTAGTTCGAGCGCCAAGGGGATTTTGACTGCATTTTTGTCGTAGCCTTTGTTTTCGATGTAATAGCGGCGGCTGGCCCCGCCGACAGTGGCCTCAAAGCAGAGGAACCAGGTCGCGCTCTGGGGCGTGTCCGCCATATCGATCTCGTCGATAACCAGTTTTTTGGCCTGGTGGCTAACCCGGTGGTAGACATCGAGGGTGGGCCCCGGCTCGCGATCCTTGTCAAAATTCACGGCCATCGTCCAAACATCTCCGTCGAGTGTATAAACGCTGGCGTATTCGTCGTCCACCTCCTCCAGATTGGAGGGCGATTCTCCGCCGCGGACATGAACAAAGCGGCCCACGCTGAACGGCCCGAGTTTTTCCAGCTTTAGATCGCCCTCAGCATGCAAGACCACCTGGCCGGCATCATCGAGCATCTGGAAAATGAATTTGTTCCCTTTAACTTCGATGGTTTGCGACGAGCTGTGCCACTGTTGATTCGACCTCTTGACCGACCACTTGCCGTCCAGGAGTTCGGCGTCGCCGGCCAGGAGGATCCGCGAGAATGACAAGAGGCCGATAATGACAGAATGGAGAAGTAGTTCTTTCATGGAACCCATTGGTTCGAAATGCAAGTTTGCCAAAGCTGTGTTATTCGCTGTTAGAGCCCGTTTAGCTTCGTGCCGCCCGGCGCGCGCAAAATTTAATGAGACCAAACTACTTGTTCAAGGGATGGTGAACACGTCCGAGAATGGTGACGTTTGGCCCGAGCCAGAGCTTATCTGGGGATGATACACGGCCTTATAGAAGGAAAGATTGGCCGGGGACGCGAAAGTCGCGGTGGCGCTAGCCGTGGTCGCAACGAAGGTGTAAGCGCCGGTAATGGTCGATGCCCCATAAATATCGTAAGGCGGCGTGCCCCCCAGTCATCGTAACCGTCGTATTTCCGGCAGCGTGGCTGGCTAAGGTGATGGTGGGGCCGTCTATAATATAGGTGGCGGCGATCGTCACAGGGGTACCGTGTGCAATCCCCAAGGAGGCGATGTTAAAGGTAAACGCTCCCTCGGCCGGGTTGGAATCGGCAGCAGAGTTCTCCAGAAACCTGCCCAACCATTTTTTGCCCTGCGGAGGGACACCGGAGGTGGTATCCGCCTCATAAAGATCGATAACCACTCTCATGGAAAGAGAGGCCCGTTTGCCACAAGTGCCGGTTAATGAGGTGGTGCTCGTACCTGTGCCAACCACCGGAATGATATCAAGGGTGCCGTTAACCCCGCTGATATCGATGAAATTTGTATAGGTATCCAATCCTTCAACGCTGCTCTGGCCGTCGCCGATGGGGGGCCTGGTGAATGACGGAGCGGAGGAGTTCACAAACGAATTGCCGCGCACCGACACCCAATGTGCCTTGGTTGTCTGCCCGCTATCACTGTCAAACAACGTGGAATCAACGACCGTATTCGCTTCCAAGGCATCGCTGACGCCGTTGAAATCGCTCCCGAAGCGCACCTGGCCATTGTCCCTGTTAAAATGGTGAACCAGCTTGGTAATTTGGCCCACCCCAAATGAAACGCCGTGTATATCGACTCCGAACGTGTTTCCGGCAATGACTGTGGTCCCTTGTGAGCCATAGAAATACACGTCCACGCCGCCACTGGCGTAAGCACCGAAGAGGTTGCCTTCGTCGGCGTCATTGACGCCATCGCCGTCAGTGCCGATGAGGATATCGTGAGAGCCGCCGAACTCAACGAATGCATCGCCCTCTTGAGCCCCTCCGTTGAGAACTGAAATATCCGCGAGGGTCGTGCCATCAGGCAGCACTCCCCAAAAATTCCCGGAAACCCGCAATGGACCTCCCTGAGAATCAAACCCGTAACCTGTGACGAATACGTTGAATTCGGCGCGGGGATTCGCCGAGCCAGCCGCCACGCCGATCGTGCCCGGTCCCGGCATGGTCTCAATGTTGGGGAATCCTGGAGTGCCATTGGTGCCGGTACCGTAGGTGGCGACGCAGATGGCGGGCGAGGCCACCGTAACTCCGTCAGACATAAAAGCCACCTGCCTGGTCGTGGGCTCCACCCCAAACCAGCACCCGCTGACGTGAAAATCCTGGCAGGCCAGATTGCTGACGTCAGGGGCATCCACCGCGAAGCAGATGGATTTGCAAAGATTCTGACTGGGGTTGGGGGACTGGCTCGTCGCAGTTTGGGGCGCAGCCAGAAACGCCAGACCCTTGATCCAAACATTAGTCGCCCGAAAGAACCCGAGAATGGCTTGCTCCGAGTCACCAAAACCCAAGTTCGGATAATCGATTTTTGCAAAATTGGTAACGGCGCTGTACATGGACAAGGCGTTTCCATTCGTTGAACTGAGGCAAATCATCAGGTGCGCATTGTTCGTATCATGCAGCGAGGCGGTATTGGGCGTGGCTGATGAGCCAACCTGTTGCTGGCTATAGCCATCAATGATGATGTTGTTTTTGGTGATGAGGGGGTACCCGTCAGCCGGTGTATCGATTGTGCGGACTCCGGCGCCCGGGATAGCGAAGTTTATCGTATCGCCATCCGCGAGGATTTGGAGGGCGTAGACCAGGTTGGTCTGGCCGGCGCTGAAGTCGGCGTTGTTCACGGTATTCACCACAATCGTTTTCGCGTGGGCGGTGATAATTGTTGCGATAAGGATGGTTCCCAGGAAGTACACGAGTGCTCGCTTCATAGTTTTCTTCACAGGTAGGGGAATGGTTTCACTGGAGCTTACACATTCCCTCCGGAATTGCAACTCGGAAATGAAAAAAATTCATCAAACGCTGTCTGGTTTTCAGCCTTTCCGCTTGATCGATTCTGTCAGCCTACTTGAAGATGGGGCGAGGCATTGGACGTGGAGGCCCAACATAGGGCGCTGCTCCACGGGAAGTTGCCGCAGGCTCAGGGAGAAGAACAGCTGCGAGATCCCCGGCATTGGGTGGTTCGATGAATCCATAATAGCGTCCCATCCAATAATCTTCGAGCCACCCCGCAGGCGGTGTAACCGCTCTGCCGTTTTCACCGCCATCGTATTGAAGAGGCGACCGATCGCCCCACTTTGCCTCCGATTCCCGTGGCGAGATTGCGCGGGTGCCACCGCTGTAGGCCACATAACCGCGCGGAAGCGCCAGGTCGCTCCGATGGGAGTTCCGATAGCTGTGGTTCACCAAATCGAGCGACCACTCCCGAAGATGCTGCGCCGCCTGCGGAGCTTCGCAGTCATTTCCAGTGAGGATCCCGTAGCTAAAGTTAAAAAACGGTAACTGATGCCGGCGAAGGATTTCCCAGGTTCGTTCGAGACTTCGCAAATAAATCGAACGAAGCGCAGGATCACTGGTGTAACGCAGCAGAGGGTGATAACAGAAGAAGGCGAGTTCATCGTCCCAGGGGGCGATCTGATCGGGAGGGAACGTGAGCCTTTGTCGCACGGTGAATGTGTGATAGCGCCAGGCCAGCAATTGCTCCAGGCCATGCTGGAACTTGGCGTCCCCGCTCAAGGCGTAGGCCGTCTGCATGTAGGTCTGCGCCTCCATGCCGTTCAGGCCGCGCGAGTCGAATCCGTACGGACGCAGAAGGTAGTCAGGGTCCCAACGACCCCAACGAGTCGGCTTGCCGTCCATGTCACGCAGCACCCAGCCGTTCTCCAGAATATGCGAGGCGATATTCGCGATGTGCCGGCGCGCAAGGTCTTTTTCGTCGCCTTTGGCCGCAAGTTCATAGAACAATGAAACGGCGTACATGTGCGCATTGACCTCGTCGCTGGACGTGTCACCCTTCCAAAACCATAGTCCGTCGGAGGTGGGATACCATTTGGCCGGCAGTCCGCCCGATCCCTCCGTGGATCTTTCCCCTTTGTCTCCCTTGACCGACCAGATCGCGCGGGCGATGAAGCCCGGTTTTGGGGTGATATCCCCCAGCCAGAGCATCGCTTTGAAGGCCTCGGTTGCTTCCTCGCGAGCTTGCTCGTCGCCCGTCGCCGCGTACTTGAAAGTCATCGCCGCCAGGTAGTGCGCGGTATTCCCACCGTCATTGTCGCTAATCTCACGGAGCCAACCTTCGCCGTCCCCACCCCAGTAAAGTTTGTGGATAAACCCCAGACGTTTCATTCCCCACTGTTTGAGCTCGCGTTCGAACCAAGCTGCTTTTTTGCTTAGGGTGAATGGTTCGTAGCGGATGATACCCAACCCCGCGTCGGTTGCGATATAGGCTGTTCTATTGGCGACGGCGATATCCCTTACATAATCGCCGGGCAGCCAATGGTGAGCCCCGAAGAAGTGGTAGTCCTCGCCCGTCCTTCGGATTGCTCCCGCGGTTGTGCCGATCCAAAGATCGCCGTCAAAGCCATCGGAGAGGCAAGTTGTGTCCTCGTAGGGCAGACCGTCTGCGCCCCGCAGGGTCGTCATAGCCATGCCTCGCAAAACGGCCAAACCCCGGTCCGTAGCGACGTACAGCCGGCTCCCGTGAGCGAGCATATCACGAGTGACCGGCGAGGGCAGCGCACCCCAGTCGATGGGGTCCGCGAGGAACGTCGCGCCTTCCATTAACGCCAACCCGCCTGGACGCAACAGATACACGGTGCCGCTGTACGAGGCAATGCGGTCGATTGGTCCGATCTGGACCGGCTCGGAAAGCACCTGGCTAAAGTCCTCCCGGATGAGTGTGGTATCGCTGGAGAGGTAGCCGGCCGGCGGTCGCAGGCTAACAAAATGGCCGTTCTCGAATCGGAACAGGTCGTCCCGGGTTGCTGCAAGAACCTGCCCAAGGTGAAGGCAGAAATCGGTGAAGGTTCGAGTGTCGACTCGTTCCCAACCGCTCCCGGACAAACGAAAGGTTCCATCAGTAGTTGTGGCCCAAAGCGAATCCCCAAGCGACTTTAACCGACGGATGCCCTTCGGAGCTCCGAGCGAATCATTTAAATTGCCCGCTGCTACGAGCTTTAGCACGCCCCCGACCACGGCGAAGCAGTTTGTCCCATGGACAGCTACGCTGGTCACGGCTCGATCCGTAGGTATCTGTTCGCCGATCTCTTGCAGGTAGGTGTTGTCGGCGACCGGTTTCCACAGATGCGGTGGGTGGGAAACATTTCCGCGAGAAGGAGACTCGTTCGCGAGCTCGGCCGCCTTTCCGAGCGTCACGAGCATCAGGGAGAAGAGCAACGGGGCGTTGAACAAAATTGCGGAACGCAGTTTAATCGCCGCAGGGAACGGATAACCTGCGGAACTGAACACGAGCGTGAAACGGTTCAAGTTCATGGCAGAGGTTGTTGGATCTGCTTCAGTGAGACAGGCCGCCAAACGAAAGACAACAGCAAACCGACCCGCTGAACTATAAACCCTCCACCCTTGTCAGAGGACCGATTTAGGGAGTAGGCTGTCCGCATTACCACAGACGAGCGCATGACGACGCACGAGACTCCTGATTTCCTAGCGGGAGTGATCGAGGGCTTTTATGGGCAGCCTTGGACCCACGAACAACGATTGGAATTGTTGAGCTGGATGGGTGACTGGGGGCTGGACACCTATCTCTACGCGCCAAAAGATGATTTGCATCAGCGGGTGGCCTGGCGCGAGGTTTATGTCGTCCCGGAAGCCGAGAAGTTCGGGAAGCTGGTCTACGCCGCCCGTCAGAGCCATGTGCATTTTGTCTACGCGCTTAGTCCGGGCCTGGATATTCGGTACAGCGAAACCGCCGAGTTGAAACGTGTAAAAGAGCGGTTTGCGCAGATGATCTCCCTCAGTTGTGAATGCTTTGCATTGCTCTTTGACGATGTTCCGGGCGACCTGAATGCCAAGGACGCGGAGCAGTATGGGTCGCTCGCTTCAGCCCAGTGCCAGATCGCCAATGCCACATTCAAATGGCTGCGCGAGCGTCGGCCCAATGCGCGGCTTTTGTTCTGTCCCACCGCGTATTGCGGGCGCATGGCTGATCAGAAAATTGGCGGCGCGGGATACCTGGACAAGATCGGGCTTGAATTATTGCCGGAGATTAGCGTGCTCTGGACCGGTCCGGATATCATTTCACGCGAGATCACTCTTTCTCACGTGGTTGAAATGCAAACCCGGCTGCGCCGAAAACCAGTAATTTGGGACAATTTGCACGCGAACGATTACGACGGGCGGCGTTTTTTCTGTGGTCCATACGCCGGCCGGAATCCGGAGTTGCGGAGCGCTATCGGCGGCTTGCTCAGTAACCCGAACAACGAGTTTCCGCTGAATTACGTTCCGCTGCGCACCTTGGCGGAATTTCTGAAATGCGCGGAAACCTGGAACCCGCGGAAGGCTTACCTGGCTGCGATGCAAGAGTGGGTGCCAAAGTTCGCCATCTTTGGCCTGCCCATCAGCCTCGAAGAACTCATTCTCCTTGGCGACTGTTACTATCTTCCGCACGAGGAGGGGCCGGAAGCCGAAGCTCTCTATGAGGAAACGAGAGATTTGCTGGGGACTGATCCCGCGGCGTGGGGCGGCTCACGCTTGACCTTTCACCGCCGAGCCGGCCGGCTGCGGAAATTCTGCGGGAGGCTGAACAACCTTCATAACCGTCTGTTGTTCTACGCATTGAGCCGATACATCTGGGAGTTGCGGGAGGAATTGGACTTGCTGGAGCATTACGTCGAATTCAAATCGCTGGAGGAGCATCGCGGGGCGTCCTTCAGGTCAGACTTTCATTTGCCTGGCACATACCGCGGTGGGCTGGTGCCGCGCCTGCAGGGATTGCTAGCCCAGCAACCCGACGGAACATTCAAATCCGCGTTCCCGCACAACGTGGTTCAGGCCAAAACCGAACACAAGTTGGCTGTTTCTTCCGCACCATGAACGACTGCACGATACGCCTGGCCCGCCCTGACGATGCGCCTGCTGCTTATTACGTCTGCCTCAAAACTGGCGATTATGGGCAGGACGGCGAACCTTTTTACCGCGAAGACCCCGACGCTCTGGGCCGCATTTTTGTAGGGCCGTACCTGGCTTTCGAACCGGAGTTAGGCCTTATCCTGGAAGATGACGAAGGGATCTGCGGATACGCCCTTGGGGCATTCGATTCGCGCGCCTTTTACGCGCGGAACGAGGCGGAATGGCGGCCGACTTTGTGCGCATCGTTCGCTGCACCCGAAGGGGATCCGAGTCGCTGCACGCGAGTGCAGCAGGTTTATCACTGGTATCACAACCCGGATTATTTCTGTCCGGAACCCTACGAAGCTTACCCCTCCCACCTGCACATCGATCTATTGCCACGCGCCCAGGGTCGCGGCTACGGCCGACGCCTGCTGGAGGGAGTGATGGATAAACTTCGACAACGCGGTTCTCCGGGAGCGCATCTTGGAGTGAGCATGGTCAATACCCGGGCCTTCGGCTTCTATCAACGTCTGGGTTTTCGAGAATTATGCCGCTGCGGCTCCGGGCAGGATGGCTGCATCTACATGGGCAAAAGCCTTGGAATTGCGACCGCCTAAAATTGAATGGCAGCGTAAGCAAACCGGAAAAAATGCCATGCCGATAAGACTAGCGATGCTGGGTGGAAAGCCCGTTCGCACCAAACCTTTCACATCCTGGCCCCAATTTGGCAACGCTGAGGAAGTCCGACTGCTGAGAACATTGCGCAGCGGCAAATGGGGCCGACTTCAAGGCCATGAAGTCGCCAAGTTCGAAAAGCGGTTCGCTGCGGCGCACGGCTGCAAGCACGGGGTTGCGGTCGTAAACGGTACCGTTTCCTTGCGCATCGGCCTCCTGGCGGCCGGCCTTCGCGCGGAAGACGAGGTAATCATCCCGTCGTATACGTTCTTTTCGACCGCGTCAGCCGTGGTCGAAGCGAACCTGGTTCCCGTCTTGGTGGACATCGATCTGGACACGTTTAACCTCTCCCCCAAAGCAGTCGAGGCCGCCATCACGCCTCGCACGCGCGGCCTGATTCCGGTGCATTTTGCGGGACAACCCGCCGACATGGATGCCTTCATGGCGATCGCAAGAAAGCGTAGGCTCTTTGTGATGGAAGATGCCGCCCACGCGCACGGTGCGATCTATAGACGCCGTCCAGTTGGTTCTCTTGGGAACCTGGCCTCCTTCTCCTTCCAATCCAGCAAAAATCTCACGGCCGGGGAAGGCGGCATCCTGACGACGAACGATGACAAGCTGGCCGCTGGCTGCCGTTCCATACAGAATTGCGGCCGGGTCCCCGATGGGCTCTGGTATGAGCACCATGTCATGTCGGGAAACTACCGCCTTGGCGAGTTTCAGGGCGCCGTCCTCAACTGCCAGCTCGCCAGACTGGAAACACAGACGAACCGGCGCGATGCCAACGGCCGGTACCTGGCCTCCCGACTCACGCGGCTGCCTGGCTTGCATCCTCAAAAACGCCCGCCCAGTTGCACGCGCCATAGCTATCATTTATTCATGCTTCGACTGGACGGGGAGGCATTTGGCGCGCCCCGGGCCGCGGTCCTCAAGGCGTTGCAAGCCGAAGGCATCCCCTGCTCCGCCGGCTACGGGTTTTCGTTGCACGAACAGCCCTTTTTCCGTAACAAGGCCTTCGGCCCGTTCCTACCGAACGTTTCAGCCAGCCTCGATTATACCAAAACTGATTGTCCGAACAGCGACCTAATTTGCCGGGAGCAGGGCGTCTGGTTCGAACAGCGGTTGCTTCTCGGTACACGGAGCGACATGGATGACATTGCAGCCGCCTTCGAGAAAATTTACGAGAACCGTAAAGCACTGGGCCCACGGTCAAGAAAGGATCGGCAGCACGCGTGAACCAGGCAGCACGCATCCTCAACCGACAAGTCGTGCCGGCCCTCACAGCGCTCAGCGAGAATACTTACCTCTCCGCCATTCGAGCCGGAATGGTGTCGGTCGTGCCGCTGACCATCATCGGCGGACTGTTCATGATCGTGGCCTACCTCCCAATAACCGGCTGGGACAAGGTGGTTGCGCCCTATCTGCAGCTTCTTCAGATCCCGGTGACGGCGACCTTCGGATTACTTTCTGTGTTCGTTTGCTTCGCTATCGGGTACGATCTGGGCAAGCAACTCAAGCAAGAGCCCATGGTGAGCGCCACGGTTGCCACGCTGATATTCCTCATGGTCCAGATTCAGTTGAAGGACCTGACTTTCTCGATGGAAAACCTAGGGTCAAAGGGACTATTTACCGCGGTACTCATTGCCCTGGCCTCGGTTCGCGTTCAGAAATTTTTTAACGACCGGAACATGGTTATCAAATTGCCGGAGCAAGTGCCGCCCGTCGTCTACGAGTCTTTTGTGTCGCTTACTCCTTTATTTTTCCTCGTCATGGTGTTTTGGCTGATCCGATTCGTGATGGGCGTGGACATCGATCACATCGTCCAAACGGTGTTCAAGCCCCTGGTCTTTGCGCTCAACACCCTGCCGGGCATTCTCGTGTATGCTTTTCTCGTCACACTCCTATGGTCGGTTGGGATCAACGGGGATAATGCGATGGACGCTGTGGTAGCCCCAATCTTTCTTCAGTATCTTTCGGCCAATGTAGAAGCGACGACCCATGGACAGCCTTTGCCCTACGTCACCGCTTACGGCTTCTTTACGGCCTTCGTCAACGTCGGCGGAACAGGTGCTACGATTGCCCTGGCGCTCGTCATGTGGAATTCGAAGGAACCGGGCTTTCGCAAGGTTAGTCGCCTTTCGCTCCCCACCCAGATCTTCCAAATCAACGAACCGATCTTCTTCGGGTTCCCGATCGTGCTGAATCCCATTTTCATGGTCCCCTATATTTTGAATGCCTTGCTCCTGACCGCTTGCAGCTTCCTGCTCATGCACTGGAATGTGATTCACAAACCCTTTGTTAACGTGCCCTGGACGACACCGCCAATTATCGGGCATTACCTGGTCTGGGGCGGCCTTTCGATTGTTATCGCAATGTTAGTCTACTTTCCGTTTGCGAAAGCGGCTGAGCGGCAGCGTTTGAAAGCTGAAGCAGTGGAAGCTAAACACGAATAGCCCGGCCAAAAATTCGATTACTCATCATGGTCCCCAGCCCCACCCTCTTGATGCGCGCCCTGCTCGGACTTTTATTTGTGACGAACTGCCTGCCAGCGGCGCAATCGGTCCGATTAAGATCCTACCCACAAAAGGGGCGTACGTTCTACCCGCTGGAGGCGGAGTTTGTACCCGCGGCACTCCGCACGAATTCGGTCGCTTTGCCTGCCGGCAACATCACCGCGACAGTCCGCGCAAGCGACGGAGCCATTTGGCTGGGGACAACGCAAGGTTTGATGCGGCTGGATTATTCCGCGTCGGAACGCGACCGGTTTCAGTTTCTGGCCGGCAAACGATATTTGCCCGATGACATGGTCGAGCAACTGTTGCCTGACGAGGCAGCGGGTATCTGGGCGCGTACTCGCACAGGCGTCGCGCACATCGAGTTCAAGCCCTTGACTCTGGGGCAGAAGGCGCAAATATTCGAAACCCGTATCCGGGCCCGCCACGACCGGTATGGGTTGGTGGCGGATTCTGAATTGGTTGTACCCGGCGACACGTCGAGCAACCGCCTTGTCGATAGCGATAACGACGGCCTATGGACCGCGATTTACGCTGCTGCCGAATGCTTTCGATATCGGGTGACAAAATCCCCTGAAGCGCTCTTGAATGCCCGAAAATCGGTCGAGGCCATGCTATTCCTGGAGGAAGTCGCAGGGCGCCGAGGATTCCCCGCCCGTTCATTCATACGAAAGGGCGATCCGATGCCGCAGGGTGGCGAGTGGCATTGGACTGCTGATGGGCGTTTTTACTGGAAAGGCGATACCAGTTCAGATGAGATCGTGGGGCATTTCTTTATCTTCAGCATCGCGTATGATCTCCTGCCGGATTCGGACCTTAAACGCCAGATCAGTGCAACCGCACGGCGCATCATGGAACACATCCTGAACCATGGTTACGCCCTGGCGGGTCTGGATGGCCAGCCGACCACCTGGGGCTGGTGGTCACCGCAAAAGCTGGTGGAGGAGCCTGATGAACGCGCGCTCAACAGCCTGCAGTTGCTGAGTTTCCTCAAGACCGCCGCGCACATCACTGGCGAAACTCGCTACGAGGCCGAATATCGTAAGGCCGCCTGGGAATTTCATTATGCCGATTGGATCACTCGCCTGAAAGATTTCAGGCAGGAGTTGAACTACTCGGACGAGGAGCTCGCCATGCTCCCTATTTACTGTCTTTTTGAATACGAGAAGGACCCGGCGCTGCTCAAAGCGTATCGAAAGGCAGCGGACTGCTGGTGGCAGAACATTCGACGGGAGGCCAACCCACTCTGGAGCTTCATCTATCTGAAGGGGTGTCCCGGAGCTGAAGTGGACCTTTCGGCCGCGGTTTGGACTCTTTATCGATTCCCCCTCGACACGATCAAATGGACCGTCGTGAACTCCCGGCGCCACGATATTACTTGGGCCCCAGGCAAGGACCGCTCCGGGGAACGGGAAGCAGTTCAACTGCTGCCGCCGGATGAACGGCCTATCATGCGCTGGAATTCCGACCCTTTCGTCATTGACGGCGGCGAGGATGGACGAGGCGAGGATGACGGCGCTGCATTCCTGTTGCCTTATTGGCTGGGCCGTTACCAAAGGGTGCTGGTTGGGGAATAGAAAAAGCCTGCCCTAGCGGCATCCGAACGCACGTTCATCGTTTCTTTTGGGAAACATTCGATCGTTGCAGTTTCGATTTTTTCGTGGCCTAGGGAATGCATTTTCATACCCTCGCAAAATGCTACCGCTGAGCATTTCGCAAACGCGTGACTTCAGAGGCAATTTCCTGCCTTTGGCGCTGCAAACAATTCTGATTATCCTCTGCTCGTTTCATGGCGGCGGAGCACCTGCCGCGGCAGCTGAAGCGTTGAGCAAGTCGCCGGCTATTTCGATGGCTCAACTTAACCGGGAGAACCTCGGGAATGTTTCGATCACCGAGGTCTCAAACTACGTCTTTGGGGGATACGAAGGCGAGATGCCCAGCCCGCCGCACGCCGATCTGAATCCGCGGCGGGCCCATGTGATTACCTGGCGGAAATTTCCCTTCCGTTTCGTCTTTTGCCACGAGGGCAGTTATTGTCCGTGGTTCGAATTTTCCTCCGGGGCCGGGCAGTGCTTTCAGTTTTTCGAAGGGAACGAGGGCTGGGCGGAGCTGTTCAACAATTTCGGCCGCCAGGAACAAAATAGCTTTGTGGATGTGCTGGAACACGGGCCTGAACGAGTGTGGGTGCGCTGGACCTATTTCGGCGTGAACCAGGACACGGGCGAGCGGGCGTACCGCGGGGTCGAGGATTTTTGGGCTTTTCCCAACGGCCACATTCTTCGGCGACAAACTTTTACCACTCTGATGCCGGGCCAGAACCGCGGGTATGCGCGCGAGCCGGTCGAGATGATCGCCATGTGCCCGGCCGGAAAGCTCTGGTACAACGTGCTGCAGCAGGAACCGCAAACCGGGGAAAGTCACGCGCTGGCGGTCCTCGATGCGTTCTCCACGAACCGGTATGATGTTTTCTGGAAACGCAAGGAGGGGGAGTTATTTCGCTCGACTCAAAGGCGCACCGGTTGCTCCTGGCAGCTATTAGACGACTCGCCCGGCGTTGCCATGGTGGTTCCATTGCGTGACGGAGGGGCCTTTTGCGTCATGGGCGATGCGGGAGGGTTTCGCCATGATTTTACCAGGCTGAAGGAACATTCGTTTAAGGACACCGGCGGATGGGGATGGAGTTCGCATTCGTGGGATCATTGGCCCATCGGCTGGCTCAATAGCCAGGCGCATGACGTCACGGCGGAAACGCTCAATACTTACCCAAACCATTTTTCGCCGGCCGGCATGGATTTCTGGTCATTGCCCAATGAGCAGGTGGAACAACGGCAGTTTTA
>Ga0207049_1130_pt1 | contig 13158 bp, 11 predicted proteins | sample Alteio_BWMinCont_63_FD_153305 | JGI IMG/M metagenome (GOLD analysis project Ga0207049, IMG submission 153305) | Enriched cells from forest soil in Barre Woods Harvard Forest LTER site, Petersham, Massachusetts, United States -... | ecosystem: Environmental > Terrestrial > Soil > Temperate forest >... | reverse complement strand
CGACGTGCCCCATATCGGGATGCTGGTGAATGTAGCGTCCAAAGAAAGCGGGCGACTCCTAGTCGTTCACAACAGCGGTCAGGGACCAAAAATGGAAGATGTCTTGTTCAGTTGGAAAGTTACGGGACATTACCGGTACTTTGGACCGCCTCCGCAGGGAACCCGCTAATTCTTCAACCGGGAAGGATTGCAGCGCCACATCAGCCGAGTGGTTTAGACATGACAATGTAGTGCCCCGGCACTTTTACTTCGAGAGTAGGAGAAAACGGGGCGGTGCCGATTTCGACGTAACCGAGGCGGCGATAAAACGGTGGCAGCGGGGTCCGTTGACTGATAACCCGCAAATCGACACCAACTTGCTCCCCAACCCTCGACCCTGGCGCGCAGGGTCCACCGCGAGCAGTCCCAAATAGCCGTGGCCTTGACGAATCTCCAGATAGACGCATCCCCCAAATCCAGCCGCATCTTCCGCTAGCAAAAACTGGCCCGCGTCCATGAAGGCTCTCGTCTCTTCGGTATTGATGCGATCGCCATCGAAGACAAATTGTTCCACAAGGAATGCCGCGTTGATCAGCCGGACGAGCGCGGGGATGTCCGCGCTGACCGCGGCGCGAAGGGAAACGCTTTCATTGCGCGGCGAGGATTTTGATGGGTGTTCCATGAGATCACCGAGGTGAAGTCTAGAAGCTATTGGTAATGCTTTGTCTCTCGGCCACTCCGAGGAGCCGCCAGATTAGCTTCCGCGTTTCCCGAACTCTTCGCGTCTACGGACGCTGCTGGCAACCAGAAAACCGGGTCGCCGTCGGCAAATTCCTTGAACACGTGGGACATCTCAGGACTGATGGCGTAGAGGTTGCTCTCCGCGCTGGCATAAGCCGCACGCGCGATTTGTTGCATGCGATCGGCGCCCGCTTCGCCTTCGGCATCCCGCAGCGGACCCCGCCATGCCAAAAGGTCGTCGTTCTGTCTCAGAGCACTCAGGGGCACAAAAGCAAAAAAAGTGGACGACGGCATCCCCGCGTTCACTTGATAGACGACCCAAGGCGTATCCGCTTTGATCTCTTCGTACGCGGCTCTGAGGGACTTAAAAGCCTCGACAAATTCGTCCTCGTGGCCGGGCAACAGCCGTATTTCGAGCACGCGCATGTAACGCGCCTTTGAGAGATCGATCAAGGCTGCACGATAGCTGAGATCACTGCGGCGCACGGCAATAGTGGTGCGTTCACTTGTTTCGAGTTTTCGAATTTCTTCTTGCAATCGGGCCAGTTCGGGATGGACAGCATTGATCTTTCCCCACGCCTCCGAGGCATAGTCCAACTGTTCGAAGGAGTCCAGAGGATCGAAAAACAGCGCTCCGGGGGCGCCGGTAATGGACTGCAAATCGATCCATTGATTAGGGACACTTAGCTCCCTGCACGCCTTTGTTATCTCGATCTGGTACTTTCGGCGGGCGCTTTCGCTCCCGAACCGGAATTGCTGATGGACAAGCAACAGAAGATTGGGCGGTGCATTGGGGAGTGTCGGGGCGTTTCCTGTCTGCGCCGTCAAGTGTGCGACAGGGACGGACAACATCAGCGCGAGGGCTGCGCGCTTAATCGAAATGTATGTCATGGGAAAGTCCTCCACGAAAGCGAAAAGACATCTCGCGCTTGATCGCAGTAAGAAGCCGCCAACACCCGCCTGCCGCTGCCCAAGTTTGATGGCACCCCGTCAATTTAACCTGGCAAGCTGTCAAGCAAGCGCCGCTTTGCCATGGAACCGTGCCGCCGGTCCAAGTTCCTCCTCGATGCGCAAGAGTTGGTTGTACTTCGCAATCCGGTCGGTCCGGCTGGCCGAGCCGGTCTTGATCTGGCCCGCGCCCGTGGCCACCGCCAGATCGGCAATGAAGGTGTCTTCGGTTTCACCAGAGCGATGCGAAATGATTGAATTGTATCCGGCCTTGCGCGCCATTTCGATGGCATCCATCGTCTCAGTCACACTTCCAATCTGATTGAGCTTGATCAGGATCGCGTTCGCAATCCCTTCATGGATGCCGCGAGAGAGCCGCGTCGTGTTGGTCACAAAGAGGTCGTCGCCCACAAGCTGAATCTTTTTCTTGGAAGACTTCGCGCCAACCGATTGCGTCAGCGCTTTCCAACCTGACCAATCATCTTCCGCCATCCCGTCCTCGATCGAGACGATCGGATATCTTTCGACCCAGTTCGTCCAATACGCCGACATCTGTTCGGAAGAGTGCAGGGACTTGTCCGACTTCTTGAAAACATAGTTGCCGCTGGCCTTGTCGTAGAATTCGCTGGACGCCGGATCGAGCGCGATACTTACTTGTTCCCCCGCCTTGTAACCGGCAGCGCCAATCGCCTCGAGCACGATCTGAATCGCTTCCTCGTTGGACTTGCAGCTAGGCGCGAAGCCCCCTTCGTCTCCTACCGCGGTCGAATATCCGTGCTTTTTCAACGCGGACTTCAGCGCATGAAACACTTCCACTCCCCACCGCAGGGCTTCCGAAAAACTAGATGCTCCAACAGGCATGACCATGAATTCCTGAAAGTCGACCGAGCTATCGGCATGAGCGCCGCCGTTGAGGATGTTCATCATCGGAACCGGCAGGAGATTCGCGTTCGTATCCGTGGAATAACGCGCAAGATATTTGTACAGGGGAAGATTGTGCGCAGCCGCGGCGCCGCGAGCGGCCGCCATGGAAACGGCGAGGATCGCATTTGCGCCGAGACGGGACTTGGTGGGCGTGCCATCGAGCTCGATCATGCGCTTATCAAGCGCGCGCTGATTCCCCGCGTCAAGGCCCACAACCGCCTTGGCAATCTCGTGGTTAACATTGGCGACCGCTTTAAGGACACCCTTGCCGAGATACTTCGACTTGTCCCCGTCGCGCAGCTCCAGTGCTTCATGTTCCCCGGTCGACGCACCAGAGGGGACCGCGGCGCGGCCCTTAACACCGGTCCCGACATACACGTCAGCTTCGACTGTGGGATTCCCACGCGAATCGATGACTTGGCGGGCGTTGACGCGAGTGATATTCGTGGACATGTCTGCTTGATCTCCCGAGACAAAGTAAACTAGAGATTGTAGCAGACCGGCGTCAAGGAACGAGGCGCCGCAGTCCGGCGTTACTCTAGATAGAGCATCAAGAGAACTCCGAGTGTGATCACCGACAGGGGCCACAGAACACGAAACACTCGGCGAGCCTCGAGTAGCGCGTGCGGCATCCCTTTGGAGAGCGCCAGGCCAACCCCCGCAGCAGAAGAAGAAAAATGCGGCATCTGGATTCGCGCGATCGCGCTTACCCCGTTAGCCCCGTGCATCACTTCGCCAAGAACCACAGGAGGTTGCATCAAATCAGGGGGAGAATGGCTACAAGGCTTCGACCGCCAACCTAATTCTTATGGTTCTCTCCGGGGCGGACACCAAGAGGCTTCGCGGTCCAACTATTGTAGCTAAGCGTTCTCGGGCTCTTCGATTAGGGATTCCTGGCGCACCACCACAACAATCCCCGAATCCGTCACATGGAACCGCCGCCGGTCCGCTTCCACGTCGTAACCAATCTCCGTGCGTTCCGGCAAGCTCACGTGACGGTCAATAATTGCGCGTCGGATGCGCGAGTGCCTGCCGACATTCACGTGATTGTACATGATGGAGTCGGTCACCTCGCAATAACTGTTCACGCGGACGTTGTTCCCGATCACGCACCGCTGTACCCGCCCGCCGGAGATGACCGAACCACCCGCCACGATGGAATCGAGCGCCACGCCCATGCGCTCAGGATCGGCAAACACAAATTTCGCGGGCGGATACTGGTGCTGCCAGGTTCGCAAAGGCCAATTGTTGTCATACAAATTGAAGACCGGCGACACGCTCACCAGATCCATGTTCGCTTCGTAATACGCGTCGAGCGTCCCAACATCGCGCCAGTAGAGCGCGTCCTTTTGGTTTTCGTCCACGAAGTTATAAGCGAAGACGCGGTGCTTCGAAATAATCCTCGGAAGAATATCCTTCCCGAAGTCGTGGCTCGATTTTGGATCCTCGGAATCCGCCAGAAGGATTGGGATCATCAACTGGGTATTAAAAATATAGATCCCCATCGAAGCGTTGCAATAGCCCGGTTGATGCGGAGAGTGCTTCGGCTCGGCGGGCTTTTCTTCAAAGCCGATGATCCGCCAATCCCTGTCCACTTCAATCACACCGAATTGCCGCGCCGCTTGCGCGACGAGAATCTGGATAGTCGCAACAGTTACGTCCGCCGCCGAATCCACATGCTGCCGCAGCATCTTGGCGTAATTCATTTTGTAAATGTGGTCGCCGGAAAGAATAAACACGTACTTGGACCGCTCGCTGCCGATGGAGTAGATATTCTGATAGACGGCATCGGCCGTCCCCTGATACCACTCCTTGGACACGCGCATCTGCGGCGTAAGCACTTCGATGTAATCACCGAGCCCTGCCAGCGGCGACCATCCTGCGCGGATGTGCCGGTTGAGGCTCAACGCTTTGTACTGGGTCAGCACAAACACGCGCCGCAAATCGGAGTTGATGCAATTCGAAAGGGTAATATCGATGATGCGGTACAAAGCGCCGAAAGGAACGGCGGGCTTGGCGCGGTCGCGCGTCAGGGGCCACAGCCGTTCCCCCTGGCCTCCAGCAAGAAGTACTCCGATGGCATCGCTCATCGCGGACATGGCTGCCCTCCGGACACGCTCTTCAAAAGCGGCCCATTCTAACAGCACCTGCAAGGCGCAGTGCAAGCAAAGCGGAGAATAAGAGGCCGGGCGCTACCTCCTCCTGGGCTGGCTAAAACTCGAATGTATACCTATGAAATAACTCAGTAACTACAGGGATACTAATACTCTCCTCTGCGCATCCCTCTATAAAGATTCCTTGACTTCCATGCCCCCAATTGATTAGAAGATGCCATCTACTTCATCAGGGTGAGTCCACTACGCTTAATGGTGCGCAAGTCAAAATGTGGTCTATGGGGCGTGTATTTCGAAGTCATCCCCGTGGGAACTCGAAGCTGCACGCCGTCAGGGTGTGCGTGACCGCACAGCGGCGGCCATGCGATAATGACCAGGGGCGGTGTTCGAACCAAGCTGTAACACCGCACGTAGCCAATCCGAACCGGATTGGGGGTGAATGTAAAAGTGGCTGAAGTCATTATTCAGGAAAGCGAGTCTCTGGAAAACGCACTGCGCCGTTTCAAGCGCAAGGTGCAACAGGAAGACATCATCAAGGAAATCAAGAAGCACAGCTTCTACATGAAGCCCGGCGAGAAGCGCCGAGCCAAGGAAGCCCTTTCGCGGAAGCGACTGCGCAAAAAGCAGCGGCGAGAAGCGGACTAACCTCCGCCTCGCGGCATCTCAGCGCCGCACTTCCGTGATTTAGACCCCGGTTAGGCAGAGACGTTGGGTTTCTGTTGCAGCTTCGCGTACGCAGGCCCAAGGGACCCCAGCCCGGTACCCCCGGACTACAGGTTTCGCCACAATACTTGGCCCACGGTGCGACCTGTGCCCATCCTCCTGCCTGACTCGGGCAAGGGGAGAGCGGCTCATGGAATACCACGACAGGGTGCTAAAGTGTGCGGAGTGCGGCGCTGAGTTTGTTTTTACTGCCGGCGAGCAAATGTTTTTCGCCGACAAAGGTTTCAAGAACGAGCCGAAACGGTGCAAAGGCTGCAAAGCCAAGCGCGCCGAAGGCGGCGGAGGTGGCGGTGGCGGCGGCTCCCAGATGCGCTCGGAAACAAAGACCACTTGCTCCCAGTGCGGAAAGGACACCACCGTCCCTTTTCGTCCCACGCAGGGACGTCCGGTTTTTTGCCGCGAGTGTTTTCAGCAACGACGCGCGCTCGGCGCGGCCTGATGCCTCTCGAAGTTAGAGATTAGCCAGCGGGGTAGAAGGGCCATCGAAAGACAGCATCTGGTGAGACCGACAGGATTGTCTGTCTCATTTGTCTTTGCGCTACCCTCCCAGGTTCTGTCCCGGTTCCGAAGTTCCACAACGATCAGCGCCACTCCAGATACGTATGTATAAATGTGATCTCACCAATCATCCAGCCTGGCAGCTGCTGCTAACTCCTGTGTATTCGAGACCGGACATCGAGTGGTTTTGGGCCGATTCCGCATCTACGATTAACCAGCGTTTGCACTAGCGTTTATCAACAAGTTTCGGGACAGCACGGACCCACGTCCGGGACGCGGGTCGCTGCTGTCAGAAACAAGATCGGATACCGGAAGTCGCGCTGCCTAACGAGGGAGCCGTACTGCGCGTGTTTTTGTCTTTGCAGGAGAAGCCTACAACGTCGAACTGGGCGTCACCAACGGACTCTTCCAGAACGAGCCCGCCAGCCCCGATGAAACGGCGGCCTACCTGCAAATTGCAAACTGAATTCCACACCCGAGGATGGGACCAACATAAACCCGACACAGTACACCGCCGTTCCCAGCGACGTAGTGCAGTTCGCCATGTTCATGGTGCAGTTCGCCATCAAGGCGCAGCTGCTCCGGACGAATTCCGCTCCGCGCCCCTATGGGGACTTGGCCAAGGAACACGCCAGTTCCGGCTCAGAAGCCAACGGCGTCATCAGCAACTTCAGGCAGCTGAGTCCGCAGCAGAAGCAGGATCTTCTGAATTTCCTCCGCTCGCTCTAACTTCAGTCGGTTACGGTGGGACAGCCATTCCTATCTGTCCCACCCTCTCTTTCCCTCGCTCGAACTGCGCCTTATGCGCTTTGAGGATGCGTGTATTTTTCCCGCCTGCAAGGTATGATACCGCCCTGAGCAGTCCCAACTAGACTACGGCCATCCGGAGGGCCACGCCATGGCTCACCGCTTCACTATCGGTGTTGAAGAGGAGTTCCAGATCATTGACCCCGCTACCTGCGCGCTGCGCTCTCACGTCATGCAGCTGGTTTCGGCCGCTTCTCCTAGCATCGCCGAGCAAGTAAAAAGCGAGATGCACCAGTCCATCGTCGAAACCGGCACGAAAATCTGCGAAAACGTCGGTGAACTCCGCATCGAAATGCACCGCACCCGCGGCGAACTGGTAGCCGCGGCCGAGCGCGTTGGACTGCAGGTTGCCGCAGCCGGCACCCATCCATTTTCAAGTTGGATCGACCAGGTTATCTCCCCCGGCGAACGCTATGAACACATCGTCGAAGAACTCCAGCAACTCGCCCGTTCCCTGCTTATCTTCGGCATGCACGTGCACGTCGCCATGCCGGATAAGCAGACCACGATCGACATGATGAACATGGTCCGCTATTTCCTCCCGCACCTGCTCGCACTCTCCACCAGCTCGCCTTTCTGGATGGGCCGCAACACCGGCCTGAAATCCTTCCGCACCACCGTCTTCCGCCGTTTCCCGCGCACCGGCATCCCGGAACAATTCGAATCCTGGAGCGCTTACGAAAATTTCGTCAACCTTCTGATGAAACTGAACTGTATCGACAACGGTAAAAAAATCTGGTGGGACGTCCGCCCTCATCCTATGTTCGGCACTCTCGAATTCCGCATGTTTGATGTCACCACCAGGGTCGAAGAAGCCGTCTCCATCGCCGCGCTCACACAAGCCATCATCGTAAAACTCCACCGCCTCTACGAACGCAATATGAGCTACCGTCTCTACGGCCGCGCCTTAATCGAAGAGAATAAATGGCGCGCCGCTCGCTACGGCATCGAAGGCAAGTTAATCGATTTCGGAAAAGAAGCGGAAGTCCCCATGCGCGAACTTACCCTCGAGCTTTTAGATTTTGTCGATGACGTTGTGGACGATCTCGGTAGCCGCAGCGCCGTCGAATACATCCACACCATTCTCAAAGACGGCACCAGCGCCGAGCGTCAACTGCGCGTCTATGAACGAACCGGCGACCTGAAGGCGGTCGTAAAACATCTGGTCTCGGAAACGCGGGGCGTCAGCGAACCCCGGGCTTCATCAGCACACGCCATCAATTAGAGTCATCTCGGGGGCGCCGGGTCTCCGTTTCACCTGTCAGGAGCGAAATCATGAAAAAGGTTGGCCTTCTCTGTGGGCGTGAATACAGCTTCCCTCCGGCCTTCATCGTACGCGTCAATGAGCTCGGAAAAAAAGACGGCGTGGCGGCGGAATTCGCAAAGCTCGGCGGCACCCGCATGGGCGAGCCTTCCGGCTACAGCGTGATCGTCGACCGCATCTCGCACGAAGTCGAGTATTATCGCGGCTACCTCAAACATGCCGTCCTCCAGGGCGCCTACGTCATCAACAATCCGTTCTGGTGGACCGCCGACGACAAGTTTTTCAACTATGCCGTCGCCTCGAAACTGGGCATCGCCATCCCGAAAACCGTTTTGCTCCCCCAAAAGGGATATCCCCGTGATGTCGACATCACCGCCGAATCGCTCCACAACTTGGAATATCCCGTCGACTGGGATAGTCTCCTCGACTACATCGGCCGCCCCGCCATCCTCAAACCCTTTTCGGGCGGTGGCTGGAAACACGTGTACAAAGTCCACAACAAGGAAGAACTCCTTGCCGCCTACGACAAGACTTCTCCGTATTGCATGACCCTCCAGGAGTTCATTGACTTCGATAAATACGTCCGTTGCTTCACCTTTGGAAAATCCGACATCACTCCGGTTCACTACGACCCGAAAGAACGCAAATACCTCGTCGATCACAATTATTTGTCATCCGAGCTGGGAGCTCGCATCGTCAAAGACGCGCGGACGATTAACGAGGCCCTCGGCTACGAAATGAACACCATCGAATTTGCGGTACAAGACGGAGTGCCGTACGCGATCGATTTCTTGAATCCCGCGCCGGATATGGAGCGTGACCGCATCACTGAATTTTATTTCGAGCATGTCGTCGACAAAATGGCGCGGCTCGTGATTGACCGCGCTCTCCATGGTGCAGCTTCGTTTCCCTGGCCCCGCTGGGAAGAGATGCTCGGCATTGGCGCGGCAAGTGGATTCACCGGCGCGCCCAAAAGCGTTGCCGCAGGTCAATCGTCGGCGCCAAGCCTCTCTGCCGGAGCGCCAGGACTCAAAACAAAATGACCAGCGCTTGGACACCGTCGACCACCCCGCACAATCCCGCCGGCGAGTGGACCGACATTCTGAAGGCCACACTCCTTCGCGTTCCCGCTCTCCCGGAAGATTTGTTCACACGATTGCGCCGCGCAAAACTCACCTTCGGCGATCGGGTCCACTGCCCTTTCCTGCGCCCGTTTTTCCTATCGCCCGAAGATGAAGATCGCGTCCGCGCCGTCGCCGAGACCATCGCCGACCTCGGCGAGCGCGTGGTCACCGCCGCCCTCAAAGACAAACATCTTTTTGCACAGTTTCATTTGCGCCCCGAAGAAGAACGGTTGGTGCGTCTCGCCGCCCCCTACGGCCGCGCCAGCACAGCCTCGCGCCTCGATGCTTTCCTCCTGCCCGATTCCCTGAAGTTCGCGGAATACAACGGAGAATCCCCCGCAGGCGCAGGCTACTCGGAAACGCTCGCGGAAATTTTCCACGAGCTTCCAGTGATGGGGAAATTCGCGCAGCATTACACAGTTCACAGTTACCCGCTCAGCGCCAAACTCCTTGACGCCCTGGTGATGAGCTATGTGGACTGGGGAGGCTCGGCCAGCCCCCCGCAAATTGCCATTGTCGATTGGAAAGACGTGCCCACCTGGAGTGAGTTCGAAATCCTCCAAGCCCGCTTCGAAAAAATGGGCGTTCCCACGGTCATCGCCGATCCCCGCGAACTCGTGTTCGACGGCCAGAAGCTAGTCGCCGACGATAAAAAAATTGATCTCGTCTACCGCCGCGTCTTGATCAACGATATCGTCGCCAGACCGGCCGAGTGCGCCGCTCTTGTAAAAGCCTACACGGCCAACGCCGTCTGTGTAGCTAACACCTTCCGCTGCAAAATTCCCCATGTAAAAGCCTTTTTCGCCGTCCTCACCGACGAGCAGAATGGCGCGCTGTTCTCCCACGATGAACGCGAACTCATTCGCCGTCACATCCCCTGGACTCGCGTGGTCGCCGACATAAAGACGTCGCACCATGGACAGCCGGTTGAGCTCCTCGCCTTTATCGGCAAAGAGAGAGAAAACCTCGTACTCAAGCCCAGCGACGAATACGGCGGCTCCGGCGTAACTCTCGGCTGGGAAACCGACGAAGCCACATGGGACACCGCCATGGGCCGCGCCCTCTCCGCAAAAAACGGCGCGTGGATCGTCCAGGAGCGCATCCCGATTCGTCGCGAAGTTTTTCCCTACATCGCCAGCACCGGCAAAGTCGATTACCGCGACATGCTAGTCGATTTCGCTCCGTATCTATTCCGCGGAAAACTCTCGGGCTTCCTTACGCGCCTGAGCGCCACCGGCCTGGCCAACGTCACCAGCGGCGGTGGCCAAGTTCCCGCATTCCGGGTCAGCCCGCGAACGGCTTGACCTCTCCCTGGAGTTTTAATTCAGCATCAGCCTGTTTCCATAGCGGCGGCCAATTTCATGAGTGGCGCTTCAAATTCCCGCATATTCTTGTAAAATTAAAAGATGTACTTTGGCCACTCAGACCCGGAGTTAATGCCGGGCGCCAAGAACGCCGTGGAAACCTGCCTCAGCGTGCGACCAGGCGAGCACGTCGCCCTGATCTCCGACGAAGCCAGCCGCTCGGTCGCCGCCAGTATTGCCGCCGCCATCGAAGATCGCCACGCCCGCTATACTGGCTTGCTTCTCGAAGATTTTGGCCCTCGTCCCATGATCGCGGCCCCGCCGGAAGTCCTCGAAGCCCTCGAAACCGCGGACGTAGGCGCCATGTGTATGAAACCGCAAGCCGGCGAACTCGGCGCGCGCATGGCCATCGTTCGCGTCGTCGAACGCCGGCAAATCCGCTACGCCCACATGGTCGGCGTAACGCCAGAAATCATGCAGCAAGGCATGCGCGCCGATTACCGCTTGGTGGACCGCCTGAGCGACAAGCTCCGCGAACGCATGCTCCGTGCCGAAACGCTTATCGTAAAAACGGAAGCGGGCACTTCCTTCGCCGCACACTTCGACCGCGGCCTCGACTGGGTAAAAACTAGCGGCCTGATCAGTCCGCGCTACTGGTCCAACTTGCCCGCCGGCGAAGTCTTCACGACTCCAGCCACGGTGGACGGCACTTTTGTTTGCGATGCCACCGCAGGCGACCATTTCAACGGGAAGTACGGCGACCTGCAAACCACCCCCTTGGTTTTGAAAATCGAGGGCGCGCGCCTCACCGGCGTAGACTGCGCTCGCAAGGACCTGGAAGAAGAATTCTGGCAATACTGCCACACCGACGAAAACAGCGACCGCGTAGGCGAACTAGCCTTCGGCACCAACCTCGGCCTGTCCGCGATGATCGGCGTCCTCCTGCAGGACGAGAAATTCCCCGGGGTTCACATCGCTTTCGGTGACCCTTACGGCAGCCAGACCCACGCTGACTGGAAATCAAAGACGCACGTCGACGTGCTCACCCGCAACTGCGACGTCTGGATCGACGACGACCAAATCATCTCCAAAGGCCACTATCAGCTAGACCACCTGGGCCTCACCTGAACTCACAACCATCGCCGGTCGCTCCAAACCGCCCTACCGCCTCCATCCGCCGGTGCCGGAGCGGACCCGGCGATTTTATTTTGTTCCCCGATACCCGCTTTCAAACACATACTTTCCCGAACCCACTTCGAGCACCACCGCATCCCCCGTTTGCTGCGCTCGCGAAATATCCGCGCGCCCCGCCAGCGGCTGCCCTCCTTCGCTGACTTCCTGCAACTTCGCATTCGGCAATCGCACCGTTGCCGTCGTATTCGCCGGCACAACAATCTTCACCGTCATCTTCCCATCCGCAATTTCCCAGCCCGACGCCACCAGCCCATACATGCCCTCCACCGACGCCTTCGCAGAAGTCAACCCACCACCCGGACGCGGCTGTATCAAAATATGCTTGTATCCCGGCGCCGCCTCATCAATCTCGATACCAGCCACCACTCGGTACATCCAGTCTCCAATGGCCCCATATGCATAGTGATTGAACGAATTCATCCCCACATCCTGAAAACTCCCGTCTGGTTTCTGCCCGTCCCATCTCTCCCAGATCGTCGTCGCTCCTTGCGTGACGGGATACAGCCACGACGGATACTCCGTCCTGTTCAGCAACATGTACGCCTCGTCCAAATACCCGTAATTGCTCAAAGTCTGGCAAAGCACCGGCGTTCCCAAGAATCCCGTCGTCAAATGACCAAATTTTCTAACGTCCGCCGCCAATCGCGCCGCCGCCCCAGCCCGCTGCGATTCCGGCAGCAGCCCAAACTCCAGCGCCAGCGCGTAAGCAGTCTGCGTATTCGACGCTAGCCTCCCATTCGCCGTCACAAATTCCCTCTCGAAAGCGTCCTTGATCTTCTCCTCCAAGCCCGCATATTCCGCCGCATCCTCTTTTTTCCCGAGCGCCTGCGCCGTCCGTGCCAACAACTCCGTCGACCACGCAAAATACGCCGTCTGTATCAAGTCTTTGTCCGTGGTCGCTCCCGGATAGTCGGCATTCGTAGTCGCGAACGCCAGCCAATCCCCAAAACTGAATCCGTTGCTCCAGATATATTTCTCGCCGGCCGCGCGACGCATGTACTCCACCCAAGCCTTCATGCTCGGATACTGCTCCACAAGAATCCGCTTGTCGCCATATGCTTGATACACCGTCCACGGCACCACCACCGAAGCATCCGCCCAGCCCGCCGATGCCGCCTCACCCTTCCGTGTTTGGTGCGACAAAGCATTCGGAATCACAAACGGCACTGCGCCATCATCTTCCTGGTCCAGGGCCAAATCCCTCAGCCACTTCGTGTAAAACCCAGCCGTATCGAAATTAAACGACGCTGTCGGCGCGAACACCTGGGCATCGCCGGTCCACCCCAGCCGCTCGTCGCGCTGCGGGCAATCGGTCGGCACATCCAGAAAATTCCCCTTCTGTCCCCAAATGATGTTGTGCTCCAACTGGTTCAGCAAAGCGCTCGAACTCTCAAACGTCCCGGTCCTCCGAATCGCCGAATGCACCACCACGCCGGTAAAATCCTCCGCCGATACTTCGCCCGGCCACCCGCTCACCGCCACATACCGAAATCCCTGAAAGGTGAAATGCGGCTCAAACGTTTCCGTCCCCGCGCCCT
>Ga0207049_1129_pt1 | contig 13173 bp, 21 predicted proteins | sample Alteio_BWMinCont_63_FD_153305 | JGI IMG/M metagenome (GOLD analysis project Ga0207049, IMG submission 153305) | Enriched cells from forest soil in Barre Woods Harvard Forest LTER site, Petersham, Massachusetts, United States -... | ecosystem: Environmental > Terrestrial > Soil > Temperate forest >... | reverse complement strand
GTAAATAAAAGCCACCTTCGGTGTAAGGATAGCGTTGACAAAACTTCTTGATATTAGCGACAACAATATCTTGTGAAGCTTGGAACTGCTTTTGTAGTTCTGATACTGTCGCAATTGGTAAGGGCAGAGAGTAATTGGGTTCTCTGATTCTAGTAACAAATTCCTGGGTGAAAAGACGTTCCAAGCGTGTGCGTAATGGCAATTCACTCATTGTTTAGACATTGGAATAAATGTCTAAACGACCAAATGGACTACAGCAAACTCCATGCCGATGCCGTTCGTGAAGTAGGTTATAAAGCCGCTTGTAATTTTTTCAAGAGCGAACGTGCTTGTTCGTAATCTCCCAAAGCACTGTCGCGACGATTAAGCAAAGCTTGATAGGCCGGTCCACCTCGTTGCCGCAAATTAGTGATTTCGGTATCAATCTTGTTCAACTCGTAGGTTAGTTGAGCTATCATACTTGTACAAGTTTCATGGGCCGCATCGTGCTTGGTATCGAGAATTTCTTGTAGTTCAGCTTGTTCCTCGGGTGTCATCAACTCCCAAATTTCATTGATGACTTGGGTTTCTTTGGCAACGATACTTGGATATAAACGACTACAAGCTAATTCAGACAAAGGCCCCAATTTAATAGAACGACCACGTTCCATGGCCGCTACTTCTGCGACACGTGTCAAATCGGTAGCGTTGCTCATTTTAGACTTGGTAACAATTTTATTGAAAAAACGGCAGGTCTTTCGCTTTTGTTACAAATGAGTGCTCCCGCTGAACGCCCCAAGATGTATCTCGTTGTCGACACTACCCTTGGTATGGACAAAGGTAAGCTATGTGCTCAAACTGGACATGCCGTTGCCGCACTCACTCGCCGACTGGAAGCCAAACCAACCGCTTCATATTTACAATGGCGAGATCACTACGAAACCAAGATTGTTCTGAAGGGTACAGGACCATTACTACGGCAACTCCGAGAACGCTACCCAGAAGCACATGTGGTCATTGACGCGGGACTAACTCAAATACCACCCAATTCTCTGACTGTAGTCGGTTTTCCACCACTATGTTATCAACCGCCGGAGTTGCGGGATTTGAAGTTATTGTAATTACATCAAAACTTGATGTAAGGATGCTCTTTCGATTTCTAATCAGCGGTGCGATCCTAACCGGCCTTACAATCGGAGCTTCTAATATCTGGCTATCTAAATCAACGGACAGTGACGAGAAGATTGTCAAAACCGCGACCTACCGGGCTATACGTTATGGAATACTATGGCCCAAAACGTGCTTTGATACCCTGGGTAAGTATCAGAAAGGTGAAGATTGGATGGGAATTTTTCGTCCGTAACAACAAAATGCGTCTGTCGCTCTTGTTGTTAGTTCTCGTACTCACGGTCTTGGGAATCATGTGGTATCAACGCCAACAAGCCGTCCGGCAACTTCAAAGCACCGTTCATTTGGATACGGGCCTGCTCGTGATTATTATCGCCACCTTCTTGATTCTAACCGCCATCTTGATTTTCAACGTGGATTATGGTTATTTCTTGAAGACGTCGGAAATTCGGGCCGCTTCTTGAGAGAAAATTGAATCCTCTTTCGATTCGGACGGGAAGTGACAGTCTTCATGGCTATTTCCGCTCATTTAGTAGCTTTGAGCATTGCCTTTGTCTATTTGTCTATCATATCGACGTCGGTGCTGACGTCGTCCACAATACCTTTCCCTCAAAACACCCAAGCTACAACTTTTACACTTAGCCAGACTAACCTGACCAATTTTACATGTCAAGTCCGTTACCCTGATGGTACAATGGAATGGCAAACCTGTTATCGTGTAACAGGGATCTATTCCTCGTCTTATTTGATCACAACATTAGATCTCGGTGTTGCTACGGATTTAGAGACAGCTGAGCAACTTCAAGCCCACTATACTATTGGCGAACAAGTTGCTGGTGCCGTTCGCAACAGCCAAGCACTCTTCGAGCGAGACTACGATTACCAAATTATGTCTCGGGCCTGGCGAACGTACAACCTTTTTATTGTCATAGGTCTGGTATTAGGTACGCTGTCGGTCTATGTCGTAACCCTTATGATCGCTCAACGTAGTTCATCAACACCTTCAGCTGAAAGGTACTCTGCTATGGAACTAGGTCGGAACGCTTAACTGTAGTCGAAGTTTCCTCGTGTGTACGAGGAAACTGCCAAATTGCTTTCTATTTAAATTTTAACTATCCCTAAATGAATTCGAGCCCACCCAACCCTTCGCTGACTTTCCAGTGTAAAATTACAGATGCTAGTGCCGATGGTTTCACAATCAAGTGTACACCTGTGACCGGGGTTGAAAGTAATCCTACAGAGAAACCCGCCGGAGGTAAAAATGCCCGTCTACCTCCAATAGGGCATTTACCCAGTGGTGCCAGTTGTTATGTAAATGGCGTATGTGGTAGTAATAAGTGTAATCCAAGCACGCATCGGTGTTACTAATCCACGATTGTTTTTCATTAATTTCTCCTAAGGAACTTTAGGAGATGGACATCCCGGTCTCATATCACTATGCCTGGTATTATTTACCGGTACACCGCTTCGCATTAATGGTCGGTCTATGTAAGCCGATGGCTCGTAAAGTAACTTTCACGGAACAACGCTCACGTTTCATACCGTTAGATCCGACTATAGCTCTGAGAGCAGAGGGTAATTCAGCTCAAGATATTGTACATATAGAAGACGCACCTTACAGTCTCCATGATACACGTTATAAGAATAGTTTCCGCAAACGGAGACAAAACTGATCGAATCGGATTTTTTGGGAGTCTAAATAACTCCCCAATGGCTCATAACATTGAATATTTACGCTGTCTGGTACGCCATAACACCAAGAAAGAAGTCGCGACGGTACGGTTCCTATTGAAAGCTAATGATCATCGTTCGAATATTAAGCGTTATTTTGTGGCGGTGGGTGCCCACCGTACCGGTGGAGACCCCGACCTAATAGAATTCTACCAATTGGAACGAGCATATGACGATGTTAACGCTGAGCGACTGGCTAAACTGCGTGGTCATCAGGTGGAGGTCAATGATTTCCGGGAAGTCTATAGCGAGGCTATCAACGAAGCCGTCAAGAAGTTCTTTTGGCTCGGCGACCTCTTCGTACCATCTTCGTTAGATGAATTGGTCGGTGAAAACAAGGAACTGAATCTAGATGACGCTGATACCATCAGTGAGCTCAATCTTTCACAGTGTTCTGATGATACAACGAGCGACCTCAAAAACCGGGTCTTTGACAAGGTTACAGCTGTTGTCGGATTGGGGGAACCTGAAGACGATGCTCTATGTAATGATTACAATGAGATTACAGCGGATCTTAATGACAAGAGTCTGAATATTGAGACGACCTACCGTATGCTTAGTGCTAAGTACCCTGAATACCAACAGGAATTGGTCGCTCGGCGTTTGGCATTGTGGCAGGAGAAGACTAAGGAACTATGTGAGCGATTTGCCGAACCGGTTGCCAATGAGCTGAATCCTGTCGACCAAATGTTGGGATTTAAACGTTTTACAACCGACGAACTTGCTCTTTTCAATGGTTTAAGATTAGCTGAAAAGAGCGATAATCTACAATCCCGCACAACATCGGTGGAAGTTCTAGAGGGTCTTGACGCACCCAAATCCTGCGACATACAAGTCGGTAGACTGCGTGTTTATGTCAATCCTCAAGGTATCATACTGAATGCGGCCTATGAGTAAAATTCCCTCTCGAGTGAGAGGGAAGTGAAATTTGTTACGAAATGGTCACTCCATTTCGTAACCATGTTAGAGTATTTGGTGGGGGCTGCCTTACACATATTCGGACAACAGCACTACTGGCCTCAACTTAGAGATGCGAGATTTATTAATCCCTGTAAATCTACTCGGTGGTGGATTACCACCAGCCAATTCAATTGTACCTACAGAGCTTTCACTACCAATGAAGCCACATACTTTAATAACATTCACCCCAATAAACTCAATGTGATCGCCGTGCTCCTGAAAATACAATTTACTGATATAGTCCGGGGTTATGTGCTTTGTTCCAACGGGCGGGTCTATCATTTGGTTAGTAAACATTACGGCTCTTATTGTTGTACTCGAACTCGCTCTCCGCCACCGATTGCCGCGTTCTTCCATTCTTGATACGTTTCCATGAAACGTATGGAACTTTCTCGTAGCTTATGTATCTGAGGACCCAATATTCATCTGTTTATGTCCCAACTTTACATTTGTAGCTGGTATTGCCGCACGAACACTTCGATCCCAGCGATGACGATGGTGATGATGATCCCATTCATCATGACGATGATGGTCCCAACCCCAACCCCAACCGCCATCGCAAGGATGTGAATAATAGCCGCCCATTTTGTACATGAAAGATATTTTCCTTAAAATTATCTACGCGGAGCCCCCGCTGCCGAAGCATACTGTTCGCGTTCTTCCGGTGTAAGATAATCCATTCCGAGAGCAGTAAAGACTTCTTCTTCGGTGTAAGCGGGCAAGCGTTTACCATTCGCATCAATCAGACCATATTCACTAAGCTGCCAACCTTTCTCCTTAGCTACGTGTCGCTGTAAGACATTGAACTCTCCTGGACCGGTCGCGAACAACATTGCTGGCCCGAAAGTGTCAGTTGGAACAAAGCGAATATCCAAACTCCGGCGAGGTACTTCACGCGGGACATCCCATTCCCCATTAGGACTCTCTTCTAATGAGGATGGCCGTACTGCCATAAACATACCTTTGACTTCTCCGAGCGAGAAAGTATAACGAATAATCCCTAAATCCCATAAGCGTTGAACCAAGTCGTGAAGGCGGTTGCGTGCTCCCGTCAACAAAACGTCAATATCACCGGAATCAGCACGCCCCCTTCGGTAAGAGCCTACGATTTGTCCAACCATATTTAGATTTCGAGCTTCTTGGATAATGGTAGTTCCTATTTCAGCAACTTCTTCACGGGGTACCCGCAAAGCCAAGTGCTCGCGGTAACGTAGGCCCGCGAGTTGATTGGCGGTAACACCGACCCCTTGAGGTAGAATTAGACCCTGAGTAGGATCTGTACCAGCTTCATCGGTACGTTGTTGTGCTTCGGCCACGGCGGTCTCTAATTGTTCTAGAGTTAAAATACCATGTGCGTGTAAAGTTCGATCGGCGACTTTACCAAAGAACTTGATTTGGGTGAAATCGTAACCGACAGGAACTGCCACCGGGGCAGCAGCCGCAACTCTTACTTCGGGTTCGGGACGCGTTGGAGCTGGAGGTACATAATTACCCAAACCTTCTTGTAAGATTGATTGAACTCTTTTGCGGGTACCATCGCCAATACCAGCCACACCACGCAATTGATCAGCACTGACAATCGGTTCTTTAAACTTCTCGATGATAGCAGCCGCCTTCAGCAGTGCAGCCGCCGCATAAGCTTGTTTACGACTCTTTCCTTCCTGTCGCAAAGCAGCGGCGATTTGCTGGTTGCTGATGGGAGCACTCATTTCGACTTATCGTCGGTGTTTCCAATTGGAAAATTCTTCAATTGGAAAATGGTTTCCGATCAACCTTTTAACCCTATGGTCGTAGGGTTAAAAGGTTGACATGAAGGCCATTGTGAAGGAAACCCTTGAGTTCAATTGAATTTTTTTGTCGAAGTAAAAGCCAAACAAAATGGCCGACGAATTACCCCCAATTCGTTCAGCGGCTATTGCCGGTCTTATCTCAGCGACCGCGATTCACCCCCCAGAAGGCACTTTACCCCCTCCCATTCACGGCTCAAGTATAAGTCGTGCTGCACATACTGCTATGGTTATTGAAAGACAGATACAACGTATCGATACAGAGATAGAAACGGTCTACTGTATTAACAATCTTCGTAAGGAAGTACAATCCCACAAGCGGAAGCGGGAAAACGCCGAAAAAGAACTCGTTGAAGTGACACGGGCCAAGGAAGTTAAGGAACGTCAATGTAAGGAAGCTGAAGAGAAAGCTCAACAGTTAGCACAGCAATTAGCTGATCTGAAGGAAGTACAGCAAATGCGGTTACTATGGGCTACTGCTAAAGGTGTAGATCGTGAGGTTTACATTGCGGCCAACGGAAAGGAAATTACCGTCACCGAGCCACGCTACTAATTACTTTTCCTAGGAAAAGTATCATGGTATTGGTACTGAAGTCCAATGATTACGTTGTTGGTTATCTCCCAATCCTAACTGTCCATCCACGTTATCACCACAAGCGTAGAATCGCCCGTCCTCTAAAAACAAGAAGGAGTGGTAATCGCCCGCGATCACCTGGGTAATCTCTCCAGATATCAGTACTAAAGTCCACTGGTTACGATCCTGGTTATCTCCCAAGCCTAACTGACCGATAGAGTTAGCACCGCAAGCGTAAACTCGTCCGTCCTCCAAGAGCAAGAAGGAATGATACCTACCCGAAATCACCCGGGCAACCGCTCCAGGTGTCGGTACTAAAGTCCACCGTTTACGATTCTGTACATCTCCCAAACCTAACTGTCCGTAATCGTTATGACCACAAGCATAGACTCGCCCGTCCTCTAAGATCAAGAAGGAATGATGAGCACCCGCGACCACCTGGGCAACTATTCCGGGTATCGGTACTAAAGTCCACCGATCACGATCTCGGGTATCTCTCAAACCTAGTTGACCGGGCCCGTTATAACCGCAAGTATAAACTCGCCCGTCATCCAAGAGCAAAAAAGAATGATGACCACCCGCGACCACTTGGGCAACTATTCCGGGTGTCGGTACTAAAGTCCATCGCTCACGATCCTGGTTATCTCTCAAACCTAATTGTCCGTTTCCGTTATTACCACAAGCATAGATTCGCCCGTCCTCCAATAGCAAGAATGAATGAGCACCACCCGCAATTATTTGAGCAACCGTTCCGGGTATCGGTACTAAAGCCCATTGGTTACGATTCTGTACATCTCCTAAACCTAATTGTCCGGCCCCGTTAGCACCGCAAGCATAAATTCGCCCGTCTTCCAAGAATAAGAAGGAATGAATGCCGCCCGCTATTATCTGTGGATAATTCTGACTTGGCTGTAACCACGTTCGTAATTCTTCCATTTAGTAATAAAAATAAATCGCTACGATGTAATTATCATATCGTTGATGATCCTTATTTTCCTCATCATGATGAGGAAAATTGTTTAAAAGCCGTTGACAGCAACCAAAGCAGCTTGAAAGTCGAAGTCACCCAATTCACTGCCTGTTGTAGGTAGTCTAACAGAAGTACCCGTTGGACTACTAAGAGTATTATTTATGACATCGTAATGACCAGCTAGAGGTTGCCCAAGTACCAAACGAATTATCAGGGTATCCATCAGTTCCATCGGAACGCTATCACCTTCAAACGCAGTATCGACGTAGGCATAATAAAGCTCTGCTTTTATCCTACCTTCCAAGGAATTGTTGTAGCGGTCCAGGACTCTTTGTACGTCGTTATCGATATCGGTAGCTAACACACCTGGATGAAAAGTGAAACTATGATTTTCGCCTTCCAGAACGAACCAATTGGTGGAGGGTTGATAGCTGAGTTTCCATAGCTCACCCTCCAAATCGATAGTAGTTTCACGGGACATTATATGTCGAAAGGAAAAGGAGCTTTCGAATTCAAAAGTATACCTTACCGATCGTGTGACCCGTCGTGCCAGATGATTAACAGCCTAATCCTGCTTCCAAAAGAGAGTCGTCGGATGAGCAGGGTCATATGAAAAGCTGATGAGAGCGTACATTGTATAAGGCAAAAAAGCTGTCAGTGTCTGTATGACTTGAAACGGGTGAATGCCAACTCCCTCTAATGTACATTTCGTGACCGACCGTCCAACTAAAATTACTTGTTGTAATAACGGATCGGTTTTCAATAAACGTTCCATACAGGCAGGTTTAATAGATAGAAAGGCGGAGGATAGTCCTAACTCCCTTACCAGATTTCGTCTGTGCTCACACATCGACTCACCGCAGTTACACTCCTCCCACATAAGATCATCGTCGGGATGTTCATTATGAAAAAACTGATAAGCCTCCAGAAACGCTCCTAAGTACTGAAGTGATAGAAATTGGCTCGGGGCTAGTGACCCAGTCCATCTCTGTAAATCTGCTTGTACGTATAAAGCTAATATCGCCGCGTGATTGTAGTTCAAGTATTCGAGCATAGTTCTTCGTTTCTTTTTTCGAAACGAAGCAAAAATCACTCTAGAAACGTTGTCGGCAATGGAGTATTAATGTCTTGGGATCTACCGTAGCTAGAACTAGAGTACTATGATTGGATAATTGGTTCCAGAGAAAACGAGCTGTAATTTCACCGCTTAGACTATAATATTCACCCTCGTAGCAGTATCGACAGGAGCGAAAGTTCAATGGTCGATTCAGATAGGTCTTTAATGTTCTCCAAATATCAAGATAACTGGTGGAGAAGCTATCTAACCCCAATTCCCATAAGATACCATCATTACATTGAAACATTGCCGCCAAAAAATGTTGTAACTTATTGGTCGTTTGAGTTGGACAGTATTCTAATAACCGTGCTGTCCTCAGCAGCTCTAAGTATTTACCAGGTTCCGGACTTTCACACCATTGACACATAGCATCTTCAAAGCTAGTGCTTACAATTATTAAGGTAGCTTCGTGACAATATTCTAACATAGGTTACTGTCACAGCAGAAAAAGAAGAGTTAAACAATCAAAAGTCCCTGCTAAATGGAAAACTTAGTAACCGTGGCCATCTTGGCTAAGGATAAATCGCATTGCTTACCGGTGTACTTGCGTTGTCTAGAAGAACAAACTTACCCGAAGGAGCGTACTTTGCTTTACATCAGGACCAACAACAATCGTGACAACACTGCTGAAATCTTAACTCAGTGGGTTGAAAAAGTGAAGGGTCAATATCATACGGTATATTTTGACAGTAGCGACGTATCCGAACCAGTCCAGCGTTTTGAACCCCATGAATGGAACGCGGAACGCTTCAAAGTTCTAGGGGCTATTCGGCAAGCTTCTGTAGATTACGCCCGGGAACATGACAGCCATTATTTAGTGGTAGATTGTGATAATTTTGTGCTACCGCATACCCTGGAAACCTTACTACAAAACAATATGCCTGTCATCGGACCGCTGTTGCGTAATACCAGGGATGGTTCGCTCTACGCTAATTATCATCTCGAGATAGATGCCAATGGCTACTTTGCCAACCATAAACATTATAACACCATTTTGTTCCAAGAGGTCAAAGGTATCTTTCAAGTTCCGGTTATCCATTGTACATACTTTATTCGCAAGGAGGTCTTGGGAAGTGTTTGCTATGATGACGGTAGCTCTAGATTCGAGTACGTCGTGTTCTCGGATAGCTTACGAAAGGCGAAGGTAACCCAGTACATTGATAATAGAACGGAGTATGGCCATTTGAGCTTTGCTAATACTACCGAGGACTTAGAGAAGGAGGCGTGGTGGAATGATCTGAAGGTTAGTATGCTCGGGTGATTCGCTTCAATTGAAGCGAATGGTCCCTTCTCGAAGCAGTGTAGTGGGGGTCAGTCTTTTGAAAACTAGGATCTTCCATATAAACCGGGAAAACTATTCGATACTGAGATCCATCTGCTAATAAAGCCACTATATTCCGCCCATAAGGGAGATCGGATCCGAGACCTAATACTTTGCCTGGTAGCGATAATATCATGTGATAGTCCCTCAGGTCATTATCTTCTGCCGTATATTGTACCTGGTAATAAAGCTCCCCGTCAATAATTTGAAACCATGGAGTGTCTATCCACCACAGTCCCCGATTGTAAATTTGTCTGATTGGCCCCCAAATTCCTTGGTACAGAAGTTCCCGCCAGCACCACTCGGGAACCCGGTCTCCCAATGTATAGAGTTGTAAACCGCCCAAGAATTCAAGCATTGCTATACCTCGAAAATCCGATTTCATTCGGAAATCACTTCGGTATGATAGTCTCGTACTAAATCCAGAGACGGTAACGGTGGATGAAATTGAAAAGCTACTAATCGTGCGACCTCTTGAACCGCCTGAGAAAGTCGCACCCACGGACAATAACTCTCCTTGAAAATTCCCGATTGACTGACATCCCAAGGCATGAGCTGTTGGGCCGCGATATAAATACAGGCTAAGACCCGTTCAACACCGTCAGTAGGTTGAAGCTGGTTAACTCGTGCGAATAACTCAACTGCTAAAGCTTGAACTTTTCGAGTGTAGCCTTCTCCCACTATCAGTGTTTCGAAACGCTGCCAGACCGCTTTACCTAACGGTTTTCCACGTGGAAATGGTAGTACCTCTCCTACCGGTGGGGGTGGAAAATTTGTAAAGAGTGGTAACGCTAAAGCTTGGGCCGCGGTAATGCGGCTCCGGCTATCAAAATCTAAACACCTACGGATTAAAGTTTGTAGGTCGAGCGGGCAAGTTTCCGGTAGCTTTAATTCCGTGACGTTACGTATGATCTCGGACGCTCCCGGACTTTGGATGATCTTATTAAAGGTGCGGGTCATTCGAGGATCATGTGGCCAATTACCTGTCTGATATGGTAAGTGGCGTAGGTAATGCCACATAATATGCCAATTACCACCACCGGGATTAATTTCGGGACCTTGGGGACAAACAAGACGGTATAAAATAATTCCTAAAGCCCATAGATCAATGGCACTCGAGAAGTATCGATCACCTAAGATGATTTCGGGTGCCCGCCAAAAAGCGACCTGAACGTCAACAGATTTAACTTGGCCGTAGTCGCGGAGCGATTGCCCGAAATCAATGACTAACGCCCGTCCCTCTGCGTTTAAAAGAATATTGTTAGGTTTAAGGTCGGTATGAATAACGCGGTGCCGATGTAAAAACTCTAGGGCACATAAGAGGTCATAAGCTAACCGTGTAATTTCCTCATAACCTGTAGGTTTATAGCCAGCTAAACTCCTAGGATAGTAAGGTAAAAATGTTGAAAATCCAGCGGCATCCAAAACGAAAGGGACTTCACCTTTCGGAGCAATAAGGTTAGGATGACGATACTGTGCTAGGACACTAGCTTCATTAAATGTGCTGCTTTGATAACCGTCATTGGGTTGGCGACAACACTTCATGACGGTTGTTTCGTCAATGAAGAGAACAGAACCCTCGCTACCACGACCTAGAATCTGTCCGACTTCCATACTATTTCTCTTGTAACAAGAGAAGTAACACTTTCAATTTGTTTTGGGTCCGAAAGCAACCACTGTGAGAGCTCAAACATTGTATACCCTAATATGATGGTTCCGAAACTTTCTAAGTTCTTCACCATAGCTCGCAAGACGACCTGGTTCGAGTGCGTTAAGTCTATCCCCGGCTTGTGGAAGACGAGTGTCTGGGTCCTCATAATAGTATTCATATATTTCACCGTAGTCCAATTCCTGGCGGTGATGTTTTAAGATATATTCAGCTACCACTGGTACTGTTTTGATATACACTTCGTTTATTCTAATGCGATTCATAATGAATCGCTGTGCCAGTAGTTCGATCTGTAGCGGTGAATCAAACTTGATTAATTCATCGGTCATTTCGTTGCATAAATCTATAGATGTAGCACTATAGAGTTTACTGAAGGCCCAGCTACCAGCCCATTGAGCAGCATTTAATTCCATTCGCAAGGCTAGATTTTCAACTTGGACATTGAAAGCTCCTAGAGTCTTTAGTTGCGGGAGAACTAGATATTCCAACATTAATTCCTTTCGATCGAAAGGAAGAATTCTCAGATTTCGGTTAAATATGTCTTGATATTAAAATGTCACTCTTCGACCAATTTCGTACCTGTGGAGCGTGTGATCTCCGCCCACCATTGATTAGTTGTGGTTGCCCAGAAGAGACAACTGAAGAGATTATCGGACCTGCTGGTGCTACTGGAAGTGCTGGTGCCACCGGACCTGCTGGGACTGCTGGTGCCACCGGACCTGCTGGATCCACTGGTGTTGGTGCCACTGGAGCCACTGGAAGTGCTGGTGCCACTGGTGCCACCGGATCTGCCGGTGCCACTGGAACTTCTTCCACCTCAGCATTTGCCGACTTCTTTGCTTTAATGCCCGGCGACAATTCGGCAACTGTGGCAGTTGGTGCCGATGTTCAATTCCCACAAGATGGACCGGCTAACGGTGGTATCATTACACGACTTTCAGCCTCCACTTTTAATCTAGCAAATATTGGTAGGTATCAAGTTCTATTTCAAGTCAGTGTCTCGGAAGCTGGCCAACTCATTCTTACTATTAACGGTACTGATCTAGCTTATACGGTCGTGGGTCGTGCTACAGGAACTACTCAATTGGTTGGTATGGCCGTGGTTCAGACTGTGCTCGTAAACTCTGTATTAACGGTGCGTAATCCTGCTGGTAATTCTACGGCTCTTACGATAACTGTATTGGCAGGTGGAACTCGCAGTGTGTCGGCTCATTTGCTTATTACCCAGCTGGCTTAATTACGTTTAGTTAGTGAAATAAACAGCCACAGCCGCCGTCTTAAATACTACGGCCGCCGTACCAAGAGCCACCCAAGTTCCAGTCTCGAAGAGTGCTTTCTGAGCACTATAGGCCACATCAGCAACAGTCAACCCTACTATCAAAGCGGAAGCCAGCTTGGTGGGAGCAAGGCAAAATCCCGCGGTATACCACATCCAACGATGCATTCTTTTAGTACCGGACATGAAAGTAATTACGTTACAGTGGTAACGTAGATTAATGATGGCCCAAAACGACCCGGCGAGCACCCGGCAGCTTCTTTTGTGTATTAACAGTAATAGTAGCCGGGCTCGTGGTCGGACTGGTAGCTGAGGGACGATTATCCATAGCAGTCTTCAGACAGCTTTCAAGTTCATCATCAGTTCCTTCTTTGCCGAGATTAACACGATCCTTACCAGCTTGAGCGAGGCATTTAGCGATATCTTTATCAAAAGAACTTAGTAAATCGTTGGTGTTAGAATGTTTTTGGCCCATTTTAACAACGGCAGATATTTTTAACTGCTATCGAGTTAAATCTTACAACTTTCGTTATAAAATGCGTTGGCTCGTTTTCGGCAGTCGAGGCTGGATCGGTGGTCAACTAAGCGAACTTCTTAAGCGACAGGCATGCGAATACGCAGCACTAAGCAAGGTAGTTGCGTTAGAATTCGGTCGGTAAAG
>Ga0207049_1081_pt1 | contig 13206 bp, 9 predicted proteins | sample Alteio_BWMinCont_63_FD_153305 | JGI IMG/M metagenome (GOLD analysis project Ga0207049, IMG submission 153305) | Enriched cells from forest soil in Barre Woods Harvard Forest LTER site, Petersham, Massachusetts, United States -... | ecosystem: Environmental > Terrestrial > Soil > Temperate forest >... | reverse complement strand
GGATTGAAAGATCGTTTGACTTTGCCCTTGCCCCAGCGCTTTTGGGCGCAGAGTTCCGCCGGGCATACGGTCAGTGATTTGGCTGAAATGGACTGGATTTTTTCAAAACGGTGACCGCACTTTTCGCAAATGTATTCGTATGTCGGCATAGCCCTTATTCTTAATAAACAGGAGGCGGCTCCCGGTCAACCGCCAATGCAGCTCATGGAACGGGACGGGGGCACGAATTCCGGCTCGCCGATGTGGTGGCGGGCCTCCTTTTGCAGAACTACGCTTTTCAGCCAATCAACTATCCGTTCATCCGGCATTTCCTGGCGCAATAAGGACCGCAGATCATGCTCGGTGACGCTGAAAAGACAGGTGCGAATTTTTCCGTCAGCCGTGAGGCGGAGGCGATTGCAGTGGCCACAGAATGGTTCACTCACCGGGGCGATGATTCCCAGCTCGCCGCGCCCTTCGGCGAAGGCCCAGCGTTTAGCGGTCGTGGATGGGTTTTCCACGGCGATCGGCCTCAATTCGAATCGGGCCTGGAGGCGACCTAGCAACTCATGCCCTGGCACGACCATTTCCTTCAACCAGGCGCGTGCTGAATCCAGCGGCATGAACTCGATGAAGCGCATGCTCAATTCGCGCTCCCGGGCAAATTCGGCCAGCGATTCCAGCTCGTGATCGTTGAGGCCGCGAATCATGACCGCGTTAACTTTTACCGGCTGAAATCCGAGGTCTTGTGCGAGGGCAATGCTTTTGAGCACTTCAGCTAAACCATCACGCCCTGTGATTTTCTTGAAGTTCTCACGGTCGAGGGAGTCGAGGCTGAAGCTGACCCGGCCCAGCCCTGCAGCGCGCAGAGCGCGCGCCTTTTGTGGGAACAGAAAGCCATTGGTGGTCATCGCCAGGTCACGAACACCGGGAATCCGGGACACGCGGGCGACCAGCGCTTCCGCGCCCTGCCTCAGCAACGGCTCGCCCCCGGTTAAGCGGATTTTCTCTATCCCCAGGCTCACGGCCAACCGGACGACCCGCTCGATTTCTTCGAAGCTGAGGATATTCCCTTTGGGCACCCATTGTTGCACAATGGGTGCAGAATCGGGGAGGTGCGCCCACCTGCCGCGGTAGAAATTTCGGGCCGCTTCGGTTTCCGGCAGGCAATAAAGACACCGGAAATTGCACCGGTCGGTTAGGCTCACCCGCAGGTCGCGCAAGACGCGGCCGTGCGAATCGATTAAGCCGGCGAGCTCGGTCATTTGGCCGGAGGCGAGTTGGTCGCCCCTGGCCCAGCTGGCGGGATAACTTTTACCGAGCCGTCGGCGCTGACTTCGACATTCAGATCGTAGGCGGCTTTGGGAGCCCGGGCCTGCATGGGTGGCACTGCGGAGCCCTGCATCAGTTTCTGAGCTCCTTTTTGCTCCGCGTTGGCAAAAAGCCCCATGCGAATCCATTCGATGCGGCGCGCAATATTCAGGTCCTCTTTCAGCTTCGCCACCTGGGCTCTCAAGACGGTTAGATCGTTGAATTGCCGTTCCAGTTCCGACTTTTCCGACATCAATCGCTTAAGTTCTTTTTCCAGGAAGGATTTATCGCCTTCCGACGCCTGTAGTTTCCGTTGGGTGTCGGCGATCTGGGTGGTTAAGTTGGTGATGGCTGAACTGAGGTCAATAGCCTGCTTATCCAAGGCTTGGTTTTGGGCTTCAAGCTCGGTGATTTTGGCATCCCGTTTGGCGAGCTCCTGCTGGCTGGCCTGCAAGGCAGTTTCGGTTTGAGTGAGATTAGTGGAAGTTTTGGCCAAGTCGTTCGAAACCTCGGTGAATTGATTCGTCAGCTCGCTGAGCGACTTTTTCTGAGCGTCGAGGTCTTTTTCCAGCAAGGCCGCGACCTGCTTTTGTTCGTCCAGCGTCCCGCTGGTCTTGACCCAGCGATTGGAATAGTCGAAAACCATTTCGTCATCAGTTCGGTGCTGGCGGGCTGACTGATCCTTTATCATAATCAGCCCGATTAATAGCCCAAGACTAATTAGAACTAGAACAATAACTCCAACTCGATTTTTCATACGCCTAAAGAAGATGTCGGGATTCCGCGGCTTTGGCAAGCGCCCATGTCCCTCTGAAAAATACGGATGCGCTCGGCTCCGCCTCCAGGCGTGGTTCCCGATCGACTGCCGTCACGCCTTGCTAAAAGCGTCGTCCGACTTAAATTAGGCTGATGAAGATACCGCGCGAGGTGCCGATTATGACACTGCCGAACGCGACGCTGTTCCCCCAGGCGTTGCTGCCGCTGTACATTTTCGAACCTCGTTATCGCCAGATGCTTGCTGACGCGTTGCATTCCAACCGCATGTTTTCGGTGGCGATGCAAAGGCTCGGCACGTCCCGCGAAACGCCGGCGCCGGTTGCCGGTTTAGGCCTTATCCGCGTCTCGGTGGGCCATCGCGATGGAACCTCCCATCTCATCTTGCAGGGCCTGGCGCGCGTGGAACTCGAGGAGGCTGTCCGCTATAAACCGTACCGGATCCAGCGGATCAGGGCATTGCCCACTCCTCCGTGTGACAACGTCAAAGTCGATGCTTTGGTTGCCAAGGTGCGCGAGTTGCTCGAGGAGCGAATTTCGTTGGGGTTGCCTTTGGGGCCCCCGTTGATGCCGCCGTCAAATCCGGAGCCCACCACGCCACCACCCCCTGTTTCGCCGAAGGAGATTTTGCATTACCTCGATTCAATTTCCGACCCGGAACAGGCAGCCGATTTGGTTTCGTGCGCGGTTCTTCCCGGCGCGGCGGAGCGCCAAACGATCCTCGAAACCGTCGATGTGGAGGCGCGGCTACGGCGACTGATTTCCTTTTTGCTGGCGGAAATTCGGAAAAAACGGAAGGGAACTGAACCATGAACGATGTGCCAGCCACCAACAAGGCGCGGCCCGAAGCCGACCGCGAAGAAATGCAGTCTGCGTTATTTGCCCAGCTCGTGATGCAGCAGGCTAATATGGCCATGATGCTGCTGGGCAAAGTCGCTCACCCGGAGTCCGGCCAGGTCATCAAAGACCTGGAAGCGGCGAGGTTGTTCATCGATCAATTGGAGATGCTCGAGGTGAAGACCAAAGGCAACCTGACCAAGGAGGAAAGCGGATTGCTCAAGCAGACCCTGATGAGTCTCCGTTTGGCCTTTGTCGAAAGCGTCGAAACCCCGGCACCCCAAAGCCAGCCCAAGTCTCCTGAGGCCTCCGCCACTACGCAGCCGGACGCTGGCCCGGCGGGCGGTTCTGCCGACGACGAACACCGCAAAAAATTCAGCAAGAAATATTGAGCCAACAAAAAGGGCCCGAGTGCGGTCGGGCCCCTGGGGAGTGCGCAAAAATAGTTTATTTGGTGGCCGGCTTGGGAACGGTTTGTGCGCCGGGTTGGGCCCCAGGCGAACCTTCCGTCGCGGTTGTGCCGACGGGTTTGAGCGAGTCATCGAGGATCTCCACTCCCGCCTCTTTTGTTATTTTGTCCAGGTATTCCGGGCCCTGCTTCTGAATCGCCTGCTGCGTCAGGTAATCTTTAACCTTTGGCGAAACCTCCGCCAGCTCATGTTTACGGGCCGGATACTTCTCGCTGAGTTTAATGATATGATAGCCGAACTGAGTGGTGACAATGTCGCTGACCTGGTTCGTATTTAATGCAAAGGCTGCGGTCTCAAATTCCTTCACCATCTGGCCGCGCGGAAACTTATACTCCCCGCCTTTGTCTTTGGACCCCGGATCTTCGGAGTTTTCCTTGGCCAATCTCGCAAAATCTTCGCCGGCGCGCGCGCGCTTCAATAAGTCCTCGGCGAGTTTCCGTTTGGCAGCTTTTTGCTCGTCCGAAAGTTCCTTGCCGGATACGGCGTCACGGGTGCTCAGCAGGATATGGCTGGCGCGAACCATTTCCGGCTCTTCGAACTGGGAGGGGTTTTCGTCGTAGAATTTTTGGATGTCGCTAGCGGTCACGTTGACCTTGAGCTCGCGAATCAGCACGGCTTTGGCGAGCTCGCCGTCTGTCCATTTGGAGAGCAGTTCGTCCCGCGTCAGGCCCTGCGCTTTGAGGCGCAGGTTGAGTGCATCGTCCGAGCCAAGTTGAGTTTTGGCGTCGTCCAACAATCTGTCGGCTTCTTTTTTGGCGGTCGCCTTGTCGGCGTCGTTAGCTTTGTCCTTGATTAATTGCAATTGAATTAACTGCTGCAGGACCTGTTTGTCGAGCAGGGATGACTGGTCGGCCGCAATGGCCTGGCCACGAGCCGACATCTGGGCTTTAACCCGGATAGCTTCGTCATCCAATTGGCTGCGTTTAACCTCCACGCCTTTTCCCTTGGCGACAACGGAATCCGGAAAGAGATCGGCAGCTTTCATGGTCGGCTTGGCTGCCGCGGCGGTATCGTTGGAGCCGGCGGGTAGTTCCCCCGCAGTCAGGGCGGCCTGCGAGATCGCTAACACAATGAGCACGGAGCATTTGATTGCTTTATCCATAGACATAAAGGGGAAGACTAACACAGCTCTATAATTTTACCACATTAACATTGGCGATATCCGGGTCCTTCTCGAGTTCGGCCAGAACCTCCGGTGGAGGCACACTATCCAGGTTCAACACGGTCAGGGCCCGGCCACCGACGGTGTCACGCGTTAGACTCATGCTGGCGATATTCACATGATGTCTTCCCAGCAGGGTGCCGAGATAGCCCACGATCCCGGGACGGTCTTTGTTTTCCAACAGGAGCACGACGCCGAACGGAACGATTTCAGTCGGTTGGCTGAACAGTCGCACGATGCGAGGGTTTTCGGGCGACCCGAAGAAAGTGCCTCCCGCCGAGATAAGCTTTTCCTCGCCGCGGAATGCCTGGACATGCAGCCATTCGTTAAAGGTGACAGGTTCGTTCGAGCGTTTTTCCTCGACCGTCAAGCCCAGCGTGGAAGCGATGCTGCGCACATTCACATTGTTCAGGTCCTTAACCGAAGCGCGGGACAGGAAGCCCAGCAGAATTGCGCGGCTGACCGGATCGATATTAGGCAATTCCTGCGCCTTGCCTCCGTAGGTGATGTGGATGCGGTCTACTTGTGGGGGAGCCAGCTGAGCCAGTAACCTGCCTAGTTTCTCGCCCAGCGTTAGATAAGGTTTGACTTGCTCGTAGGTCTTGGCGTCAAGGTAAGGAAGGTTGACAGCGTTCCGGACTTCGCCGGTGAGCAAGTAAGCCGTGATGACTTCTGCCACCTCGATGCCGCATTTCTCCTGCGCTTCATGGGTGCTGGCGCCGAGGTGCGGAGTGAGCGTAATCGCCGGGTGCTTGCGGAAGGGGTGTTCCGGCGGCAGGGGCTCGGCCGCGTAAACGTCCAGCGCCGCGCCGCCGACTTTGCCGGAATCCAGCGCTGCCAGCAGATCGCTTTCGACCAAAATCTCGCCGCGAGCACAATTAACCAGGAAAACTTTCGGCTTCATCCTGGCGAACGCGGCAGCGTTGAGCATGCCTCGGGTCTGATCAGTCACGGGCATGTGGACCGTAATGAAATCAGCATCCCGATACACATTATCCAGGTCGGCGGCCAACTCGATGCCCAGTGTTTTGGCCCTTGCCTCGGTCAGAAACGGGTCGTAAGCAAGGACCTTCATCCCGAAACTCAACGCACGCCTGGCCACCTCGCTGCCGATGCGGCCTAGACCGAGAATGCCTAAGGTCTTGCCGAATAGCTCGGTTCCTTGAAACTGCTTGCGGTCCCATTTTCCGCCTATCATCGAGGCATAAGCCTGGGGCACCTTCCGCGCCAGGCTGAGCAACATGGTGAACGATAATTCGGCGGTAGACACCGTGTTGCCCCCCGGCGTATTCATCACGACCACCCCATGTTGGGTGGCGGCATCGACATCGACATTATCTACTCCCACACCAGCCCGGCCCACCACGCGCAACCGCGGGGCAGCCTCAATCACTTTGCTGGTGACCTTGGTCTCGGACCGCACCACCATCGCAACGACCTCCTTGACCGCCGGCAGCAGTTCGGACTCGCTTAGCCGTTTGGGCAAAACGACTACCTCGAACTCCGGCCGCTGTTGGAGCAACGCGATACCCTTGGCCGAGATTGGGTCACAAACCAGGATTTTCATAAAGAGGCCGGAGTCTAAAAGATGACTGAGGCGAGGTCAAATTAATGACAAAATTCCCCGGCCGATTCGCAGCCATGGTTCAGGGATGCATGGGGTCGGCCGGGAACGACCGTTCCGGAGACATTCACCCCTGGGCAGGATTCAGCCCTGGAGCGTGCGATTCAGGGAATCGCCGGATGTCCCGCGGTTACCAGGTTACCCTTTGGCAGCAAAGTCAGGTAATCGGACAGAATATACTCCGATTCCTCAAGTGCGGCATCGGGAGCCACCGGTTTATCTTCTGCTTCGTCCAACTGCACGCTTGCGGCGGGGGCGTCGTTAACCGCAGCCACCGTCCCATTGGTGCCCAGGGCGGGCAGGCGGGGGCTCTTTCCATTGTTCAGCTTGGCCATAGCGGTGTTGGTCTTTACCGTCGGGACGGGCAGGCCCGGGAGCATCGCCTGCTTGAGCGTAAGATCATAAACTTTTTCGAAGGATTCTGCCCGCGCCAGCCTTTCCTTCTCGCGTACTTTCTGGCGCGCGTCGATCTCTTCCTTTTCCTTCAGACGTTGCTTCTCATTGAGCGAAACGGTTTTATCGGCCTGCTGTTTCTTGAAGAATTCGATGTCCTGACGGATGTAGGTGTATTCTTGATCTTTCGCAATGCGTGCTTCCGAGCGCTTTTTCAGTTCTTGCAAATAGGGTGCCACCAGGTTCAACCGATCGTACTTGGCGCTCTCGATCGTATCCCATTGAAGCGGATTTTCGAGCGCGGTCTCGCCGATGTCTTTGGACTCATTCAGGATCGAAGGCAGGACGATGTCCGGCACGACGCCTTTTAGTTGTGTCGAGGCGCCGCTGGCGCGGTAAAACTTTTTGATCGTCAGTTTCAATGCGCCGGGATCATTCGTCACGGCGGCGGCGCCGCGGATGAATGGCTTGAGCGGTTGCACGCTTTGCACGGTCCCCTTCCCGTGAGTGGCGCTGTCGCCAACGATCAAGGCGCGGCCGTAATCCTGTAAGGCGCCTGCTAGGATTTCCGAAGCCGAAGCGCTGAAGCGGCTGGTCAAGACGATGAGCGGCCCGTCGTAAGCAACCGACGGATCGGTGTCGTCGTCTTCCTGGACGGAGCCGTCGAAATCGCGAACCTGAACCACAGGGCCGTCTTTGATAAACAGCCCGGTAAGTTTGATCGCTTCCTCGAGCGAACCGCCGCCGTTGCGCCGGAGATCGAGGACAATTCCATCCGCGTGCTCCTGCTTCAGCTTATTCAGCAAGCTGGCGACATCGGCGGTAGTGCTGCGGGGATCGGCTTTCCCGCGAGTATTGGACAGATCAAAACTCGCATAAAACGAAGGCAGGTCGATGACGCCCAGGCGAACGCTTTGGCCGTGCGCGTCCGGCATCTCGATCAGCTTGGCTTTCGCCTCCTGGTCCTCGAGTTTAATCTCATCGCGCACGAGAGTGATAGTCTTGCGGGCTGAACTATCGGCGCCGGCGGGAATAATGGTCAGCCGAACCTCCGTGCCCTTGGGCCCACGGATAAGTTGAACCGCTTTGTTGAGACTCATATCCACCACATCCACCGGCGGTTGGTTGCTTTGGGCCACCGCGAGGATGCGGTCGTTTTCTTTGACCACTTGGCTCTTGGCCGCGGGCCCACCGGGCAGCAGGCGATGAATCGTGCAGTACCCATCCTCGGACATCAACTCAGCGCCAATTCCGAACAAGCTCAAATTCATCGTGATGGCGAAGCTATCCAACTGCGAATGACCGAAATAGTCGGAGTGCGGGTCATAAACATGCGCCAGCGCGGTCAGGTAGACCTGTAGCACATCATCGCTATCCATATCTAGGAAGGTGTGAAGGTTCCGGTGGTAGCGGTGGGTCAGCGTATCAGTGATCTCTTCTGCTTCGCTTTTCTTTGGGGTTGTATGGGTTTTTGTCCCTGAATCTTTGGCCGAAACGTCGGCTTTCGCAGGTTTGGCTTTGGCATCGAGCTTGCCGAGTTTCTCTTGCAGGTATTCGAACCGCAGCCGATCGCGCCAGAGTTTTTTTGCGTCGTCAAGGTCCTTGGGGTATGGCTGTTCTTTGCGGTTAAGTAACACGCGCTCATCCGTATCGAAGCTAAACTTCTCGGTCTTGAGCAACTCATCGACGTAAGCCACGTGTTGCTGCACCCGCTGCACGTACCGGTTAAAAATCACGCACGCCGGCCGGGTATCGGCTACCCGGTGAGAATTGATCGTGAGATGGTCCAGATTAGTCCGATAGGGTTCGAACTCCGCCAGGTCGGCCTGAGTAAAGTGGAGGTGGAACGGGTCGAACATTTCGAGGTACCGATCCAGAAATTTTTCGGAGACTTTAGTGGTGAACGGCTGACGAAGGTAGTGATATTGTTCCAGCATCCGGGCGGTCACGTAAGCAATTTGGCCATCGACCGGGCCCGGCACTAAGGGGTGGAAAACATCCGTTGCCTTGAAGCTATCGTCTGCCAGGGCAGGTTTTTCTGCCGCTGCCGTGCGGGCGAGGGCGGTCCCTGGGAGGAATGCAAAAACGAAATTGCTGCTCAGAACGAGCAGCAGGTAATTCACGGAAAAACGTTGAATCATGATCTTAAAGCTTTAAAATATCACAGGTTGGACTGATTGCATCTCTGAATGTTCACGCTTTCTTCAGTTCCCTCGGTTTTCGCCTGTCGCCACTACCTGATCTTGGCCGATCTCAGCAGCTGATGCAATTGGAGAATGCAAAAATGGACCTTCCCGGGTTTCCATTCAGCGACCTTAACCAAAGCTGCCCTCTGTTTCGCTTCCGGCCCTGGCTAGGCCTTTGGCGCTACGGTCTCGCCGTTTAACCCGGGATTCTCGACGTTGAATTTCCACTGAAAAAGCGGCGTTTTGCCAATGCCCCTGATATCGTGCGTTGTTTCTTTAAAATCCTGGGCGGTCAGACAGGCGATAATCTCCTTTTTCTTGTTAAGCGGCAGCGCATTGAAGCAAACCGTAACTCCGTTGGGCTTGGAAAGGCTTTCCAGGCGGGCGGCCATGTTGATCGTGCCGCCACAGTAGTCTCGATAACGGAAAACCGTGGGATTGGCTTTGTCTCGATAAAGAAGCCGTTGAAAAGACCCAATCGCGATTCCAATTCCGACATGGTACTTTTCCGGAGCAAAATCCGCCGACAATTCGAAAAAGCGTTTGACAATCTCCTGAGAAACGAACGCGAGGGTAGTTATTTCATCCACCGAAATGTCGGTAATGGACCCCTGCTCAGCGATCCAGATCATCATCACGCCGTCGCCGAGCTCTTTCGCGAAGGTGGTGTAACGGTCGTTTCCATTAGCTTTGAGTGACTTGCCGGAGAAACTCTGGGATAGCACGCGCCGGAAGCAGGCAAGCAGACTGATGGCATAATCCGAGTTGGCATCCATGTAAGAGGAGAATTCACGGATGTCGGCAAAGATAACAATGCCATTGTGCAATTCTGCTTTTACATATTCGTCTTCCAGACCCGGAAACCTTGAGACGGCAGCAGTGTTTTCTTGAACGGTGCTCATGGGATCCACCTTTGCCTTTTGGCGCGGGTGATCCAATTCGGCAGTCGCGGTTGCGCTCATATCGTTGGGTTAGCAGATGACGGCTCGGTATCGGTGGAATCGCTTTGCGGCAGTTCCGGCTCGCGCAGTTTGGTATGCAATAGCAGGGCATCCTGGAGGACCGCCTGGGCCAGCCGCTTTTGCTCATCGCCCAGTTCGAGCTCCAGCAGACTCCGAGCGGAGTTGTAGAGGCCGTCGACCGGCTCACGAATCTGCCTGCGCAAACTGCTACGCAGAGAGCGGGCGGCGCGGACCGCATCAACCGAGCCGTGGTGCAGCCGAGTCAGTTGGGTTTCCTGGCTTCTGCGTCCGGCCTGTTCGACTTGGAGCGCGGACTGGAGTTTGGAAAACTCAAGATCGCTTCGGTGCGAGCGGTCCTGGAGTTCGAGCTGAGCGGACTCCAGTGCCTGGCTGAGCCGCTGACGCTCGGCGGTTTCCTGCCGCAGTTTGGCTTCAGTTTCGTGGAGCGAGTCGAGAGTTGTTTGGAGTTCCCGTTCAAGGGATTCCCGATGGGGGGATTGAAGTTGGTGCTGGACTCCTTCAAGCGTTTCCGCCAGGCGCTGGCGTTCAGCGCGTTCGCGCTGGAGCTTGGCTTCGCTCTCTCGCGCCGCGCTCAGGCTCGCTTCGAGCCTGGCCTGAAGATCCTGCCGCGCCTGATCGAAGTTTTGGTTGTTTGCTTCAAAGAAGGCCAGATTCTTTCGCAGGCCGGCGTTCAGCTCTTTGGCTTGTTGTAGCTGCTCCTCGGCCAGCTGGCGTTCGGCTTGTTGCTGTTCCACCTCAGCCGTGGTTCGGGCGAGGGCTTGGCTGGTCTGTCGCAGTTCGTTTTCGAGCGATCCGATACGCCCAAGGCTGGCCGTGTGCGATTCAAGCGTTTGACCGAGATCGGCATGCAACTCCTGCAATCTGGCGTTTAATGCTGCGATCCGTCGCTCGCTGCGCTGGCGCTCACCCCTTTCGTGCGCTAGCTCGGCGGTTGCTTGGGCAAGCTCTGCGACGCTTTGGCGGACTTGTTGCTCCAACTCGGAGATCTGCGCCCCGCGTTCGCGCTCCCTTGAGGGTGATTCCGGTGCTGATTGAATGAGCCGCACGCAGGGTTCATCGGACACCTGCTGGGCTTCGACTGAATGGCTTTCGACCTCCGCATTCGGCACCAGTTCCTCCTGACCGAACTGAGTCGCCAGCCCATCCTGGTGCGGGTACGTTTCCATTGCGTCGGATTGCTGGGCGGGGGTTCCGTCGGCGGCATGTTCGCTCTGCGGGGAAAAAAGCTCATTCCCCACGTCCTGCGCGAGGTCCTGCGCCCCGGCGACAAATTCCTGGGCCTGCGAAGCCTCATTCGATTCGGGCTGAGGATCGTGATCCATTGCCTCCGCAAAGCCACCCGAATCGCTTTGAGCCAGGGCGAGTCGATCCATCGCTGCCTGGTCCTGGGACGTTGCTTCCGGCTTGGGCGGCTCGGCCGGTTCCAACTGGAACCCAGACGGTTGTACCATCTCGATGCGTTGGTCATCGGTCAGGAGCGCGTCAGCGGCGTTTGCTGGCAGCCGTGAAAAAACCTCTGCATGGCCTTCCGCGCCCGCCTCCCCGGGTATGGCCCACTGGATGGGTTGGGAGGGGATGCTATCCGGTGGAACGGCAGCACTTGCAAAGACGGGCTCGGCCACCTCCGATTCTGAACCCTCGCTAAGTGCGGGCTCAGCGGGCGCCGGCGAATCGAAGCCCTCAGCCGGGCGCTGAGGCGTGGCAAAGAGTTCGAAGCCATCTTCCATGGATGGCATCGCTTGAGATTTTTGTATGGCAGCCGCCTTCGAGTCGCGGACTGGCCGCGGCTGGACAGGCGCACCAATAGCCGGTGGTGGCGAATGCTTACTCTGCACCTCATTGAGAGCTTTCATGATCAGTTCCTTAATTAAGAGCGGGTTAGAATCGAGGCGCGGCGCGCTGGTTGGCAGCTCATCCCGGGAGCGCTCCCTGGGGGACGAGTCTGTGACGAAAATGATGGGAGTTTCCGCGTGCTGCGGAAGCTGCCTGATGTCGTTCAAGGCGAGCCCGTGGGCCTCGGGCAAAATCACATTCGCGATAATTAAATCGGCCTGATTTGAGGCAAGATGATCTTGAACCCGAGTCGGATCGTCAAAGCAGATGGCATCAAACCCCGCCTCCCGCAGCGCTTTTTGAAGGGCCCGATTCGAGGATGGCGCCTCATCCATCACCACGGCTGTGAACCGCGAGAGGCTTTGGTTATTGCCGGCCACTTCGGGGGACAGCTGGGACAAGACTTCTACAGCGCGGACCTCCGTGCTTAACGCCGACTCGGTGGGTGCTCGGTTCTCTGCGCAAAGCTGATGCAAAAAATTCTCGAGCGCTTTGGATTGCCGGGCCAAATTCGCAAGCCCCGCGGCCTCGGCGCAGCTTGCCAAAGAACAGACTCGGCTAAGCAGTTCGCGGCACGCCGCGACATGGCCCCCGGTTTCACTGGAAGCTGCGAAAGTTTTCGATTGCTCGCGGACGCCAGCGATAATTTCTTCGAGCGCGCCGGACGGGACCATTTCGTTGAGCAAATCAGCCTCTGCGGCAGGCGCCGCGCCTGGCTTGGGAGGTGCGCCAGCCGACTTCGGCCTCGCGAACAAACTGGTGAAGGTTTGGACCATGTGCTCCCGGCTCGTCGAGGCTTTGTCCAAAACTGCGGTGGCAAGCAGCGTGACTTCCTTCCGGGTGGACCTGCTCATCCGTTCCGTATAGGTAAAAACGTAAATCGGCCGATTGCCAAAAACGGGATCGGCCCGCGCAGCCTTGATTAGCTCCAAACCTGACAACCCGTTGAGCTTAAGCTCAACCAATAGCGCGTCCGGATGCCGGGTGCGAAGTTTTCCTAAGGCTAGAATCCCGTTGGACGCAAAATCCACTTGAAAGCCCTCGAGTCGCAACCGAAACAGCAGCACTAAACGAGTGAATCCATCGCCTTCAACGAGCAAAATACGCTTTCGGGCGGGAACGGAGCCCTCCGAACCATTGGCCCCGGCGGAACTTGGCTTGGGAATTTGATTGGTATCGATCATGTTTGCGAAAAACAGGACAGTCGCCTGCCCCGTTCCGGGGAAATCCAGAACTTATTTCCTCTGCATTCGTTATTGCGAGCATTTTGCACAACGCACCTACTGTGGATTGAGCAGGAAACAGACCAGCATCCCAGAAAGCTCTGCGGGAGTTTTATCCCTCAACCGCCACCTCTTTGCAACTCCAGGTACCGAGGTGAATAGATTGCAACTAGCTGATACACAATTGAATGGCTCGGTGTGATGGATCGCCACTTGAATTCCAATCCTGCAGGGATAATAGTGTCAATCGGAAATGTATAACATGCTAATTCCAAGACCTTTACAGTCTAGTTGATGCCTGCTGGCAAAAAGCGACGCAGTTCGATCACCGTTTCATTACTTGGCCATGAGTCGGTCTCTGGACATGCTCTCGACAAGCCATCGGCACTCTTTTAAGTTTGCCCCATGGCGGAGACAGTAACTCCCGAACG
>Ga0207049_1128_pt1 | contig 13239 bp, 13 predicted proteins | sample Alteio_BWMinCont_63_FD_153305 | JGI IMG/M metagenome (GOLD analysis project Ga0207049, IMG submission 153305) | Enriched cells from forest soil in Barre Woods Harvard Forest LTER site, Petersham, Massachusetts, United States -... | ecosystem: Environmental > Terrestrial > Soil > Temperate forest >... | reverse complement strand
TATTACTCGCTGCTAACGAAAGCGGTCGCAGGAAAAGACGCGGTCGCGCGCGAAAAGATATACAAGGATGCATATAGCCTCATCGCCAAGTCCGACCTCACGCGTCGGGCCGCCTCATCTCATGTCGCCGCACTTGAAGGCGCCGTCCGGCGGATCGAGAATGACATCGCCAGCGAACAACTGGGTGAGGAGAAGTCTGCTGCGGCTATCCAAAAGGTACTGTCAACCGACGCGAATTGGAAGCCGTTGGCCGTCGGCGCCTGCGTCCTCATTGCCGCTATCGCCCTGTCAGCGTTGTTTTACGAATATCTCGAGGCCCAGCGTGGCAGCGTGATCGCGTCATCGCGGCAACCTCGCGGACTTGAGGAGGTCGTCGTGGCAGACCTCCAGCCCGGCGTTGATGGGGGCTCATCGGCCGGCGACCTGCCGTTCGCACTCCAACGGCAAGTGGTGTTCTACCGGACCACCATCGTTCCCGGATCGATTGTGGTCGATCGGGAAAGCCGCTTTCTCTATCTTATCGATTCTCATAATTCCGCGCGCCGCTACGGGATAGGGATTACGCAGGAGTGCCTGAAGGGAGGCAACTTCTTTCACATCGCGAGTAAGCTTGAATGGCCCGATTGGCGGCCTTCCGGTGCTGACACCGCCAAGGATGCATCTAAATTGCTTGCGGCGGCAGGCCGTCCCGGAAGTCCACTAGGCTCGCGCGCGCTTTTGCTGAACAAGCCTGAACTGATTATCCATGGAACAAATTCGCCGAAGACGATCGGGCATCTCGTTGCTTCCGGGTGCATTCGGCTTGTGAACGATGACGTCGAAGACTTGTACCGTCGCGTTTCATTGGAAACCCGGGTCGTATTTGTCAGTTAGCCGATGAGACTTCGGCGACTGCCACACATCAATTTCTTATGCATTTCTCGATCCCAATAAGGCGAAAGTCTGAGTCCGCCGTGATGTCCCTGACGAGCGAATTCAACGCGACAATGTCCGAGTCTGGCACTTTTCGGATATCGACGATCTGGCTGACGACGTCCCCTCTTGAGGGCAGAACCGACATGCCGGTCAGACCGAGGCGCTTCTGCTTGTGACCCATTGCCGACATTTGAAGCCGACCAATGTCAGGGAGCCACTAGCAGAAAACTCGCCGTATGGACTCGGCAACGCTTTGGAGGAGCTGTTTGCAGATTGTTTAAATCACCCGAGATCAAACAACTCTGCCAAGGCTAGTGCCCAGAAGGTCAGCCAAAACAATGTTGAGATCACATAGCCGGGCAGCATGGAGAACGCCAGACCGAGCTTCTCGAACCATCCCTCTTGCTGCCTGACATGGGAGATGAGGTCGATGGCAAAGAGGATCGGCAAGGCAAAACAGAATTTGAGAACGTTCAAAAGCCGCCGCATGGATGGACCCTCGGCCTTAGAACCATTTTCGGAACATTAGTCCCAGAAATTGTTCCGGCAAAGGAGTTTGAGGTCGGTTTGGGAGGACGACGGCAACGTGGGCCCATCAAAAGAAGCCCAGATTTCGAAATGAACAACTAGCTCGGCTAGGAGCTGTACCAGTCGTCAGGGAACGGAATAAGCGGCCAGGCCTTACTGTTATCGTTGGCGGCCGGATTGCCGCTGATGTGGCCTCGAACAAGATTGGATTTGTTTTCCAACGCTCTTGCGTCTACTCCGTTCTCATCTTGCTGGTGATGCTTGCCGCACTCTCGATCTCTGCGTTCGCTCGTGCTCATCTCGATCTCCGCGGCGACGAGCTTCGATCCCCGCACTATTGCGCACCGGGATGATCATCTTCCTTCGATGAATTGCTTGGACTCATGAATTGCAGCATTGCCAAAGCAAGCCGTTCTTCAGACAAGCGTTGTTCGACGAACCGCAATTCAATCTCGCTCAAGCTTGATTTGAGGAGGCCCTGGTAACGGTCAATGTTGCGTTGGTGGGTACGCAAACGAGCAATTCTGTCGTTCATAACGCCACTCAGCCACTCCCGCTATATAGCCTTATCAAAATCATCCTTTTTTGCCGCCCGCGTTTAAGCCGTTGTGATCGGAGGAAAGAGGGACTTTTTCTTCGCGAGTCTTACGATTGTCACGCAGTTGCTCAACACCCGCTTTTCGTCTTTGGTGCGCTGAGCCCGCAAAATCGATCCGCAAGTGGCCTAAAAAATTACGCCGTCGGGCTCGAAATGTCGTGTCCCGGCGGCGTCTGTTACTGAGCCCTTTAAATCCCCAGCCCCTTGAAGCTAAGCAGATATCACGTCGGACGCATGTGAACTGGCTCACAATCGTGGTCATTTCCGACGATTGTACTCAATGCTCTAAATCAGCTTATCGAACCGGTGAAACGTGACTTCCGCTGTTGGCGTGCGCCGTGCAAAGGCGGCGCTTTCCAGTGGGTGCAAGCCCCACCCGGCAACCGCTCCAGCCGGAAGCAATCGGAGCAGTCATGGAGGTAACGAAGTGGCTGAAGCCTTCGATTAGCGTGTCACGAATTGGTGGCAGCGCGAGTGTGCAGGCCGCAACGCGAGTGAACGTCGAGCAAGCCTCGAAAAGGAAGATGTGTAGGCCGATCCGACTGCCATATCGGGGAAGGCTGAAACAGCTGGGCGAGTTGAGCGAAGAGTACGCCTAGTTGCTACACCGGGGTATTGGCGGCGGCATGTACACAAGGAAAGCGTACGCAACACGGGAAGCCCCAAGGCGAGGTCAGCGATGACCAACCGAACGCCCGCGAGGGACAGGTCGGCCGCCATGGGGTGGCGGAGAGGTTCGTATTACCGCTGAGACCGGGTAACTCCGGTGGAGGGAAGGGACCTCAGTTCAAGACAGACGCAACAAGTGGTGAGGGATTTGGAGATTGGGTAACCTATCAACTCCGAAAACTGTCCAGAAGCTGCAGAAGGCGTTGCACGCGAAAGCGAAGGCAGAATCCGGCTATCGCTTTTACGCGCTGTACGACAAGATCAGCCGCGAGGACATCCTGGTACACGCCTACGCCCAGTGTCGCTCGAACAAGGGCGCACCGGGGGTAGACGGTCAGGACTTCGCGGACATTGAGACGTATGGCGTCGAGCGGTGGCTAGGTGAACTGGCGCTTGCGCTCCGGGAGGAGAGCTACCAACCGGATCCTATCAGAAGAGTGTTCATCCCGAAGGCCAACGGCAAGCTCAGGCCGCTGGGCATCTCGACCCTGCGGGATCGGGTCTGCATGACAGCAGCGATGCTGGTGCTGGAGCCGATCTTCGAAGCCGACCTTCCACCCGAACAGTACGCGTACCGTCCTGGGCGAAATGCCCAACAGGCGGTGGTCAAGGTGGACGGGCTGCTGTTCCGAGGCCACCCGGAAGTCGTTGATGCCGACCTCGCGGACTACTTCGGAAGCATTCCGCATACCGAACTTCTGAAGTCGGTAGCGCGCCGGATTGTTGATCGGCGCGTGCTGCATCTGATCAAGATGTGGCTGGAATGCCCCGTGGAAGAAACCGATGATCGAGGAAGGAAGACACGCACGACCGAAGCCCGGGACAACCGGCGAGGCATTCCGCAAGGCTCACCCATCTCACCGTTGCTGGCGAATATATACATGCGCCGGTTCGTACTGGGATGGAAGAAGCTCGGACTGGAGCAACGCCTCGGCAGTCGTATCGTGACCTACGCCGATGATCTTGTGATCCTGTGCAAGAAGGGCAATGCCGACCAGGCACTGCAGCAACTGCGCAAGATCATGAGCAAGCTGAAGCTCACGGTCAACGAGGAGAAGACACGAATCTGCAGGGTCCCGGAAGGGGAGTTCGACTTCCTGGGCTACACGTTCGGACGGATGTTCTCAGAGAGAACCGGCCAGGCGCGCCTGGGTTACCGGCCATCGAAGAAGAGCATCAAGCGCATGGTTGAGAAAATCCACGCACTGACGGACCGAACGGGGACATGGCAAGAAACCACAAAGCTGGTGGGCAAGGTGAACCGCACGCTGCGCGGATGGGCGAACTACTTCCAAGTAGGCACCGTCAGCAAGGCGTATCGGGCACTCGACAGCTACGCAGCGATGCGGTTGCGCCGGTGGTTGCAGTTCAAGCACAAAACCAGGCGTCGCAAGGGCGGGACCTATCCACTTCCGCATCTTTACGGGCACTTTGGGCTCGTACGCCTGAGCAGGCTTGGGCACGACGTGCCGTGGGTGAAGGCGTGAAGTTTTGTCCGAGAGCCGGATGCCTTAGTCGGGCACGTCCGGTTCGATGAGCGGGGTGTGAAAACGGGGCCATGGCCGAACCAGTGAGGCACCGCCAAACGAAAGGGGCGGAAACAGATATGTTCGAACCTAAAGCTACCGCGTCACACCTCGACTCTACACAAAGCAGACATGCCCCGATGTTCGACCAGAGTCCGTTATGCGCGCAACAGCTGACGTTGCTGCTATCGAATGTCCGCCCCTGGTGCAACTAATCCAGCCAGTCGCTTTAACTCGTTGACGACCGGATCAACGCTCCAAAATTGAATGCGCTGCTTGGGCATGAATGTCACTTTGTCGCCAAACTGCGTGGCGTCCCGAAAATAGATTGTGATCGGTCGGGAATTGATCCAGCGGTTTTGCTTGACCTCTGTGATCGCACTGAAAGGAATATGAATCTCTTGAATATAGTTGGACACATAGAGCTGTTGTTCGTCCATGCGCACCCGCTTCAAACCAACGTAAACCCACAGGATGGATGTCGTTCCTACAATCCACACGACCAGAAACACAAATTTCGTCTCCGGGGGGCCGCCTGACCAAAAAAGGGTCACGTATCCGAAGCCTAATATCCAGATCGCAGGGAATAAAAATTTCGTCCAAAATGTCCAGGCCGACGATAGGGTTCTTTCCTGCATGACGTTGCCTTGTTTCAATCAGGGTGCGGCAATGACTTATGACTGAAACAGCGCGAAGTAAATCACACCAGCCCAAACGCCGTGGCATACGACCCACATCGGAATCATTATTAACGGTTGCTCTCTATCATGCAGCTTGTAGCGAACCGTTTAGCGTACTGGGACCATTGGTGATGTATGCAAGCCGTCGACATTACTGATCCGAAGGAAGCCCGACGTTGCCGCTTCGCTCAATATAAGGGACAGAAGGCGACCGTGATGTTGAATGGGTTGCCGGTCACGGGAATGGTGCGTTCGGTCAAGGAGCATCAGTCCAGCAATCCCACGCGCTGGACCGTCACGGTGGTCCCGAAGCAAGGCAGGGCGGCCTAACCCTCCGGACAACGGCCCCAGCGCGGGGGTACACGCTGGGACCGTCATTTCATCGGATGCCAGCCGGGCGGCCGGCATCCGGCAGTGGATCGGCAAACTACATGGGTTTGCGGGTCGTGCTTTCCGTTGATTGCGCGGCCTGCACGACACCCGCCTCACCAGCCCCTTAAAAATGGCGGGGCCGTACTTTGGACGTCGGTGCCCTACTGGTGCCGAGATGTTGGTTGTGGAACGACCTGCGCCTTCAGGATGATCGAGGGCGACAACGGTTCCTTTGGAAGGATGGCTTCGTATCTGGCTGCCAAGTCCAACAACCGTCGCTTGATGAACGGGTCAGCGTTCTCGGCCATGAAGCGACAATGCGCGGCGCGCTGTTTTACAAACTCGCTATCCATTACACCCACCCCTGGACGCAACAAACACACACAACATTGCTCGTATTGGTTTGGCTTTTCAAGCAAATAGATGAATTGCCCAGCCTTTGGCCACCGATAGCCATGAACTTCGGCTTTTGAGCCGGCCCAACTCCGCCATCGGCAGGCTGATACCGATTCAATGAAGCGTAACCCTTCAAAAAGCTGGCCGTCGATCTATGTTCCCTGGCCAAAGATCGAAGCCATGATCACCGGACGCACCGAAAGTCTGAGCAAGGCCGCCTCAGTTGGCGGCCTCTTTCATTGCCGAGGGAAGGCCTCGTTGGGTCTAAGCGCCTCCGCCGTCGCAATTCGAACAAGCGTTGGCGCTTGTTTATCGCGATTGGACGAACCTGATTCGGAGGCCAGTCATGAAGGTATTGGGGGCCGCGGTAATCGTTCTCATCGTGCTATATTTCGCCGACCAGCAATTCGCGCAGGGCCAATGCACCGATGCGGTCCGACAAATTGGTAAGCAGATGATGCATTCGTTCGGCATCTAGGAAGGCCGTTGGCACGTATCGTGCTTATCGATATTGGCCTGAGGCGGAGGCGATCTTCACGGCACCTACGCTTTGAGCAATTCCTCCATATGGACTTGGCCGTCGCAGTTCCCCTGCGGCGGCCCTTCTTTAGGCGCGAGACCGAAGCCCGTGGAAGCCCGCTGAGGAGCGGGTCTCGTTGCTGAGGTTGAAGGCAACCAGGTGAGGGCTCTCCGCGAATGCAGATGTCGCGGCGATGATGGAGCAGGGAGGGTAAGAACTTCAACTTGGCAAGGGTGGGAAAGCCGACTTGGCTCGGATCTCCTCGCAAGTCGAAGACTCAGCCATTGTTTCCCCGAAAAATCGCCTGCTTCATCGCTCGGTAAAGGCAACATCGAGAGAATTGAAAACAGGTTTAAACATATATCGAATGATCGATTTTGAGCCGGTATGAATATGGGCCTGCAGAACCATTCCCGGCGTAATTGGGTAATCGGTAACACCAGATCGCACATGATCCTGCAAGAGACGTATCGTAGCCTTGTAGTAGGGCTCGGACGGCGCATTCTGGCCAGGTTGATTTTGCGGGCCTGGTGGAGGCGCAAACGTGGTGGCCGAGACGTACTCGACTTTCCCCCGAACCGGCCCGAAGATCGTGCTGTCATATGTCAACAGACGTATCTCAGCATCCGCATCCAGCTGTATGTGACCGGAATCTTTTGGATCGATGTGAACCTCCGCAACCAATTCTGATCCGCTCGGAACTATGCGCGCGACGAGGTCGCCCGGTCGAACGACCTCCCCGATTGATTTCGGAGCGAGTTCTTGGACAATCCCGTCCGTTGGCGCACGAACCAACAGGCGATCGGAGCGATCCTGGAGCTTAACTAATTGCTGTTCGGTTTCTGCAATATCAGATCCCGCCTTGACCCTCTCCTCACTCCACTTCTGCTGCGCCTTGGCATCTGCTTCTGCTAAGCTGCTCTCGGCCTCCTGCAAGGCTTCCATCGCTGTATCGAGCTTGCCTTGGAGGTTGAGCCAATCGCCTTGGCTGCGCTGAAGGGTAGATTTGGCTTCGAGCCAGCTCTTCCTTGATCCAGTTCCAAGGTTTTTGAGGCTTTCCTGCATTTCGACCAACTCAAGCTGGACGTCGACCTGCGCTTTTGCGGATTCCACGCCGGAGGTCAGCGTGGTTATTTCACCCCGCTTCTGAGCAATCTTGGCTGCGAGTGTTGCACGTTCCTGCCGCCTTTGAATCACCGCGCTGACATAGAGCTTTTCCTGCTCGATTGCCAAATCTGGAAATTTCCTCGCCAAATCTCCAAATTCGGGAGTTTCGTTGCGGCGCTGTGCCTCAAGACGGATGAGTTGAAGTTTCAGCGCGGCCCGCCTGGCCTCAAACTGGTTTCGTTCACCGACCGAAGTTTCTGGGCGCAGTCGAACGATCGGCTCTTCGGCCCTTACCCTTGATCCTTCCCTAACAAAAATCTCAGCGACAATTCCGCCTTCGAGATGTTGAACCGCCTGAACCTGACCGCGAGGTAATATTTGACCCTGAGCGATCGTGACTTCGCGCACCCGTGTCACCGATGCCCAAGCGATGGTGGCAATGACAAAGCCGGAAATCGTTACGAGGGTAGCCACTAGAACGCGCGGCGCCCGACCGTCTTCCAACGCAAGTGGTTGAGTCAGACGTCGCGTGATTTCAATTCGCCTCGTGAGTATTGGCAGCAAAGCAATTCGCCTCAAAAGAAATTTTCACACCGACAATAGACAGCTCGCATTAATAATATATTAGGCAGCCGCTGACATGCGCTCTAAGACCTTATCGGGCGGTCCATCCTGGGCTACCTGTCCGTCCTTCAACAGGATCAAGCGGTCGGCCAATCGCATATGACTTGGCCGGAAAGTCGTAAAAATGGTCGTTGCATGCCCCTTCAGCGCGTCAAGCTTCCTTAGCAAGTGCAGTTCGGAGGTGCTGTCGAGAGATGCCGCTGGATTGTCCAGCAGATATATGGGAGCGTTCTTTACGAAGCAACGCGCGAGCGCCAGCCTTTGTTTCAAGGCATCGGGGAAGTTGTCAAAATCTGCCGCAGTGAGCCGACGATCGATTCCCTCGCGCATCAGCTGATCTTCACCATCAAGTCCCATTTCCTTCAGAGCCCGCAGCACATCCTCATCACTGGCGTCTGGTCGGGACAGACGAATGTTTTGTGCCAAGGTGCCGTAAAAGAAATTTGCCGTCTCCGGCAGGACGGCTATCTGAGAACGCCATTCGGTCGGGTCAATTTGCCGCAAATCCATATCATCCGCGAGTACTGCACCAAGGGTTGGTGGATAAAGACCAGCTATGAGTCTCAGCAGTGTTGTCTTGCCAGCGCCGCTCGCTCCGGTGACGGCGATCGTCTCGCCCGGCCTGACCTCGAACTGCACACCACGCAGCACAGCCTCCGCCCTTTGCGGATATCGAAAAGCGAGACGCTGCACGGACACTTTTCCTCTGAACCGACGGAAAAAGGATTGCGATGCGCGGGCCCCCCGTTCGCTCCGAATTTTCATCAGCCTGTCAATTTGTCCAAACGTCTGCAGCGCCTGCGCGATCCGGGGCAACGAAAGGTACGTTGACTGGAGAGGGGACAACACTCGCCACACGAGAGCCATGGTGCCAATCAGCGCGCCTGATGTCATCGAGCCTTTGCTTACGCTCAGGGCGCCAAGACCCAGTGTCGCGACACCAGCAATGCTGACCAGAAGCTCGCCTATATTTTGAACTATGTTATTGAACCTGTGCGATAGATGACTCTGGTGCGCGATCAGCTCTGCCAAGTCGCGATGCCGCGCAATCCAAACATCCTCCGCGCTAAGCGCCCGAATAGCACGACGCTTGGTGAATATCTCACGAAGTAAAATATTGCGGCGTTGCTTGGCGAAGCTGATAGCACGAGCATATTTGCGCGTGATCGGAATTGTTATCGCTGAGAGCAAGACATAAACCCCGATAAGAGATATCGGGACCCAGACGAGGTTTCCTCCCCACAGCGCAATCGCAATAAGGAAAATGAATATGAAAGGAATATCGACGACCGACGACGCCAAGGTTCCGGTGAAGAAATCACGCATACTCTCGAACTGTCTCAGCCGAGAGATTTGGGTATCGACCGGTGCAGCCTCGACCATCGAAACCGGCATGTTGAGGATCACCTCGAATGCCTTCATGCCGATTAGCGCATCTATCCGGGCACCAAAATAAGCCATCGCACGCGCGCGAACGCTGCGCAGCGCTAGATTCGTGGCGATTACGATACCAGCGCCTATCGCAAACATGGTTATCGTATTTGTCGACTTCGTGCCGATTCCCAAATCGTACACAGCGATAACAAAGATCGGCAGCGCGAGCGCAGCAATATTACCCAGCAGGCTGAATCCGAGCGTTGCGATGATTGTAGGCTTGAACTGTTTGATAGCGGCCAGCAGCCAAGACGCGCCTTGCTCGAGACCTTCGATATTGACTGACTGATCCCAGATCGAAAATGCCCAGCCGAACTGACCGGCAGGTTTTATTTTTCGCCAGGCTGCAGATTCGCCGTCGAAGACCAGCAGCGTACCGTCCGGCTCAGGCTCCACGATCAGCGTGACGTCCGTGCCGTCACGTGTAAACAAGCATGGCATAGCGTGAGGCTTGATTCCGGACAGCCTCAAGAATTTTCCGTTTGTTCCATAGCCCAACAAGGAGAAGACACGGCGCAAGGCTTCGATATTTTCGATACGATCAAAGTGCGGCAACGCTTCCCGAATTAGCCGCCCCTCCCCGGCCCAACCAAACAATGCAAGCGCGGGAGCCAGGCATGCTTCTGCTGGTGTCTCGGGACGAACTATGTCGTTGATCGTGGAGATCAGTGCGTCTTCCGCCATGGCCGATGACTGGGAAGCTCCGCCGCCAAACTCTGCCGCAAGGCGCGCCAGATTTGCGTGCACCTGATTTTCGATTATTCCCGACGCGGAAGGGATTCCGCTGTCAGGGTCTGATCCCATTTTGTCAGATGCCGTCACGGCGCGAGCTTCCGTGAGACATCGAGAGAGGAGGAAAGCCAATCGGTGCGGCCGTCGTGAACAACCAATTGTTGATCGCACAAGGCCAACAAGGACGGACGGTGCGTTACAATAATGATGGTCAGGCTCCCGCGGAGAAAGTTTAGCGCCCTGATCATGGCCGGCTCGGCGACGGCGTCCAACGGCACATTAGCTTCGTCAAGCGCAAGGATGCGTGGACGGTTTGTCAGGGCTCGCACAATGTTCATCTGTTGAGCAATCGACATCGGAAGGTCGTCGCCGATACCCTCACCAAGCCTCGTCTCATATCCATCTGGCAGAAGATTGATGGTCGTTTCGAGACCCAGGAGCTGCGTCATCTTGCGCGCAAAATCTCGCTTCTCGGGCCCAAACATCGTTAGATTTTCCATGATGGTGCCAGAAAATGTAACGGGCGAAGCGCCGACATAGGCGATTTGTCGGCGTATCGACGCGAATTGGGGAGCCGATGTCGAGATACCGTCTATCGTGACGAAGCCGGTCGCGGGAGCGACCTCTCCCTTAATCAGATTCAGCAGCGTAGTACGCCCCGAACCTTCCTTTCCCTTCACGCCGATAATGCTGCCAGCTTCGATAGATATGTCGTTCACGGACAAGGGGTGGTCGGAATCGTTCGGGTACCTATAAATCACCCCTTCAAATCTGATATTGCCGTCGACCGCCGAGTGAGGCTCGGCGGAAACGTCAGGCTCAGGCAAATCGAGCAGTGACTTAACTTCGGCTCTACGATGAGCAACAGTCTCCTGCTCGGTCCAGAGAGAAATCGCGCGCAGAAGCGGCTGCAGAATTTGACCCGACAACAACGTGCAACACGCGAGAGCACCCATACTGAGCTGGTCGTTAATGACTTGGCTGCCTCCGATCGCGACCACGATCAGTTGCGACGCGCTTCCAAAAAGCAGGGCAGCGGATTGGTTAGCCTGGCCAGTCAAGATGGAGGACATGGTTGTCTTGGCCACCGCCTCCTGCAGCCGTTCAAAACGCCGCTGCATCTGCGGCTCCATCGCCATCGCCTTGACGGTGTGAATTCCGCCTAATACCTCCGCGATAAAATCGTATTTCCGATTGTCCTGCTCGGTGCGAGCATCAAGTATTCTACGGAATTTGCGAGCGCGACCGATAGCTAGTGCGGCGAATCCAAGGAACAGGCTCGCCGGCACGAAAACCATTGGACCGCCAACGATTGTCATCACCATCAGGGCGATCCCAATGAATGGAAGATCGATCAATACTAAACGCGCTTGACCGCTGTGATAGTCAGCAAGTGCAGCTGCGGCAGCGTAGCGGTTCACATGCACAGCGGCAGGCTCGCGCTCAAAAGCTCCGTTTGGCGCTCGAAGAAAGCGAGCTACTCCTTCGTTTTCTACATTTCGGGCGAAGCGCGTTGCCTGCCAGGACAGGAGAGTTGACCTCAGCGCCTTCAAAATGAAGTCAATGAACAGTGCCGCTGCAAGGCCGAGGAATAACCATGCCAGCGTCGACAACGAGCGGTTTGGAATGACCCGATCGTACACCTGCATGATCGAAAGCGGCAGCGACAAGGCCAAAAGATTGATGACAAATGAAGCAAAATAAATTGCTACGGGAACTTTTGGCTCATGAAGAAAGCCTGCGCTTGGAGACGCAGATTTGTCACGGTTCTTTCGCGCGGCACGTGCCGGGCGCTGGCCTGAAAGCAGCCGACTTGCGCCAGGCCAAAAGGCCATGGTGGAGCTTGTGGGGGACAAAACAGATACGCCAATACACCATTAAAAACGTCGTTCACTATCACTGGATTCGCTTAGCGCCACGTTAAGCTAAATCGGCGTCGAGCAACACGGACGCAAAATGTTTCCGAGTCATTAACGCCAAGGCCCCGGACAACACAGGATCGGTGGCAACGAATTTAATCTATTGCCGTTAGATTTGCTCTTACACGTTCCCGGACTGCGGTTTTTGGTGGTTCATGTCTGACAACGATCTTTTGACCCTGGCGCTGGATCGCTCGGACAAAGCCGTCCGGAAAACGCCGGGTGTTGTCGACCCCGGGGTTCACGGCGCAGGGGATGAAAGCGGCTACGATCTAACGAATCCGAACCTTCACCATGGTGCGGATGCAAAATATAGCCCTACCGTTCAGACCCTCACTCAGTCTGGATCGGCTTTTAATCTTGGCGGAGAAGCGGTTTCAAGCCGGCCGGTCACCCAGAGTTTCCATCTGGCTGTTCGCGACAGCGGGCCGACCACCACCGACAGCGCCGACCAGAGCGGCCATGAGAGCCAAGCCCTCTCACTCAACATTGCCAGCCACTTCAAGGCTTCCGCCGCCGGCGATACGTTGACTCACTCGGCCCCGGTGCCGGCAGGACTCAACATCGAGGACCACGCCGGCAGCATCTCCATCACCCCGATGGGTGGCCACCTTGACAGCAAACCGATCACGGTGACGCCGACCACCGTGCACGATCAGACAGACAGCTTGGGTTTTCAGCCGACGGGTGGCGACAACGGGCCGACCGCCACCGCCATTTCCGACCAGAGTGCTTATGAGGGGCAGGCCTTCTTCCTCAACCTCGCCAGCCACTTCGCTGCCCCTGCTGCCGGCGATGCGCTCACCTTCTCGGCCTCGCTGCCGTCTGGCCTCACCATCAATGCCCATACTGGCATGATCTCGGGTACCCCGACCGACAGCGACTTTGGCAATAACACGATCACAGTCACAGCTACCGACGCCCATGGCAAGGCGATCAGCGAGACTTTCCACCTGGCTGTCGGCGACGGCGGACCAACCGCCACAGTCATCGCAAACCAGAGTGCCTATGAGGGCCAGGCTTTCGCGCTCAATGTCGCGGGCCACTTCACCTCTCCTGCCGCCGGCGACATCCTGACCTTCTCGGCCTCGCTGCCGGCCGGCCTCACCATCAATGCCCATACCGGCGTGATCTCGGGAACGCCAACCGACAGCGACTTCGGCAACCACACGATCACAGTCACAGCTACCGACGCCCATGGCAAGGCGATCAGCGAGAG
>Ga0207049_1108_pt1 | contig 13260 bp, 17 predicted proteins | sample Alteio_BWMinCont_63_FD_153305 | JGI IMG/M metagenome (GOLD analysis project Ga0207049, IMG submission 153305) | Enriched cells from forest soil in Barre Woods Harvard Forest LTER site, Petersham, Massachusetts, United States -... | ecosystem: Environmental > Terrestrial > Soil > Temperate forest >... | reverse complement strand
GATCCCTGAAAACCTGACGCCCTTGAACAAAGCCAATCTCGAGGCCGTGACGCGTTTTGCCGGCATCGCACTAGAAAGTGCCGGGCGCATATTTAAATTGCAACTTAAGACTGTGAAAAGCACGTTTGAGCACGGCGTGCAGCAACACAAACACATCGCCGAAGCAAAGGATGCGCAGGACATCGCGTCACTGACGAATTCGTTCTCCCGTCCTGGCCTTGAAAACGCGGCCAGCTGTGTTGCGAGCATATGCGCGATTGCCACCTCGGCTCAATCGGAAATCAATCAATTGGCGGACCATCAGGTGGTTCAATTCAACAATGTTGTCGTGACGACAATCGAGGAATTGACAAAATTTGCTCCGACCGCTTCGCAGACTGCATGCGATTCCGTCAAGTCAGCCCTCACCGTGAGTACCTTGGTCTACGACCATGTGGCGAAAATGGCGATGCAGATGGGCGAAATGATCAAGGCCAATGGTATAGCCGTGACCAGCCGGGCGACGGATGAAACACGAAGAGAAGCCGCGTGATGCTTGCCGCGGCTTTGGGTGCCACATCCCGCGAAAGGGTGGATCCGAAAATGTTTGCCGACGCAATTCACGAAGCACGCACCGAGCAAGACGTCTTCGACTTGCTGAACGGTTATGTCGATGCGATTGGTGGCGGCGGGAAGCCGGGTTCCGTGCCCGACAGCCATGCAACTTTGGTAAGTTGCGCCAATAACGTGAGGCAGCGAGGCCTGGAGCTAGTGGGCAAGTTAGATATGGCTTCAAAACGATTGGATGACGACGCCTGCCTCGCACTCAAAGAGGCGTTGCATGTTTATAGTAGCGCATTAAATCGATTGAAGTCATTCTCGCGCGAGAAATACCGGTCGTCATAGGTGCTAACCGATGCAATGCACGGCAGGTGGGTCGATTTCCGTAACTGATATGCCAACAAGCCGGTCAAGCGCTACGAAAACACCGCTCGCGATTCTAAGAGGAGGCTCGCGTTCGATGCGCGTCCGGAACGCAAAACGCATGAATGTGGGGGGTTAAAGTCGACAATCGCAGCAGCCGCGCCGGCAGGCCGGGTTGTCGAGGTGCACAGCCGGGAGACGTTTTGAGGTCCGGCTCACAATTAACAATTAGATGCGAGTTAATCTGCCGAGTAAAACCCGCTGTCGTAGCCTGAGGATTAAGGTTGACCTTGATACTTCTGCTGCGGCGAGACCGACCTTGGCAGGGCTGCTGACAGGCAGCGCACAACACGCCTGGGCGCGTCGCAGCGGATTATTTGCGTCCCTGATCTATGCTATAAGCATAGATCCTACTGGGCGGCTAAGGGTGGTTCTGTTACGGTCTATGAAAACATTAATAATAAGGGGGGACCCATGCGACGATTACTTGTCTTGGTGTTGTTGATTTTGGCATGTCCGTGCTATGCACAGGAGCTCAATCTGCTGGCGGGGGCGATGCGCGATTCCGCATCTCAGCAAAGTTCATACGCATGGGCATTGGATTACCGGCACGGCCTGGGTGAGAACCTGGACTTCACGCTGTCTTGGCTCAACGAGGGGCACGTCACCGACCATCACCGCGACGGTCAGAGCGCGCAGCTGTGGGGGCGCACCAATGTTTGGGATCGGCATCTGTCGCTGGCGGTGGGTGCGGGGCCTTACCGCTATTACGATACGACCGGAGCGACCACCGGCACCGGATTTACCGATGCACACGGCTGGGGCGGAATTTTCAGCGTGGCGGCGACCTATTACACCGACGGCCCATGGCTATTTGAACTACGGGCAAACCGCGTAATCACGCACGACAGTATCGACACGACCTCGGTATTGGCGGGCGTGGGGTACCAGCTCGAGCGGCCGCCGACACCCGGTCCGTATGCGGTAGCGCCGCATCAGACGGAAAACACCACCCCCGGCAGCGAACTGACGGTGCTCGTCGGTCAAACCATAGTCAACAGCTTTCAATCGGATCGCAATACCGCACAAGCAATCGAATATCGACGCGGAGTCTCGACTCACCTCGACTGGACGCTGAGCCTGCTCAATGAAGGCGACAACCGCCTGATTCGCCGCAATGGTTTGATCACTCAGCTGTGGCTGGCGCACGCGTACTTTAACGACCGGCTCGCACTGAGTGCGGGCGTGGGTCCGTATTTCGCGATTGACAAGCGGCGGCCCCCGGTGGCTGGCGAGGCCACCAATGTTCCAGTCTCGGCGATGGTGACGGTATCGGCGGCGCTGCGCTTGAGCTCGCGTTGGTCCCTGCGCACGGAATGGGACCGCGTTGCCTCCCACTACAATCGCGATGCGGATGTCGTGCTGGCGGGGCTCGGATATCGCTTCTGAGCGATCGCGGTCGGCGAGATTTCAGAAGCTCTTGGTGTCGGCGACCGCCGCGGCGCATCGACGCGGCGCTGGCCGCACCTCAGCGCTGATGCCGGGTTTGAGCCGGCCGATTTCCTGATCCCGGTATCCGATAAGAAAGGCCTGCGTCAACCTGCTTGTCGGCTCGAATCCGGGCCGACTGCGAACGATCCTGCGCATTATTTTGCGATCGATTTCTGCGAGAGACAAAATTGCGCGGCAGAGAACTCACTTTTTTCGCCACTACCCGCTGAAATCGACCCCTACCGCGATTCTGAACCAATACTGAACACAATCTCGCTACGATAATTGATTAAAGGATGTGCCCGATCACAAGGCCCACCACAGCGGCGATACCCAATGCCTTTAGCGGATTCGCCGCGACGTACAGGCGCGTATGGACAACCGCTTTATCGCCCCTCTCTTTCAGACGCTGTGTGGCAGGAGCCGTCTCGTCAATCGCATAATGAGCGGAACGCGCAGTACGCTCAATGGCGGGCATTGCCCGCCGTAACGCCCCCACCGCCGCGTTCGAAACTTTGTCCACAGCCACGTGTGCGATCGCAGCAGTTTTGTTCGTTGTTCGATCATCGTTTTCGGAAAAACTTGAGTCGAAAGAACCAGTCGTACGAGTGCTGTCTTCCATGTTAATTCTCCTCACTCATGTTCTGTAGAGGCCAGATTTCCTTACCAACAAAACGTCTCCAATACAGCATGTTGACGATATTTTGTCGCCGCATGGCGTTGCTCTCGCAGAGTCATCGGCAATCACGTCTGCCGCAATGGTGACAACCGCTGCTTACTCAGGTACCGGGCGAGATTCGGCGCCATTTGGTCGTGCTCCCCAAACCTCGGCAGCCTCTCTACGGCGAACGGCCTGAGGTTCCCAATCGTTGCCGTTGTATCAACATCATGCATCTACCTGGCCGTTGCCTTCCATAGGAGAAACCCCTTAAGTTTTGTAAGATCATTCTTATGTCTAATTATCACGCTGCTTGGGGTGGCGATAGGACCATGCAGCCAATAACGCGCCGTTAAGGTGCCATGGCGCATATTTACACGGCACAACGGCACTTTCCGATGCCCATCGCAAGCCGCGTCAAGAAGGACACCGCAATCGGCGTCCCGGAGATCTAGGGTCCTGTCAAGCCAGGTGACGACTGCCATGCCAGTCCCAATTGAACTTGCCGGATACCACAGAAGCCGCAAAAAACTCCTTTCAAGAGTACGCCCTGAAACCTCTTTAGGAACCGTTGAAGCTTTACGCATGTAACGTGATTTCCGGGAACGCTGACATACCGTGCAATTCCAATTCCAATCGCAGGGTAATTTGCAGCCGTCAGCCCGCTCTCGCATTTCGCGCAGGACACGCAAAAATCGGCTATCGCTCACACGCGGACGGTCCACGCGGCTATATAGAGAACCAGACGCGATGCGCCTGAATGGTCTGATACAGGCACAACACGGATTCCACCAGCAGCACACCCAGGGTCATCGCAGCGCCGCCTACCCGCCCGAATTTGGAATGCGGCGCGAATGAAAGTGCATACCCGTGCAGCAGCCGCGCAATGACCAGCACTATACCTAGCGCGTGCAGAACATAAATCGAGAATCGCGAAAGCTCCAGCACCAGCATCAATAGCAGCGCGAGCGGCACGTATTCTGTGAAATTTTCTCGTGCCGCCAATTTAGGCATCAGCAGCGGATTGCCGCGGTCATCGGGTGTATTTCCACCTCCAGAACGTGCGTGCATGATTCTCGCAGTGAGCACGATATACCATAGCGTCAACAGACCTGCATACAAGGGGGTGATCATCATAATGCTATCCTCCACGGGTTTCCTCGTTCTGCAAATAGCATCGATTTTATAACGAGGCGCCTTGCGCAGATGAACTGCGATCCTTCACATTATCAAACCGGATAATTCGCGGCAAGCCAGTTTTCTAAGCATGCCTCATATTTTCTCCGGATGTGACGATTGCTATTTGAACCGGCACTAACCGGCGCGTAAACGCAAATTGACTGGTCCAAATTACACTTTCAACTATGGTTCCCGACGTGCGTGCATTACCTGTGGTGAAGCACAAGAGCTCATCAACGCTCGCGCCAGTCCGTGCTAACGCGCGTACTTTTCCGCGCTAAATCAAGCCACAACTCTTGCGGATTTTCCCGGAACAGAACGTTGGTATCGGCGGATTGGACATCCCACATGCCGTTCTGGATCTCATGGGCGAGCTCACCCTGTTGCCACACCACAAATCCTGCGAAATATCGCGCAACACCCGGGCTGGCCGTGACCAGCCGATCCACCGTGTCCGCGTCGGTGACGAGGAACAATCCGGGCAGAAGCGACACCGAGTACTGACTGGGAGGATCAGTCGCGCGAACCGCGGCAAAGATCTCGTCGCTCATTTCGGGCCCACCGAAGAATACCGGTCCGGTCGCGGTTGGCGACGGCGTGGCGTCCGGGAACACCGTGGACAGGTCGATGCCGGTGGGACGATTCAAGATCAAACCCAGGTGCTCGCCATCGCCGGAGGGTACCGCGAGCAGTACGGTTTGCTCATAAGGGGACCCCGCCAGGCGGTCCGTTGCCACCAGCACCACCGGCGCTGACAGAGCAACAGCCTGCGCGCCAGCGCCGGCGCACAAGAGCAGCGTGAACCCGGCGACAAAACTTTGCAGTGTCTTCAGATAATTCCTCATGTACCCTCTACATGTTATTTGACCACTAACTCGAGCGCCGACCGGCACTATCCGACGAGCAAATTCTCCAGCGATTTGGCAATGTTATTAATGGCAGTCACACCCCACGCAAACCCTAACATGCGAAATCATGGCGCTTTCACGACGTTTCCTGAATATCGATGAATGCCGCACAAACCTCCTGCACCTCCTCATTAGAGCAGACAAATTCGTCAGCCGCGGGCAATTCCAAGGACGACCTAATTTTCGCCAATCCCTCGAAGTCGGATTGCTCCAATATCGACATTCGGTGAATGTGTGTTTCCATGACAGCTCCTCGTTAAGACCGATGTTAGGGTATTATTGATGCCGAGCTGCTCGATACTCTATCGGCGTCCATCCATTTCTTGCGTAGGAGGTAGTAGACAGCAGCGTAAGACCCGCGGTGTTGATCAGTTCATCTAGTAGGGTTGCGGACGGGGCTATTACGAAAGCCTACAACACGTCTATTGAGCGTATAGTCTGAGCGGGTAACGCCACCTCACGCGGGCCGAACGCCCTCGTTTTATGGGCCGGGGCTCATCCGTTGACAGCATGATAAGCTGCTCGAGCAGAATTGCTTGGGCCAGCCGAGTCCATCGGATGATGCGTCGGGGCTAAATACAGTGAGTTGCTCGAAACAGGCAGATCGATCCAGCGGCGCTGCACCATATTCGCGGCAATCCCAAAGTGATGGCTGTCTGACCAGCGACTATGCCCGCAAGGAAAGCAAGGATGTGACATCTCTATACGGATCGTGGCCCGTAGGGTGCTTAGACCGCGCAAATTGCGAATGGGACAACGCCACACCGCGCTTCTAGCTATTGACCTTCCGAATCAGGAGTATGTCAGCGACCGACACTTCCGGAACTAATGCCTTTTTCAATAATGACCGAGTCGTGGCCTGTCAACTTCCTGCTTACCGCCTTCGGCGTCAATGTCCCTAGAGTCATGAAAGTCTCATATTTCTGATCTGCGATGTGCTATTAATCGCAGAAGTCCGTAAATACCACTGTGAACCAGCGCATAAACCAGCATCGCTATTATGATGGGGACGGACAGTGCGAACCCGCCTGCTATCGTCGGGCTGGCGGCAATTCCGCGAAAAGGCGAGTAGAACGGATTGGTTATGCCCATGATGAACTGCGTAAATCCGGCGCTCGACCGGGCACCTATCAATACCAGCAGCAGGCGCATGGCAAGCAATACATATATAACACCAAAAATGTAATCGACAACCTGCGAGATCCGCGCTAAAACACGGGCGCGCCCCAACTCGTGGTCGGTTTCGACGACTTCATCGACTGCTTTACCTCGAAACTCACTTGCCACCTCATTGATCTTTTTCTCTGTAGTATTTGCCGTGCGATCAACGCGCGCGGCGATTTCGGCATTCACGTCGCTTTCGACCTTGGTCTTGATTGTTTCATGCTGTACCGCCCGGCGGGCCTCGTTCACGGCTAGTATGTTGTCATCCATCTAAACCTCCGTTGTTTAACATGACACTCGAACGAAAAACAACATTTGTTATCCACGTTAATATGACAGCAGCAAGCGACTAGGCTTCTTTCCGTCTGCTAGGCGCACGATGTGCATTGGCTTTTCCAGCATGCTTGCCGCCCCCTGACAATCCGCGCCAGCGACTAAGAAGTGAGCTACAGATCTGGAGATGCGCATCCCAAATAACAAAGCAAATAGATGCATATTTATATCATTCAATCTATCGGCTGACTCTTCACATGTGTGATCCGCAATTTCGCCCATACGCTGCCCTTGGTGGCCATAAGAATCTCTTATTGCACACTTTACAAAGCCGCAATATTGCAGCCCTGCTAAACTCTCGCGCACACCGAAAAATGCCGCTCTAGTCGTCGCAATCCTCGCCGTACGACGCCAGATGATTTCTCCGAGATTATTTCGTCGGGTGGCAAAACACATGGCAGACTGATTCTCGGGCGGAGAAGGTATTCTCTCGACAACTCCAGATTTCTTGCCAGTCACAGGGGTCGCCGCCAAGCTCCCGCTCCCCATTGCCATCGGGTTACGGCTACCTTCGTCAAGGGTTTTCTCCACGCCATAGATATATTTATGGCGAGCGTTGCGCCACAGCTGCAGCTGCGAGCACTTCAAGCATGGACTTATAGCGTATGGGCTTCGTGATATGTCGATCAAACCCCACTTCCTTTGAAGAGCGTTTTGCCATCGGACCATCCTGTCCAGTAACAGCAATGAGCATCGTATTCTTGAAACGTGTGTCGTTTCGCAGACGTCTCGCCACCTCGTACCCTGTCATTCCCGAAAATCCTATATCGTGGAACACCAGATGTGGCAGTACCTCGTGAGCCAATCTTAAACCCTCAATGGGATCGTACGCGACGAATACCTCATGCCCTTTTAATTTCACCAACGCCGCCACGCTGTCGGTAAAGTCTCGATTATCGTCGACCACCAAAACCCGTAGCGGTTGCTCTGCATGCGCGCTCATATTCATATCTCTTGGTAAGGTAAACACGCTAACGTATAGCATGCGCACGTACAGACTAGATGTAGGATACGTCCGATTTATGCGTAGGAATCCTCCCCCAGTCATGGTGTTTTCTTCCCGCGCAGCCTTGGCCTACCCTTGAACTAAGCGCGAAGGCGGGATGACCACGCCTTCACCGGTCCAATATGGCCCCCCAGGCGCCTTCCAACTTCGTGATTGCGAGCCAACGGCAGCCGCCGGTTGCCAAGCGGCGATAACCCGGACTGGATCAACTATGGCCAGCGATGCCGTGGTCGGGTCATGCAAAACAATTCGATAGCTTTGCCTTAAAGAATTCTGCGGTTACAACGCCTGTTTCCAAAGTACCGCCCTACAGAGGGGGGCTCCTAGTCTTACTTTATAACCAGTGCCACACCTACTGCGCAGACGCTTCGTCATGTATTACATTTAATACACGCCGAATTTGGAACTGGAGGAGCAAATGAATTTAGGTGCTTTACTTCTAATTGTATTAATCCTGGCCCTGGTGGGGGCAATTCCCACTTGGCCGTATAGCAGCGGATGGGGCTATTACCCGAGCGGCGGTATTGGATTAGTGGTGTTGGTAGTTTTGGTTTTGGTATTGATGGGCAGGTTATAGCAGCCGTATTTTTCGATCGCGCTGCGTGTAGCGCTTACTACTAAAGGAGCAATCGATCATGAACAAGGATCAGGTGAAGGGCGTGGCGAAAGATGTTGCAGGAAAAGTTCAAGAAAAAGCGGGCAAGCTGGTTGGAAGCAAAAAGCAACAGATTAAGGGGCTTTCAAAACAGATCGCCGGTAAGGTCCAAAAGGGCGTCGGTGATGTCGAGCAATCGCTAGAGGATGCGGATAACCGCTAACAAAGGCGTCGTCAACGGAACTCTTATTTCGCCGTAAGACTTGGCCGACAGAAACTGAACGTTTTTCAAAGCCCACCAATCTAATATTTTGCTAATACTCAGAAAAGGAGACTTTATGCTGTACTATGCCTTGGTATTTCTCATTGTCGGACTGGTTGCAGGCGCTCTAGGCCTGATTGGGATAGCTGCCGTCGCAGGCCAGATTGCTTGGTTTTTGTTCCTCATCGGCATTATATTGCTGGTGGTCCACATGGCCAGGGGGGGCCACACTCCTCCTATTTAAACAGGGACAGGCGTCCGGACGTAATCCAGTCCGGACGCTCTCTTCGGCGTTTAAATCAGCAGTTGGAGATGAGAAACCGAATTTCGAATTCATGATTGCGAAGATCGATTGCCGCTAATGGAAACAATAGCGGGACCAGATCGATGTGCAATCTCCCGGTATTGACGCGCCTACACGCCGTTTGGGGCGGTTTATCCGCGCGTTCATTCACGTGTCAAGACCGGCTACTGGCTGGCTCTATGGTCAGAGTACCATCACTCCTTCGTTAGTCGAACCCAGTGACCAGGGAACTCCTTGGCTGATCATGGCATTACCCCCGGTCGCGGGGACTAACCACGCCTCTTTGGCAAGCCCAGCCGCGTATTCATCGCTCCTACGGGCTCCCGCCCCCGCGTGCCTCTCCAGTGTCGGTTCTTTGCGGATTTCTGCGAGCCGCTTGCCCCTGCTGCAAAATGGAATGCGAATCTCGATTTACTCCACCACTATCCGTGAAAAATACCGCTCACACCAGGCTTGCCACGCAGGAGAAGACTAGTCTTTCGGCGGCACAGCGCGGCAGAAAGCAAGTAGTCGGGTTCTATCGTATTCGTCGCCAAGGGGCGACATTGATAACTCTAAGTTTTCCAATAACTTGTATGTAATGGGACGGTTGGCTGTCGTGCCAAGACGACGTCTTGGTCCTAAGGATATTTGTCGAAAGTATTCCAACATCATGATTCATAGACCATTCGGAGACTTGGTATGCGACTTGCTCGTGCCCACACCCATGAGAGACACACCATTCATATTTGACTACAAATCATATTGGAGGCGTTATGAAACTGCGCTCAAAGATTTTAATAATATTGATGACTCTATTCACCGGTCTGGCAACTGTTCCCATCGCTTGGGCATTGTTAGATCAGCAGGTCGTAGAGCAGACGAACGCGTCCTACAACGATGCCGAGCTTAAATCCTTTGCTGATGCTCTATTGGATGTTCAACGCATCATAAATAGCTACCAGCCGTACTTTGAATCGGCGACAAGCACCGAAGACGAAAATCAGATAGTCCAATCAGCTGCGGCAGAGGCGGTGCAAGCTATTGTGGACAAGGGGCTGGACGTTGATGAGTTCAACCAGATTTTAAGCGTGGCCCAGACGGATCCTCAGCTTGCAGACAGGATTAGACAACATCTTGACGAAGAATGGATATAGCGAAAAGCTGACCGGGACGCTAGCGGTCCTCGCTTCGCCAATTCGCGTCAATGGAGAACCAAAATGAGCAAACTTGTCCTTAGGATCGCAGTGACTGCTCTGGGCGCCGCTGCGGCAGCCACAATTGTTAGGCTCTGGCGCGGAAATCGGCGCACGGCTACTGCGCCGGAGAGCGAAGATTTGCGTCGATGGGAAGCTGATGGGGGGCAGGATCTGGCGGTTAAGTGAAGAAGCCCCCCCGTTAAGCAGCGATTGGTGGGGGCTATCCCACAGCACATACCCCACAGATCAAGATAGCCCCCCAAGCGCGGTTACGGCTCCTGCTCCCGGCCATCTCAATAACGTCTCCGATCTCCAGCGAATGCGCGCCGGCAATTGCACTAGTAGGCCGCCTATAGTGTTATTCCCACTTCGCCGGCGCTACTGCGTATTCGCCGAGGACCTGACATCATGCACTCCTAGGATATCCATAGCCTAAAAGTTCAGGTTTCTTCCGCCACGCCGGACATTCATTCGCCTGTTTCGGATGAACGCAGGGCGCGGTTATTATCCTCAAATATCATGCCTGAATAACATCAGCAGGTTGGCTATTGCTTTTGCGGGTGACGTGCTAAGCGTCACCAAGAGTAATTGCGATTGACCACGATCGGTATTAATGCCTTTGCCATGAGCAGCGAACAATATTAAGCAGGTATTCTTTAGACTCTGCAATCGACAGTGGGCACAGCGCATGCTCAGTACTGACACGCCGCTGCCGATTTGTCGCGTGGGATTTAATCCGTCAGATATTTCCGACGATTGACTGCGTTTTCCGCTGGCAGCATCCAAACCGTCAGCCTGTTACAGTTCAAGCGACTCCGCCCTTATCAGATTGGGTCGTCGCGAAGTTATTTTCGATTTTGAAAGGATAGAGATGAAACACAACCTGCCGGAACTTCCTTACGCCAAAGACGCATTGGAACCATATATCTCACGGGAAACGCTGGAATACCATCACGACAAGCATCATCGTGCCTATGTCGAGAAACTAAACAGCTTGATTCCGAAAAGCAAGTTCGAGGATGATTCTCTCGAAGACATCGTGCTACGATCGTCCGGGGAGATTTTCAACAATGCCGCACAGGCTTGGAATCACGAATTCTATTGGCAATGCTTAGCGCCGCCCGGCGGAGGAGATCCGCCTGAAGCACTGAGTGGCGATATTATCTCCGCATTTGGCTCATTCGACGAGTTCAAGCGGCAATTCTCACAAGTTGCGGAAAATACATTTGGCTCCGGGTGGGCATGGCTTACCCGTAATAAAGCTGGCTCTCTGCAGATCGTTGGAACAAGAAATGCCGATAACCCTATGGTCAATGGGCAAACTCCACTGCTTACTTGCGATGTTTGGGAGCATGCATATTACATCGACTACCGTAATGCTCGTCCGGATTACCTGCAGGCATTCTGGAGCGTGGTAAATTGGGATTTCGTCAGCAAGAATGGCACCACAACACCGAAGAGCTCCCGTTCTCGTAAACAGACGACGCATGTGTAATCTAAGCGAGTATCGATACCTTGATAGTACTTGGACGCGGGACAATCCCAAGCCGACCTTACACGAATAACTTAGGCGACTATGCAAGCGCTGAATTCGCAATCGCGGTGTTGCTGGCGGCTGTCTCATTTGACGCAGGATGGACATTGTATAAGAAAGACGAACACGCAATCCGCCCTTCCATGGCGCCGGAAGCAACAGGTCAAAAGCCTCACATTTATGCTCTGGTTACCGCGGTAAGCTCCGAAACCGCAGACGACAGATTGGGACCACAATTTGAAAGGTTTAATTTTTCTCGGAACCATCGGAGGCCGTTATGTCCACCCAGCACCGTTTGCCTGTTATTGACGAAGACGATATAAGCAATCAATCCAGACCACGACTCGCTCCAAGGGCGAGCGTTCTCGGAACAGACTGGATTTGCCAATTCTGTAGGAACCATCATCGCTTCGGTATGCCACAGCCAGTACCGATGCAGTGCGAATGCTGCGGAAAGGATACCTTCGAGACCTTTATCAATTTGCACTGAACGCACACGATTCTTGACTTCCGTAGTTTGGAAATGACCGCCAGACCAATGGCTAAATATGGACGACCAGCGGTAGCGAAGCATTAGCGGGAAATACACGAAGGAAGATGTGGCCATCTGAGGAGTAGAGTTGAGGCAAGACTCTCAGGAGGCAAAAGCAAGAGATTGCGATCGGACTGTCCGAAGCGCGTCGCGCAGGTATAAAAGTACCTGCGACGTAAGAAAACTAGCTAGGTCTCATTCGTTGGAGAAGTCAATCATGCCGAAACCCGGACCCGGAGATGTCGTTAATTTCATCGTTCGATCGGAGGGCCCTCAAGTATGGAGCGTGTTCGAGAACGGATTTGAGAAGCCAATTGCTGAGTTCGCATCGGCAAAGAGAGCAGAAGAATATGCGTTGCGGATCGCCGAGAGCAAGCTGGATTGGAAAGTTGACGTCTTTGACGCGTCGGGAGAAATGGTGGCGACATATAACAGCGAGGATGATGCAATGCCGAAACCTACGGCGGCCTAGAGCAGACGTAATCGGACGAGGAGTATTACGGACGCACCGCCTGCAGGCGATGCAACAATGCAATGTCAAAAAGCGCCAAGGTTCATTTCTGGACAATGCGGGATGTATGTGCGCAGTTGCACTCCTCCGATCTGGGATAGAGGCGCGGTATGAACCGCATTAAACAGATAGACGAAGCGCAACCGGCAAATTGGATAGTCTATTCCTTGGTCGCTATTCGCGGCAGCCGCCCCCCCCGGGACGCAAATCGAAACCGCCAAATAACAAACTCACGAGCTGGCGTCGTTTCGGGGGGCATACCCTGACGTGCGACAGTGATCACTGCCCCACATATCTTCTCCCAACCATCCTCGTCAACGGGTGCGAATGCCCGTACCGACGCTATGTGTTCCGTCCGCGGCACAGCGTCATACGGGCTTGCAATCCGTTGCCTACAAAGACCGTTACAGGAATATTCTGCTAAGGACAAATCCGGCAACGACCGCAAACGCGACCGCCTTTAGAGGGTTGGCCGACACATAACTCGACGTATTCCCAACCAGCTTTTTCTGCGTCGCATTCAAGCTCACGCCTTGTTCGGCCAGCCAATCGGCCGTCGGTGCAGCAGCGCCGGCTGCCTTATCCACGGCCCGGTGGGCCATTGCCGTGACCCGTTCGATGGTCGGTTTGGCTTTGCGCGTCGCGTCATGGGCTGCCCTGGCCGCAGAATCAACCGGCGCATAGTCGCCCGAAGCTGTGCGG